>VFSW01010909.1_pt1 | contig 12827 bp, 6 predicted proteins | sample 5358111 | NCBI WGS metagenome assembly VFSW01 (sample SAMN11554181, study PRJNA540505) | mine drainage metagenome | isolation source: sediment from site ElyBrook_90M | place: USA: Ely Copper Mine, Vershire, VT | collected 2017 | reverse complement strand
CCCAGCCGCAGGGCGGCGGAGACGGCGGCCTGGGTGTTGCGCGCCGCGACGGCAGCGCCGATCCGAAACACCTGATACCGCCCCTCGGGGGTCGTCGCGCAATTCTGCGGCAGGCCCGCGATCAGCCGATCCTGATCGACGGCGCCCAAATTGCGCGAATTCGGCTTCAAGGAGAAGTAAAGCTCGTCGTTCGGCAGCGTGCCGTGATTGACGACCACATGATCGACGCGGCGTTCCTTGTGCACCCCGCCGTAGTCGCTGCCGACGAGCGCCCGCAGTTCGCCGTCCGCGAGTGCGACGCTCTGCAGCCGATAGGTTACCGTGAAGGTCACGTCCCGCTTCTGCAGGCTGCGCATGTACGGGACCAGGTTCATCGCCATCACCTCGGGCGCGAACGAACGGTCGGGCGTCATGATCTCCAGCTGCGCTCCGCCCGCGGCGATCAACTCGCCGGCCTGGAGCGCGGCGTGGTCGCCGGCATCGTCGAACAGCAGCACCCGGCCGGTCGGTCTGGCCTCGCCCGAAATCACATCCCAGGTGGAGACCACGAGATCGTTGCCGGATTGCAGCACCCGCGTGTGAGGCAGGCCGCCGGTCGCGACCAGCACGATGTCCGGCCGCTCGTTCAGCACGTCCGGCTCCTCGGCCGGAGAATCGAAGCGAAACTCCACCGCGAGCGCGGCGCATTCGCGCATGCGCCAGTCGATCAGGCCGAGCATTTCGCGGCGGCGCGGGCTGCGTGCGGTCAGCCGCACCTGCCCGCCGGGCTCGCCGGCGGCCTCGAACACGACCACGGAGTGGCCGCGTTCGGCGGCGACGCGTGCGGCCTCAAGGCCGGCGGGGCCGGCGCCGACGATCACCACTTTGCGCCTGGCCGCGGCGCGCCGGATCTCGTGGGGCATGAACAATTCACGCCCGGTCGCCGGATTGTGAATGCAGTAGGCGGCGCCTCCCTGGTAGATCCTGTCCAGGCAGTAGTTCGCCCCGACGCAGGGACGAATCCGATCCTCCCGCCCCTCGATGATTTTGCGCACGATATGCGGATCGGTCATGTGCGCCCGGGTCATGCCGACCATGTCGACCTTGCCTGCGGCGATGGCGTGGCGAGCGGTGGCCACGTCCTGGATTCGGGCGGCATGGAAGGTCGGAAATTGCGTCGCCGCACGGATCTCGCCGGAGAAATCCAGATGGGGCGAGCTGGGCATGCCTTGGATCGGAATGAGATCCGTCAGTCCCGCATCGGTATCGATGTGCCCGCGCACGATGTTGAGGAAATCGACCATGCCGCTGTCTTTGAGGCGGCGCGATATCTCCAGGCCGTCTTCCCGGCTGAGGCCGCCGTCGAGAACCTCATCTCCGGTGTAGCGCACGCCGACGATGAAGCTCGTCCCGACGCGCCGCCGGATCGCGGTGAGCACCTCGAAGGTGAACCTCAGCCGATGGTCGAGCGATCCGCCGTAGGGTCCTTCGAGAGAGTTGGTCAGCGGCGACCAGAACTGATCCATCAGATGCCCATAGGCCTGCAGCTCGATGCCGTCAAGATCGGCGGCCTGCATGCGCTCGGCGGCGTCTGCGTAATCCCCGATGATGCGCTCGATATCCCAGTCCTCGATCTTCTTGGGAAATGCGCGGTGCGCGGCCTCCTTGTCGTGCGACGGCGAGACCACCGGCAGCCAGAAGTTGCGGTCCCAGCGCGTGCGCCTGCCCAGATGAGTCAACTGAATCATGACCGCGGCTCCGTGCTCGTGGCACTCGGCCGCCAACAGCTTCATCCACGGCACCACCTCATCCTTGAATGCAAGGATGTTGTTGAAAACCGGCGGACTGTCGCGCGAGACCGCCGCGGAGCCCGCGGTCATCGTGAGCGCTACGCCGCCCTTCGCGCGCTCGACGTGATAGGCGCGATAACGCTCCTTCGGCATCCCGTCCTCGGGATACGCCGGCTCGTGCGATGTCGTCATGATGCGATTTCTCAGCGTCAGGTGCCTGAGCTGGAACGGCTGAAGGAGCGGATCTTGGAGCATCAACGCCACAATAGCGGCTTGGGGCGGCGAGTAGCTTTGCCCGAAGGCGCAATTGCTAGGAGTTCCACCGTTTGTCCTCAGGAGCCCTGTTCGCGGGACTTGACGCGCCTCACGTCGATGGGCCGCATGCCGAAGTGCCGCCGAAACGCGGTCGTGAACGAGGTGGGGTGGGCATAGCCCACGGCTTCGCTGGCTTTGGCGACCGACCAGCATTGATCGCGCATCAACGTCAAGGCGTGGCGCATCCGGCAGCCCAGGCTGAATTCCAGGATGGTCTCGCCGAACACGGCCTTGAAGCCCTTGGTCAGCGTCGATTTGGCCATACCCACCGAACGGGCGAGCTTCGCGATCGGCGGCGGCCGGGCCAGTTCGCGCATCAGCATGTTCCGCGCCGCGTGCAAACATTTGAGCTCGCGCTCGGTGTACTCCTCGTAGGGAGGATGCGAGGAGGCCGTGAAGCTCTGCACGGCCGAGCAAAGCAGCTCGAGCGCGAGCGCCTCGGTATAGACCAGCGCCAGCGCTCCGGAGAAGGGGTTGTTGAGCAGCCTGGTGGTCACGTCGAAGGTTTGCGAGCTCAGCGGACGCTGCAGATAGCTGATTTTTTCGCGCTTGTCGGCGACGAAGGCCTGCAGCTGCGCGGGCGCATCCACGCTCGAAGTGAGAAAATGCTCGGCGAGGAACTCGGGGCGGATGCTGATGATGATGAATCGCTCGCGCGCGGCGGGCGCCGTCCATTCGCTGATGTCGACGCCGGCGGGCTGCGCCCAGACCAGCAGGGACGGCCTGTTCCAGCGCAACGGCTCCGTGCGGCTCACCGCGAGCGACATGTCTCCCGAGAGCTTGAAATTGAATTGCACCAGCCCGTCGCCGGGAACGATCTCGACCCGCGGATCCTTGTAGGTGAAATTGGCCACCACGACATAGATGTCGTCGCGGATCCGGGTGAGGTCCCAGTAGCCTTCGCCTTCGTCCGGCGGCAGGGTGATGCGTGCGCCGAGCAGTCCGCGCTTCTGGTGCCGCGTCATGCGCTCCACCTCCGGGGCCTGCTCGAGACTTGCAAACGCATCGGCGAGCGTGCGGCCAGAGCCCGCGAGAATGGTCCTGAACAGCCCGACGTTGCGGGCCCGGGGCTCATCCTTCGCTTCCATCCTGCGGGGGTTCGACGTCATGCGGCGAGAGCCTATCAGCTATCCGCATCGCCCGACATTCGCGGCGGGCGCCCATTCTTTGGCGCCGCCGCCGCGCTCCCCGCTCTCAAAAAGAATATCCGGCACGCACGCCGATCGTGCGCGGCATATTGATCACGTAGTCGTCCGCCAGCCTGTCGAAGTTGTTGCCGGCGCTGATCTGCGAAGGCGGAACCAGATATTCCTGCTTGTCGAGCAGGTTGGTGACATAGCCTGTGAAATGCCAGGGTTTGTGATTCACGGTGGCGCTCGCGTTCAGGATTCCGTAGGAGGAGGATTGCTGCACCGTCGTCGAGCCGAGAGTCGGCGGCAGCTGCAGATAGCCCGCGCTTCTGTACACGCCGTTCAAGGAAAGCGCCAGATCGTAGACCTGCGCGATCGGCGTGTCGTACAGAAGGGCGGCGCTCAGGCTGGTCCTGGGGCTGCCCGGCATCTGCTCGCCCGCCTTGCCGGAGAGCAGGCCCGGCACGATGACTCCGGTGCCATTGTCGGCGGGCAGCGAGAAATCGCTGGTGAGCCTCGCATCGGCGTAGGCGAAGCCGGCCGAATAAGCCAGTCCCTGCAACCCCAACGGACCGCTGGTCTCGAACTCGAAGCCCTTCGAGACGGCCGTGTTCGCGTTGTACACCGCGAGATTGCCCGACGGCAGGCTCGAGGAGATCTGCGGACTGTCCCATTTGATGTAGAACACGTCGGCCGTATAGCTCAGCCCGTTGGCAAATCGCCCCTTGAGGCCGGCCTCGTAGTTATCCGTCTTGTCGGGTTTGTACGTCGACAGCACCGGGCTTTCCTGAAACGGGCCCGAGAGCGGAACCGAGTTCGCGCCGCCGCGGCGAAAGCCCTGGGACCAGAGCGCATAGACGAATTGATTTTTGGCGTATTCGTACGAGGGATCGACCTTGCCCACGGTCTTCGATGCCGGCGAACTGTGCGGCGTCGCCGGAATGAACGTCGGGAAGGTGTAGTCCTGGTAGGACTGGGCATCGGTGAACTCCTGCGAGAAGTGGCGCACGCCGAAGGTGATCTGGCCGTGGGCCAGGAAGTGATAGGTGAGCTCGCCGAATACGGATTTGTCCTGGAAATTCTGCGTGTCGATCTGCTGGAAATTCTGATCGTTCGGACCGACCAGAATGTTGCAGGCCGGCGCGCAGGGCAGCGCCGCGGCGCGCTCCGGCGAGCCGGGGATGGCGATGGTCCACGCGCCGACGCGCTCCTGCTTCTCGTAGAACAGGCCGACCACGTAGTCGAACATGTTGTCGGGACTCGTATTGGAGACCAGCCGCAATTCCTCGGTGAAGGTATGCGCCTGGTCGGTGAACTGGTAGTCGTACACGAAGCGTGGGTTGGTCGGCGTCCCCGCGTAGTAGGGGAGGTACGCTCCGGAATCGATTCCCGCCAGATCGTACGTGTTGTCCTCGATCACCGAGCCGGTCGTCGTGTAGTAGGAGCTGGTGGTGGACACGGTGGCGAAGCCCGCGTTGTAGCTCATGTCGAGGCTGGTCAGGTTGGTGTAGCGCGAGTAGGGCTGATCGACCTGGGAGAACTCCTGGTAATGGCCGCCGGCGGGCATGGTGACACGCGGATCGATGGGCGAGGCGCCGCCGGCGAAATCCGGGTTGACCTGCGGGCCGCCGTCCCCCTCCACGCCGGAATGCAGGAATGCCAGCTCGACCTTGACGGTGTCGCTGGGCTTCCACAAGGCGCTCATGCGCCCCGTGAACGTTTTCTGGAAATTCCAGTCTTCGCGGCTAGAGTAGATGCCAGGGCTGTTCACGAGGTCGCCGGGATCGGCGAGGACGGGTACGCCGCTCAGGCCATTGTTGGTGCGCTTGAGCAGTCCGAAGACATCGATGTACCCGGGCTGGTAGTCATACTTTGCGGACGCTCTGACCGCCAACGTGTCCGCCAGCGGGACGTTCACCATGCCGTCCAACGTGTAGCCGGTGCCGCTCGAATGAGCGATCCGGTCGCCTCCTGCCTCGAACGAGCCTGCGAAGGCGCTCGGGTCCGGATCGTTCGGAATGAGCCGCAATGCCCCGCCGAGGGCGCCGGCCCCGTACAGCGTGCCCTGCGGGCCGCGCAACACCTCGACCTGCTTCAGGTCATCGAGCTGGAAGTAGCCGTCGATCGGCGAATTGCCGATATAGGTGCCGACGGGGTTCTGCTCGAAGGTGCGAAAACCCCGGGTGGGCTCGGCGGTGGCGTTGATGCCGCGAATGATGGGTGCGACCGCTCCGGCGAAGCGCGCTCCGAAGTCGTACATGCTGAGACCCGGAACGCTTTCCGACAGCGAGGCGAGGTCGGTGACGTTCGCTTGCGCGAGCTGGTCAGCGCTGATCACCGACATGCTGTAGGGCACGGCCTCGAGCGTCTGTTCACGGCGGTTCGCGGTCACCGTGATCTCGGCGAGTTCGTTGGCGACGGAGTTGTCCTGCGATGCGGGCGCGTCTTGCTGCGCCTTCGCCGCGAACGGCATTCCGTAGAGCGCGCATAGCACCGCCGCGCTGACCGAGAGCTTGCCTGGAAGGCCCGGAGGAGCCTGCGGGGCCCGCGAGGGGGCCGTGGACTTATTACGCATGTGGATCTCCCTGGATTTTTTAATGATCTGCGATCCGAACATACCTGTCGCGCCGCTGCCGGGCCTTTGCTTGCGCGACCGATTTCCTAGTAGATCGGCCGCAAAGGGTGCGCGCCCGCGGTGCAGGCGATGCACCGAGAAGTGGCGGCGATTTCTTCAGGTACCATCCTCACGACCGCGAGGGTTCCTTTCATGAATTACACGCACCGTCTGATCGCCTGCACTCTGACCTGCCAGATCGCCCTTGGCGTCGCCGTCCGGGCGGCCGCGGGCGAGCCGGGGCCGGATACGCCGGCCGCAACGGCCTTGGAAGCCGCGCCGGTGCTGGTTACTCCCGCCTGCGACACACCGCAACACCATCAATTCGATTTCTGGCTCGGCGATTGGCAGGTATTCGACGCGGACTCGGGCAAGCTCGTGGCCTTCGATCGGGTGGAGAAGCACTCGGAGGGATGCATCGTCGAACAACACATGACCTTCGTGAGCGACCTGTACCGGCGCCCCGGTGCGGCCTATCGTCTATCGGGGATGAGCCTCAACCGCTACGACGGCGAGGCGTGGCTTGAGTTGTGGGCCGACAATCAATGGGGCGCGATCGCCATGCGCGGATCGCCGGATGCCGACGGCGCCATGGTGTTGAAGACCATCACGCCGTCACGGCACCGCGATCTGAAGATCGTCTGGGAGAATCGGGCGGACGGGAGCGTGCGGATATTGCAGTACGTGGCTCGGGCCGGCAGCGGCCGCTGGCAGAAATACGGCGATTTGATCTATCGCCGGAACCGCTAGGATTTGGAGGGGTCCATGCCGCGCTACGACACATCCCTGCCGCATGCCGTCCGAGACATCGAAAATGTCTGGATCACGCTCGCGGACGGCTGCCGGCTGGCCGCGCGCATCTGGCTGCCCGAGGGCGATGCCGCCGCGCCGGTTCCCGCCATCCTCGAGTACATCCCCTACCGCAAACGCGACTTCATGCGGCGGCGGGATGAGGGCATGCATCGCTGGTTTGCCGGACACGGCTACGCCGCGGTCCGCGTCGATATGCGCGGCTCGGGCGAGTCCGACGGAATCATGCACGATGAGTACCTGAGGCAGGAGCAGGACGATGCGCTCGAAGTGATCGACTGGATCGCCCGCCAGCCGTGGTGCTGCGGCAAGGTCGGCATGATGGGCAAGTCGTGGGGCGCCTACAATTCCGTGCAGGTCGCCGCGCGCCGGCCGCCCGCGCTCAAGGCCGTCATCGCCGTGATGGGCACCGACGACCGCTTCGCCGAGTGCATTCACTTTTCGGGCGGCTGTCTGCTCAACGACAACTTCTGGTGGGGCTGCGTGATGCAGATGTTCAACGCGCGGCCGCCGGATCCCGCCGTGGTCGGCGAACGCTGGCGCCGCATCTGGCTGGAGAGGCTCGAAGCGGAGCGGTTCTGGCCGCAGATCTGGCTGGAGCATCAGGCGCTGGACGATTATTGGAAGCATGGCTCGGTGTGCTTCGATTACGGCGCGATCCGATGCCCCACGTGGTTCTGGGGCGGCTGGGCGGATCTGTATCGCGATACGCCGCTGCGGCTGGCGGAACATCTCGACGTGCCGCATCGGGTGACCGTCGGCCCCTGGGCGCATCTGTACCCGCACGAAGCGACCCCCGCACCGGCCGTCGGTTTCCTGCAGGAGGCCTTGCGTTGGTGGGATCATTGGCTGAAAGGCGTCGACCGGGGCGTCATGAGCGAGGCGCCCCTCAATTTCTTCATGATGGACGCGGTCGAGCCGCAGTCCTCGTACGCCGCGCGTGCCGGGCGCTGGGTCGCCGAGGACCGTTGGCCGAGCCCCGCCGTGAGCATGCGCGTGTTCGCGATCAATGCGAGCGCGCTGCAGGACGCACCGGCAGAGCCGCTGGCGCTGTCGCTGTGCTCACCGCAGTCGACCGGACTCGCCTCCGGCGACTGGGGAAGCTTCGGCAACCCCGGCGATGTCCCGGGCGACCAGCGCGAGGATTCCTTTGGATCGCTGGAATTCAGTACCGCACCGCTGGCGGAGCGGCTGGAGATCTTGGGGAACTCGCGGGCGATTCTCGAGCTTGCGGCGGATCGGCCCGATGCCTTCGTCGCGGTTCGATTGATCGATGTCGCGCCTTCGGGCGTCGCGACCTGCGTCGCGCGCGGGTTCTTGAACCTCACCCATCGGGACGGCCGCGAGGCCCCGAAACCGCTGGTGCCGGGTGAGCGCTACCGCGTGCAGGTGCAGCTGACCGGCACCGCATACGCCTTCCCGGCGGGACACCGCGTCCGGCTGGCGCTGTCGAGCTGCTATTGGCCCATCCTTTGGCCGTCGCCCGCGGCCGCGACGCTGACGCTGATCACGGGAAGCTCGCAGCTGCTGTTGCCGGTGAGACGGCCCGAGCCCGCCTCGACGCCGCCGGTCGTATTGCCCGAGGCGGTCTGCGCCGAGCCCTCGCCCGTCACGGTCCTGCGCCAGGGACGGGTCGAGCGCTCGGTGATCACCGATCCGGCGACGGGAGAAGTCACGCATCGCCTGTACGTCGACGGCGGCGTGTTCGGCGACTGGGGCAAATTCAGGCTCGAGGACATCGATCTGGAGATGGGTCACGTGTTCGAGCGCAACTACCGCATCCGTCCCGGCCAACCCAACTCCGCGCGCGCCACCATGACCCAGTCCTACGACATGGCTCGCGGCGACTGGCGGGTGAAGATCAATGCCGGCGCCGAGATGAGCTCCACATCCGAGACCTTCGAGCTGACCGCATGGCTGGAGGCGCTCGAAGGCGATACAGTGGTCTGCCGCCGCGAATGGCGGTCCAGCATTGCGCGCAGGCAGGTGTAGCCGATGGCAACTTCCGAACACGCCGATCCGATCGGTCTGGATCGACTGAACCGAGTGCTTCTACCCATCGCCGAGGCGTGCGGTTTGCCGAACGCGGCCTACGTCGATGAGGATCATTTTCGGCTCGAGCGCGCTGCGGTGCTCGGCCGCACCTGGGCGGGACTCGCCTTCGCGGACTCCATCCCGCCGCGGCCCTACGCCCTGCCGGTGGATTTCATGGGCCTGCCGCTGCTCATCACCCGCGACCGGAGCGGCGTGCTGCGGGTGTTTCACAATGTCTGCAGCCACCGCGGCATCAAGCTCGTGGCGGAGCCGACCGAGGTGGCAGGACTGATCAACTGCCGTTACCACTGCTGGGCCTATTCGGTGAACGGGGACCTGAAGGCGACCCCGCACATCGGCGGCGTGAATCGGCACAGCGCCGCGGGATTCGATAACGCCGAGCACGGACTGAAGGCCGTGCGCAGCGCCGAGTTCATGGGCATGATCTTCATCAATCTCAGCGCCGACGCACCGGAGTTCGAGCGGCACATCGACCCGCTGCGGCAGCGGGCGAGCGCGCTCGTGGGCGCGGACGGCTGGCGTGAACTGCATCCGGGTGCCAGCCATTCGCGGCTGGTGATCGACGTGCGCTGCAACTGGAAGCTGGCGGTCGAGAACTATTGCGAGGCCTACCATCTGCCGTGGGTGCACCCCGCGCTCAACGAGTACTCCCGGCTCGAGGATCATTACTGCTTTTCCGACGCGGAGGATTTCGCCGGCCAGGGATCCCTGGCGTACCGCCTGAGCGACGTCGCGGGTACGCGGCTGCCCCGCCTTGCGGGATGGCCGGCGGAACGGACCCATGTGGCGGAGTATCCGTCGCTGTACCCGAACGTGTTGCTCGGCTTCCAGGCCGACCATGCCTTCGCCATCCTCCTCACGCCGATCGCCCCGGACAGGACCCGGGAGGAAGCGCGCATTTTCTACGTGGCAGAAGGCGCGACCGCGGACCGCTACGACGCCTGCCGCGCCGCGACCCATGCGGCCTGGGACGTGGTGTTCCGCGAGGACGTGTTCGCCGTCGAGGGCATGCAGCAGGGACGGGCTTCGCCGGGCTATCAGGGCGGCGTATTCTCGCCGGTCATGGACGAACCGACGCACCATTTCCACCGCTGGGTGGCGGCCAGACTCGCGGCAGGGCCTGCCCGCTGCCCGCGCTGAACAAGCCCGGCGCGAAGCCCGCCGATAACGGCCGCGAGGCCGGGTCGGGTACGCCCGGTAAGACACTGTTCGGCCAACCGCGCGGTCTCGCGACCCTGTTCTTCACCGAAATGTGGGAGCGCTTCACCTACTACGGGATGCGCGCGATCCTCATTTTGTTCATGGTGTCGTCCGCAGCGCAGGGCGGCCTCGGCGTCGATGACCGGACGGCAAGTTCGATTTACGGGCTGTTCGTCGCGGGCTCGTATCTGTGTTCGCTGCTGGGCGGATGGATTGCGGACCGGCTCATCGGCGCACAGCGCGCCGTGATCGGCGGCGGCGTCTTCATCATGCTGGGCAATGTGATGCTGGCATTCGGGGTCACGCAGGTGTTCTTCATGGGACTCGCCTCGATCGCCCTGGGCGTGGGCCTGCTCAAGCCGAACGTCAGCGCCCTGGTCGCGAATCTCTATCCCGAGGGCGGCTCGAGGCGCGATGCGGGATTCTCGCTGTTCTACATGGGGATCAACGTCGGCGCGCTGCTCGGGGCGCTGCTGGTGCCGCTCTGCGCGGCTCGTTTCGGCTGGCACTCGGGATTCGCGCTGCCCGCCGCGGGGATGCTGGCCGGGCTTGCGCAGTTCGTGGTGACGCGCCGATATCTGAGCGCTGCCGACTTGAGCGTGCCGGTGAACACGCAGCCCGGCGCCTGGTTGCCGGTGCTCGCGCTCGCGCTCGCCGCCTGCGTCCTCGCCGCCTCTGCAGCGGGCGGCGCGCTGTCGATCGATGCGCCCGCGGTCGCCCGCGCGAGTTCCTGGCTGATCGGATCGCTGGCGGCGGGATACTTCGCATATCTGTTGTTCTTCGCCGGGTTGACCGCTTTGGAGCGCCGCCGCGCCTATGTGATGCTGGCGCTGTTCATCGCATCCACGGTGTACTATGCCGGCATCGAGCAAACCGGAACCTCGCTCACCCTGTTCGCGGAGCGCTACACCGACCGGAATCTGTTCGGCTGGGATATGCCGGCCGGCATCCTGCAGGGGATCAGCTCCATCTTCGTGATCGTGTTCGCTCCCGTGTTCAGCGCGCTGTGGATCAGCCTCGGGCGCCGCGGCCGGGATCCGTCGACGCCCGTGAAGTTCGCCGCCGGCTTGATGCTGATGGGGCTCGGATTTCTGGTGATGTACGTCGCGTCGACGCGCGTGCTGGCGGGCCACCGGGTGCTGCCCACCTGGCTGGTGCTGTGCTACCTGGTGCAGATGTGGGGCGATCTGTGTCTCGCCCCCGTGGGGCTTTCTTCCATGACCAAGCTCGCGGCGCCGCGCTTCGTGGGGCAGATCATGGGCGTGTGGTTTCTGTCGATCGCACTCGGCAACAATCTCGCCGGGCAACTGGCGACGCAATACGACGCGGGCAACCTCGCGTCCCTCCCGGCGCTGTTTCTCAAGATCTTCGAGTGGGGCGCGGTGGGGGGCGTAGTGATGCTGGCACTGAACGCGCCGCTCAAGCGGCTCATGGCGGGCGTCAGGTAGTCGGGTGATGATGGAGGCCGGACTCACCACCGTGGATGAAGTGCTGGCCGAGGCGCGCACGCTGGCCGCGCTTCCCGCGGCCGCGATCGAGGCGACGCTCGACCGATTGAGGCGGCGCTATCGCGCGACGCCTTCCCTGTTCACTCCCGAGATTCTGGCGCTGTTGCGCGAGGCTTCGGGCCGCGCCAGGCAGATCCGCCTCGCGGACTCTGCCGGCCCGGCGCTCGCGGGGTTGAAGGACGTGGTCGGCTATGCGTCGTGCCGTCCGGGGCAGTGGGAGATCATCGAGGCGGTGATGTCGGGCCGCGACTGCCTGGCGGTGATGCCCACCGGCGCCGGGAAATCGGTGACTTATCAGATTCCGGCCAGGCTCAAGGGCGGACTGACCTTGGTGGTGTCGCCGCTGATCTCGCTCATGAAAGATCAGGTCGATGCCATGGGCGAGATCGGGATCCGCGCGACCTTTCTGAACTCCTCGCTGGATGCCGCCGAGCGTTCGCGGCGCACGGCCGCTCTGAAGGCCGGGGACTTCGAGCTTCTCTACGCCGCGCCCGAGGGCCTGGACGCGTCCGTCGGGTATTTGCTGGATGCTCTCGATCTGAAGCTGGTCGCCGTCGACGAGGCGCATTGCATCAGCGAGTGGGGGCACGACTTTCGTCCGGCCTATCGGAATCTCGCAGGGCTGAAGCGGCGCTTTCCGGGTATTCCGGTGCTCGCCCTGACTGCGACCGCGACGCCGCGCGTCAAGAACGACATCGCCGAGCAATTGGCTCTGCGCGAGCCGCTGCACGTGCGCGGCTCCTTTTACCGGTCCAATCTTCACCTGCATGCGGTCAAGAAGGGTTCCGGCAGCGGCGTGCGCGACATGCTTCTGCGCCTCATCCGCGGGCGCCGCGGCGAGTCGGGCATCGTCTACTGTCTGTCGCGCAAGGCGGCAGAGACGACGGCGGAGTTTCTGCGCGAACGCCGGGTACGCGCGGCGGCGTATCACGCCGGACTCACCCCGGCAGAACGTGCGCGCGTCCAGGACGAATTCAATCGCGACGATCTCGACGTGGTGTGCGCCACCATCGCCTTCGGCATGGGCATCGATAAATCGAACGTGCGTTACGTGCTTCACCGCGACATGCCGCGCTCGATCGAGGGGTATTACCAGGAGATCGGCCGCGCCGGCCGCGACGGCGCGCCCGCCGATTGCGTGCTGTTCTATTCGTGGGCGGACGTGATCTCGCTCGACCGGCTCATCGACGGCGCGGACGCCGGCGACTCGGAGGTCGCGGATCAACAGCGCCGCGCGGTGCGGCGCATGTTCGATCTGGCGGATGCCGATTCCTGTCTGTGGCGGCGCCTCGCGGGCTATTTTGCGGAGGACGTGCCGGCGTGCCGGGAGTCGTGCGGCAACTGCACGCAGCGCGACATCGTCGGGGAGTCGCCGGCGGGGCGCGCCCCCCCCCCCCGGCGCCCGGGGGGGGGCGGGGTTGGCCGG
>VFSW01010908.1_pt1 | contig 12829 bp, 11 predicted proteins | sample 5358111 | NCBI WGS metagenome assembly VFSW01 (sample SAMN11554181, study PRJNA540505) | mine drainage metagenome | isolation source: sediment from site ElyBrook_90M | place: USA: Ely Copper Mine, Vershire, VT | collected 2017 | reverse complement strand
GACTCGCACGAAGCTTGATCTCCGGCAGAAAGAGCGAGAGCACCACAGCCAGCACCGCGAAGGGAACAGCCCACCGGTAAATCTGCTGGATCGAACCGGCGATGGCGTGAAGGATCACGCTCTTGACATCTGCTGGCAATTTCTGAAGCGCCGCCGGAGTCCACTGACTTGGAGAAAGCATGCGCGCAGGCAAGGGGTGGCCGTGGAGCGCTGCGGTCACTTGGTGTGGCAGTTCGTTGACGTAGAGCGCACCAAAGACCGCCGTACCGAACGAGCCGCCGATCGATCGGAAGAAGTTTGCGCCCGCGGTTGCAGCCCCGAGATCGCGGGGCTCCACTGCGTTCTGCACTGCCGTCACGAGCACCTGCATAACGAGTCCAAGGCCGATGCCGAGCACGGTCATGTAGAAGCCGAGGATCCAGCTCGACGTGGTCTCACCTACCGTGCCCAGCAGTCCGAGGCCAATCGTCATCACCGCGGTACCGAGCATCGGGAAGGGGCGGTATCGCCAACCCTTCGACACCAATTGGCCCGTAACGATCGAAGCCCCGAAGAGACCAGCCATCATGGGCAGGAGGCGTAACCCGGATTCGGTTGGCGAGACGCCGCGCACGGGCTGAAAGAACAAGGGTAAGAATGTCATTGCCCCGAACCTGGCAAATCCCACGACGAATCCACTCGCGGACGCGGACGAGAAGACCCGGTTCTTGAAAAGTCGTGGCGCGAGGATGGGCTCAACGGACCGGCGCTCGATCATCACAAAGATCGCCGCGGTAATGATGCCAAGGACCAACAGCCCCACGGATTTGAACGACGCCCAAGGAAACGACGTACCGCCGAGCGATGTGAACAGGATCAGCGCGGACGCCGAGATCGTCAGCACCACGATGCCCGGGTAGTCGATGACGTGCTGGACTCGTTTGCCGGCGTTGGGCAGCGCCGCCGCAGTGACCACCAACGCGAGGATGCCGAATGGGACGTTCACGAAGAAGATCCAACGCCACGACCAATATTCGACAATTACGCCGCCTAGCAGCGGGCCCAGCACTGTGGCTGCGCCGAAGACTGCGCCAAAGAAACCGGCGTATCTGCCTCGGTCGCGTGGCGGCACGATGTCGGCAATGACTGCCTGGGCGCCCACCATAAGGCCACCGCCGCCCAATCCTTGAATCGCGCGAAACAGGATCAACGTGATCATGCTGTTGGCGAAACCGCACAGCATGCTGCCGGCAAGGAAGATCACAATCGATGATTGGAAAAACACCTTGCGGCCGTAGAGGTCGCCCAACTTGCCCCACAGTGGTGTGCTCACCGTCGTCGCCAGCAAATACGCGACGACGACCCAACTCAGGTGGTTCGCCCCGTGCAGGTCACCCGTGATAGTAGGGAGCGCGGTTGCCACGATGGTGCTGTCGAGTGCGGCCAGGAGCATGCCAAGCATGAGGGCACCAAAGACCCAATAGAGTTCGCGCTTGGGCAAGGTTCCATCAAGTTGACGTTGGTTCAAGGGCTACTCCGCTTCAAAGGAGGCGACCGCCAGAGCCGGTCGCCGTCGGCAACAACCCTAGCGGTATCCACTTCATTTCCTACCTCCACCGGGGGTCGTCAAGGTCTCTATAGTTTGCCTCTGAGGGGGATCCATGAAGACGCGATTAACAGAAATACTCGGAATCGAACACCCGGTGATGTTGGCCGGTATGGGTGGAGTGGCATACGGCCAATTGGCCGCAGCCGTATCGGAGGCTGGCGGGTACGGATGCCTCGGAGCGTCGACCATGACCAGCGACCAACTGGCCAGCGAGATCGCCCTTACGCGATCGCTCACGAGCAAGCCCTTCGGTGTCGACCTGTTGACCGCCTTCCCCGAGACCCTCGTGAAAAACGTGGAACTCTTGATCGAAGGGGGCGCCAGTACTTTCGTCGCTGGGCTCGGAGTGCCGCGCCACGTCATTGACCTCTGCCACCAGCACGGAGTTCTCGTCATCTCAATGTGCGGCAAAGTCGAACACGCCAAGCGCGCCCTGGACGCAGGATGCGACGTCGTGGTCGCCCAAGGTACGGAAGCCGGCGGTCATACCGGCACCGTGGCCACGTTTCCGCTCATCCCTCTCATCGTCGACGCCGTCGGTGCCTCGATTCCCGTCGTCGCAGCCGGTGGCATCTTCGACGGTCGAGGTCTAGCGGCGGCACTCGCGCTGGGCGCCGATGGCGTCTGGATTGGCACCCGCTTCATCGCTACCCCTGAGGCCCGAGCCGTCGCCGGTTTCAAGGATCGCATCATCAACTCCCTCGAGGACGGCACAGTGGTGTCCAAGGCGTACAGCGGAAAGACCATGCGAGTACTTCGCAACAAGAAGACCGATCGCTACGACTTGGACCCGACCCTCTTGGAGAAGTTCCCCGCGCAACTCCAAGTCTCACTCTCCGATGGCTCGTTTCACCTCGGTGGTGACGAGCAGACCCCGGGCATCGACCCCGACCTCGAGTGCTACCCCGCCGGTCAGGCCGTAGGTGCCATCGACCGGCTGATCCCCGCTGGGGAGATCGTCCGCTCAATGGTCACCGAGGCCGAGCGGTCGATTGCCCGCATCAGCGCGCTCACGAAGAGTTAGTCGGACAACAGCCCGACGGGGCAACTGACGCCCGTCCCGCCGAGTCCGCAGTACCCGTTGGGATTCGCAACGAGGTACTGCTGGTGATACTCCTCGGCCAAATAGAACGGCCCCGCGGGGGCAATTTCGGTGGTGATTGGCCCGTAACCTGCGGCACTCAACTGAGCGGCGAAGAGGGCGGTCACCTCACGGGCGATACGTTCCTGGGCGGCGTCGATGAAGTAGATGGCACTGCGGTATTGAGTTCCAATGTCCGCACCTTGACGAAACCCCTGCGTCGGATTGTGATTCTCATAGAAGCACTGCAGGATCTCGCGGTAACCCACGGTGGCCGGATCGAAGACCACCTTCACCGTCTCAGTGTGTCCGGTCATTCCGGTGCAGACTTCTTGGTACGTAGGGTTGGGTGTGAAGCCACCCTGATATCCCACCGACGTGCAGATGACGCCCGCCAGTTCAAAGAACTTCCGCTCGGCTCCCCAGAAGCAACCCATCGCTACGTAGGCGGTCTCGGTATCCGCTGTCGGTGGGTCCATCATCGAGGTGCCCAGCGTCAAATGGCGACGCCCGACCACCATGGCGTCGGTCCGGCCCGTCAACGCATTGTCCGGCGTGATCATCTCGATTGAGGAGTGCATAATTCGAGAATATGGGCCCCGGGACCCGGTCGGCACGGACGTAGGCTTTCAGCATGATTCGAGACTCAGCCGAGGTGGAAGAGATTCTCTCCGCGGTCCGGGGTGCGGCCAAGCGGGTCACTGTGCCGAAACGAATGGTCGCCAAGGTCCTCGTAAGCTCCCAGGCGCATCTCACCGCCGATGAGATTACTCAAGCCGTCCAGGCGCGCCAGCCCGAGGTGAGCCAGTCAACGGTGTATCGAATCCTCGAGGAATTTGAAGCGCTGAAGATTGTGGTGCACTCACACATGGGTCAGCACGCTGCCGTGTACCATCTGGCCGGTTCGGTGCACGGTCACTTGATCTGTTCAGAGTGCGGTGTGACCTTCGAGATTCCGGCTGTCCACTTTGACTGCCTCAGCAAGAACCTTCAGCAAAATTTTGGGTTCCTGCTTGACCGCCACCATGTGGCGATCACCGGTGTATGTCGGGTCTGCCAGAAATCAGCTCACGCCGAATCGATCCCGGCCAGGTCGTAAATCCTCAATCGGAGCTCCGATTCCATTGAGGAGTCCCGTGATGGCTAGTGTCGAGACCAGGTGCCCATGATCAAAATCGACCATCTCACGAAGCGCTACAGCGACACCGTCGCCATTGACGACCTCGATTTCGAAGTGAAGCCGGGAGTTGTCACCGGATTCCTCGGGCCGAATGGCTCGGGCAAATCCACCACGATGCGCATCATCCTCGGACTCGACCACGCCACCAAAGGTCGAGCCACGGTGAACGGGCAGAACTACGCCGATCTGAAGGCACCGTTACGCGAGGTAGGCGCACTGCTCGACGCCAAGGCGGTCCACCCAGGACGAACGGCCCGCAATCACCTACGTGCGCTCGCCGCATCCAACCAGATCCCCAAGTCACGAGTCGACGAGGTGCTGGATTTTGCCGGTATCACCGCCGTTGCCGACAAGCGGGTCGGCGGATTCTCATTGGGCATGAGTCAGCGCCTGGGCATTGCGGGCGCACTGTTGGGCGACCCCGGCATCCTGCTCTTCGACGAACCCGTCAACGGACTCGACCCCGAGGGCATCCGCTGGATACGCGAGTTCTTCCGGTCGTTGGCAGCTGAAGGTCGGACAGTCTTCGTGAGTTCGCATCTCATGAGCGAAATGGCCGTCAGCGCTGACCAGATCATCGTCATCGGCCGGGGTCGTTTCATCACCCAAGGGTCGGTGGACGCGCTGACTAAGACGGCTCAGGGAAGCGTGCTCGTGCGTTCCTCCGATCCGACGAAACTCCGAGACGCTCTCGTGGCGAGCCGGGCCGAAGTTGAGGAAGCGAGCGACGGAAACTTCACGGTGAATGGACTGACGTCGGACGAGGTCGGTGCGATCGCCTTCGCGGCCGGAGTTACTGTCTTCGAACTGACCCCCCAGCGGGCGTCACTGGAAGAGGTCTTCATGGACCTCACCGCAGACGCGGTCGAATATGGACACAAGCCATTGGGTCCGGTCCATGAGTAGTCCCCCCACCTTGATGTCCACGGTGAAGTCCGAATGGATCAAGTTCCGAACCGTTCGAGCGTCAATCCTCGGAGTCGTGGTGACCTTCGTTCTGACAATCGGCCTCGGCGCCCTGATCACGACCGCCGTTCGCGGACACTTTCACGAGATGAACCCGCTGCGAAAAATTACATTCGACCCGGTGTCGACCAGTCTTGGTGGCACCCTCTTCGCGCAATTCGCGGTTGGTGTAATCGGCACACTTTTCATCACCAGCGAATACTCCTCAGGTTCGATCCGCACGTCACTGGCAGCTGTTCCGCAACGCTCCCGACTGGTGATCGCCAAAGTCATCGTGCTCATCTTTTCAATGCTCATCGTGTCGGAAGTCGCCGTATTCATCACCTTCCAACTCGGCCAGTCAATCTTTTCGGGCGTCGTGCCCACCGCGTCGCTCAGCAGTGGACCAGTACTCGAAGCAGTCATCCTCGCGGGGGTCTATCTCACGCTCCTGTCAATCCTGGGCTTCTCGTTGGGACTGATTCTTCGTCAGAGTGCCGCGTGCATAAGTGTGTTCACGTCCATACTGTTGATTCTGCCCATCGTGATGTTCCTGCTACCCCAGAGTTGGCAGACCAGCTACTCGAAGTACGAGCCATCGGCGCTGGGTCAGGCGATGATGTCGCCCACGCCAGCCGTCAATAGTTTCGGCGCCGGTACCGCGTCACTCATTCTGCTCGCCTATGTGGTCGTCGCACTCGGTGTTGGTACCACGCTCCTGCACCGTCGAGACGCCTGACCTAGTCGAAGGTCCCTCCCCTAGGGTGGCGCCATGGATCTAACCGACGCACTGCGCACCACTGGATCGGTGAGGGATTTCACGGACCGGCCAGTCGACAACACGACACTGTTCGCCATCCTGGACGACGCCCGGTTCGCCCCTTCTGGCGGTAATCGCCAGTCCTGGCGGGTTATCGTCGTGCGCGACCCCGATCAACGTCGCGCCGTTCGCGACATCTATCTCGACGCCTGGCACGACTACATAGCTCACCTTCTGGCCGGCGTCGTACCCTTTTCGCCGCTCGCCACCGATGAGGAGCGAGCGTCGGCGCTCGCTCTACGGTCGGCCGCCGAGGCGTCCTCGACGCCCGAGGGATTCGCAGAGACCTTAGACGGGGTCCCCGCCATGCTGGTCGTGTGTGCGGACCTGCACGCGCTGGCCGCCTCGGATCGTGATCTCGACCGATACCAGATCGTCGGTGGCGCCTCGGTCTACCCCTTCGTCTGGAGCCTCATCCTGGCGGCGCGCGCTCGCGGATTGGGCGGGGTCATGACAACAGTGGCCACACGCAATGAGGGGGCGATGCGCAGGGTGCTGCGGATTCCCGACCACTATGCGGTGGCCTCGATTGTCGTTCTCGGTCACCCTGTCAGCCGACACACACGGTTGACCCGACGGACGGTCGAGGAATTCACCACCGTTGACATCTTCGATGGTCCGCCGCTTGGTCCAACTTGAGACGGTCAGTCGGCCAGGATCTGACCGCTGTCCTCACCCAGTCGGCGAGGACCGCTGCGGATGGGTGGACGAACCCCGTCGATAGTCAGAGGACTGCGCATCGTTCGTAGTTCCCCGCCTGGGGAGTCCATTGTCCCCACGAAGTCGCCGCCCGCGATCTGGGGTTGTTCAAAAGCGCCCGCCACGTCCAGGATTGGCGCATGGGGAACGCCTGACGCCACCAGTCGGGCGAGCCATTCATCCGTCGTGTGCGCCGAGAACACCCGATCGAGTGCGGCGCCCATCCGCTCGCGGTCGCGCACGCGCGCGGCATTGACGGACCACTCCGCGTTCGACGAGATTGTCTCGTCTCCGAGCACCTCGACCAGTCGGGTGAACTGGCCGTCCGTCCCCACGGCCAGCAGAATGAGTCCGTCCGAGGTCGTGACCGGGCCGTAGGGCGCGATGCTGGGGTGATCATTGCCGAGGCGCCGAGGATTGGCACCGGTCGCGAGGTAGCCCTGAGCTTGGTTGATGAGCGCACTCATGGTCGACTCCAGCAACGGGGCCTCAAACTGACGGCCCGGACGACCGGTCTCTCGGGCGAACAGACCCGTGAGAAGTCCAATCGTGGCGTAGAGCCCGGTGACCACGTCAGCAATCGGCGCCCCGACCTTCATTGGTGGACCATCAGCTTCACCGGTGACCCCCATCAGGCCGGACCGGGCTTGAGCCAGTAGGTCGAACGAGGGCAGGCCGGCGACGGGACCCCCCGAGGTCGCCGGCGTTACGCTCACCCAGACACAGTCAGGATTGATGTCACGCAACCGTCCGATCCCGAGGGACTTGATTTGATTGGGCAGATAGTTCTCCACCACCACATCGGCCTGCGCGACGAGTTCGGCCACCTTCGCGAACTGCACGGAATCGCGCAGATCGGCCACGATGTTGCGCCGGTGGCGATTGACCGACAGGTAGTACGTGGCATCGTCGCCGAAGCGCGGTGGTGCCAGCGCCCGCACGGGGTCACCGTCCGGACTTTCCACCTTGATCACATCCGCGCCGAGGTCACCGGCGATCATCGCGCACAGGGGTCCCGCAAGAACTCGAGAAAAGTCCAGGACTCGTACACCTTCGAGGGGCAACCCGGTGCCCACGTTCTTCGGGTCAAGGTCCCACACCACTAGAGGACCTTGGACAAGAAACTCTTGAGTCGCTCGGTCGTGGGCGAGGTTAGGACTTGACGGGGGTCGCCCGACTCTTCGATCACGCCACCGTCGAGAAAATAGACCGTGTTGGCCACTTCACGGGCAAAGTTCATCTCGTGGGTCACCACGATCATCGTCATGCCGCTTTTGGCGAGGTCCTTCATGACGTCGAGGACCTCGCCGACTAACTCGGGGTCGAGGGCGGACGTGGGCTCATCGAACAACATCAACTTCGGCTCCATCGCCAGCGCCCGCGCGATAGCCACGCGCTGTTGCTGACCTCCCGACAGTTGACTCGGATAGTTCTGCTCCTTGTTCTCGAGCCCCACTCGAGTCAGCAGTTCTCGGGCCTTAGCCCGGGCAACCTCGAGATCGACGCCTTTGACTTTGACCTGGCCAACCGTGATGTTGTCAAGAACATTCAAATGGGCGAAGAGGTTGAACCGTTGGAAGACCATGCCAATGCTCGCACGTTCGGCGCAAATCTGCTTGTCATTTCGCTCGTAGAGTTTCCCGTCACGGGCCTCGTAGCCAACCAGTTCTCCGTCAACGCGAAGCTCTCCGGCGTCGTGCTTTTCGAGGTGGTTGATACAACGTAGGAGCGTGCTCTTACCCGATCCTGATGGACCAATGAGACAGGTCACCTCACCGCGGGCCACCGTGAGGTCGACCCCTTTCAAGACCTCGACACTGCCGTAAGACTTGCGCACGCCGCGTGCTTCAACCATGGCCCCACTCATCGCGACACCTCGTTCGTCCGACGGTGGCTGGAGGGAAACTTCTTCGCGATACCGAGAAGGTCATATCGAAGGCGCTGAATCGGCGTGGGCGGTGGGGTTCGCAATGCCCCCTTGGCGAAATGTCGCTCGAGATAGAACTGACCCACCGATAGCACCGTAGTCACCGTGAGATACCAGAGACTCGCGGTGATCAACATTCCCATCACCTCATAGGTCACCGAGTAGATGTTTGATGCAGCACCCAGCAGCTCCTGCACCGAGACGGCCGCGGCCAGCGATGTCGTCTTCAGCATGGAGATCACCTCGTTGCCGGTCGGCGGGATGACCACTCGCATGGCTTGGGGCAGGACGACCAATCGGAGCGACTGCCCACGGGTCATCCCCAGCGACGTTGCCGCTTCGATCTGCCCCTCGTCGACCGCAATGAGGCCCGCCCGGGCGATCTCGGACATGTACGCCGCTTCGTTCAATCCGAGGGCGACGAACGCCGCCGTGAAGGGAGTGAAGACCGAATTCGAGTTGATGGTCAAGAACGCGTGACTCCAGAAGGGAATGCCGATACTGAAGGATTGATACAGCGCCGCGATATTGAACCAGAACAAGAGTTGGACGTACACCGGGGTCCCGCGAAAGAACCACGTATACGTCCATGCCGGCGTCGAAAGCAGTCGGCTCGGCGATAGCCGCAGAATCGCGATGATGACGCCGAGGACGATGCCGATTGACATCGATATCACGGTCAGCTCAATGGTCACCAGCAAGCCGTGGAGAAGTTCCGTGGAGAAGAAGTACTGCCCCACGACATTCCAGCTGAAACGCCACTTCCCGTTCGGCTTCGAGAGAAGTGTGTGGACCAGCATCGCCAACAGCACGAGCATCACCACACTGCCGATCCAACGTCCGACGTGACGAACGGGGACGACCTCTATCGAGTCGCCCCCGTTCGTTGACATCATCGCTCCCGACTACAGATTCCTTAGGAGATTGCTCCGTTGAGGACGATCTTGTTAGCCGGCAAGGCACCAGCGTTCACGCCCCAGTGCTTCAGAATGTTCGTGTAGGTACCGTTGGCAATCAGAGTCTTGAGGGCAGCCTGAATGGCAAGTGCCATCTGATGACCCGCAGCAGTCTTCGCGGTGGCGATACCGTACGGTGCAACGTTCACAGCGGAACCAACCAACTTGAAGGTGCCCTTGGACTGGGCAACCACGTAGCCAGCGATCTGGCTGTCAAGGAAACCGAAGGTGGCCTGCCCCGAGGACACCGCTACGTTCGCCTGAGTCTGAGTTGAGAACGTCATCACGGTCAACTTCTTACCGCTCGGGCACGTCTTCGCGGTCGCCTGAGCGTCAGTCTGCTCGACGGTACCAGTCTCCACGGCGACCTTCGTCCCGCAGAAGCTCTTCAGGCCAGTGAAGGACACTTTGGCGCTGGACTTCGCGTAGACGCCCTCGCCAGCCTGGAAGTAATCGATGAAGTTGACCTTCTTCTCGCGGGCCTTGGTGTCGGTGAATGAGGAGTTACCGATCTGGTACTTGCCCGACGAGATGCCGGCGATGATGTTGTCGAAGGTCACGTTGGTCTCGGCAATCTTGACACCGAGAGTCTTGGCGACGGCGTTGATCAGGTCGACGTCGAAACCGATCATCTTCGAACCGCTCATCATCTCATCCGGCGGGTACGTCGCGTCGGTCGCGACTTGAAGGGTCATGTTCTTGTACGCCGCCGGTACCAACTTGGCGTTGGCCGCGTTGTACTGGCCGGCCAGCCCGGCCGCACCCGCGCTGACGCTGGTGGCGAGCATCACTGACGCGACGCCTGTCATGACGAGTGCCTGGCGCACTCGCGAAATCCGCTGCATGAAATCTCCCTAACTCTCCCCCGCCGACGTTGGCGTATGGGTTCCATTGATATCAGAAATCTCGGGGAAGGATGATGCACCCCCGAACTAGGCCAGCAGGGCGACCTCGGGAGCACCCGTATGTACCGAGATTTTGGGTAAGTAGAAAAAGACCAGCAGAGCCACCGCCATCGCGGTCAGGCCCGCCACGACGCAACCCCGGTGCAAGCCATTCATGAAAGCAGCGACGACCTGCTGATTGAGGTGCGACTGGTAGGCCGCGGGAAAATGAGCGACCGTCGAGCGCGCGGCCTGCATCGAGCCCTGAGCCGTGTCAATCTGGAAGAGACTGAGCCCGTGTGCGCGAAATGGTGTTAAAGCCCGGTGCACCCCGGGTCCGAAGACCGAGGCGAATACCGAACCGATAATCGCTACGCCCATGGTGCCACCCAATTCGCGGGTGGTCTCGTTGACCGACGCACCCGCGCCGATCTGATCTGGTGTCAGCGTCTCCATTAGCGCCGCCGTCGACGGAGCGTTCACTAATGAGAATCCCATAGCGAGAACGACCATCGCACCGACCACGGGGCCGAAGAACCGCGCCTGTGCGGTGAACGTTGCCATCCACAGCATCGCGACCGACGTCAGGACCAGGCCGGTGGAAACGACGTACCGGGTGCCCACACGAAGCGCGGCAATCGCCCCCAAGGGTGTGGTCACCATCACCACCAGTGCAAAGGGCAACGTGTGCACACCCGCTGACAGCGCCGAATAGCCCCGCACCAGTTGAAAGTACTGCGTAGTGAGAAAGATGAATCCGAAGAGACAAAAGAAGTTGGTGGCAATGGCGCCTGCACTCGCGGAGAAGACACCATTACTGAAGACTCGAACATCGAGAAGTGGGCCACTTCGCCGAAGCTCGAATCGGGCGAAGGCAACCAACAACATTGCGGCCACGCCGAACAGGCCAATGGTCGTCGGGGACCGCCAGCCCCACGAAGGGCCCTCGATTATCGCCAGCACGAGGGCGGTGACACCCATCGTCCCCAGCCCCAAGCCAACTAGATCGAGTTCACGCTCGATGGAACCCTTCGACTCCGGCACGACCAATCCGATCGCGACCATTCCGACAAGTACGAGTGGCACGTTCACGAGAAATATCGAGCCGGTCCAGTAATGGTTCAACAACGCGCCCCCGGCAACGGGCCCGACCGCTATGGCCACGCCCGCCGTGGCCCCCCACACTCCGAAGGCCTTGGCTCGCTCGCTCGGGTTCGAAAACGCCACCGACAAGAGTGACAAAGTGGCGGGAAAGATAAAAGCCGCCGAGGCCCCCATGAGCGCCCGGGCAGTCAGCAGTTCCGGAACGGTGTGGGCGAAAGCCGCGAATAGCGAGAAGAGCCCGAAGCCGAAGAGTGCGACCTGCATCACCAATTTACGACCGAGGCGGTCCGAAAGGCCCCCACCGGCAAGTAGCAGGCCCGCGAATGGCAACGAGTAACCGTCGACGATCCACTGCAACGCAGAGTTCGAGGCGTGCAGACTCCTCGCCAGCGAGGGCAAGGCGACATTCACAATCGTGTTGTCGACCGCCACGAGGAAGGCGGCGATGCAGAGCACGCCCAAAATGAGCCACTCACGCCGTTGAACCTCGTTGTTCATACGGGTCACACTACGTGATGAGACAATCGACACGGAAGATACTGTGGCCGTCAATCGGTCCGAGACGAGACACCAGCGCGGGGCCCAGACCTCCCGCCTAGAACATCGCGGCAGGGGCGAGGGAGTCGGGCCAACGTCCCGGCCGCCCTGGCTGCAGCAGCATGTCAGTCATCTCGCGCGCGAGGTGCTCCTGGCGCCACACCAACTGTTCTTGTGCCGCACGCATCACCCGGTCCGAATCCACGACCTCAGTGCGCCACGTGGGGTCGGCGACGAGATCGAAACAACGATACGAACCATCGGCAAACTGAACGTACCCCACATCGTCGCCCACCGACACCGCCAGATTCTGACGCGACAACGTCCGGTCCCCCGGCCATCGCGACGTGAAGTCATTGATCCAGAAGCTCCGATAATCCCACTCGTAGTGGGCGGCGCGACGCCATTCAATGTTCTCGTCATTGAAGAGCGGATGGAGCGACCTTCCGTCACTCTGGACGGGTGCGACGAGGCCAAGCGCTTCGGCCAGGCTCGGCAGCAAATCGACGTTCTCGGTGAAGCGATCGACCGTCACACCGGCGTTGGCCGTTCGAGGGTCGCGCCACAATCCGAGTACGTGGTAACTCTGCGGGAAGAATCCCAGCTTCTCCAGCAGTCCGTGGTCGCCCAACTGTTCGCCGTGATCCGAGGTCACAATCACCAGGGTGTCGTTCCACTCCCCCCTGTCCTCGATAGCCTGCACCACGCGACTGAGTTGGTAATCAACCTCACTGATCATCCCGTAGTACTGGGCCTTCAACTCTCGCATCTTCGTGGGCTCGGAGGGCGCCGAACTGGCGGCGACGTTAAGCGCGATTTCGTGAAGGGGGTGACGCTTCGCGGCAACTACGGGGGCAATAGGCAGATCCACGTCCGCCGGGTCGTACATCCTCGAATAGTCCCCCGCCGCGACGTAGGGCGGATGCGGACGCAAGTAACTGAGGTGGGCGAACCAACCGCTCTCCTGCCGCACCAGCCACTGCACGAATCGAGTCGTGAGGAATCCACTCAAGGAGAGTTCCGCGGGCCGGTCAGCGTCACCCCGGAGAGCCGGCGCCCAGCCGCGGGGGACGGGATATCCCTGAGCCCGCAGGTGCGGCCCCCAACC
>VFSW01010907.1_pt1 | contig 12829 bp, 12 predicted proteins | sample 5358111 | NCBI WGS metagenome assembly VFSW01 (sample SAMN11554181, study PRJNA540505) | mine drainage metagenome | isolation source: sediment from site ElyBrook_90M | place: USA: Ely Copper Mine, Vershire, VT | collected 2017 | reverse complement strand
GGCTCGGGCAGTCGTGCCATCGGCCTGCGCGCGGACATGGACGCGCTCCACATCCACGAAAAAAACGCCTTCGGCCACCGCTCGCGACATGAAGGAAAAATGCACGCCTGCGGACACGATGGCCACACCGCCATGCTTCTGGGCGCGGCGAAATATCTGGCCGAAACCAAAAAATTCGACGGCACGGTGCACTTCATTTTCCAGCCTGCCGAGGAAAACGAGGGCGGCGGGCGCGAAATGGTGGAGCAAGGCCTGTTCGAAAAATTCCCGTGCGAATCGGTTTACGGCATGCACAACTGGCCGGGCATGCCGGTCGGACAATTTGGTGTGCGCGCCGGACCGATGATGGCTTCGTTCGACATCTTCGAAATCGAGCTGACCGGCCGTGGATCCCACGCCGCCCTGCCGCATACGGGCATCGACCCGATAGTCGCGGCATCGGCGCTGGTGCAGGCGCTGCAGACCATCACCAGCCGCAATGTCGATCCGGTCGAATCGGCGGTGGTCACGGTTACCCAGATTCACTCCGGCGATACCTGGAACGTGATTCCGGATGCGGCGGTCCTGCGCGGCACCGCGCGCGCCTTCAAGCCCGACGTTCAGGATCTAATCGAGCAGCGGCTGCGCGAGATCTGCGTTGGCATTGCCGCCGCGTTTGGCGCCCAAGCCAAAGTGCGCTATGAACGCCGTTACCCGCCGCTCATCAACGCGGAGCCCGAAGCCAAAGTCTGCGCATCGGTCATGCAGGCGATGGTCGGCGCGGAAAACGTGCTGCGTGTTCCGCCGGTAATGGGCTCGGAGGACTTCGCCTTCATGCTGCAGGCAAAGCCGGGCTGCTATGTCTTCGTCGGCAACGGGCCGGCCGAGGGCGGCTGCATGCTGCATAATCCGCGCTACGATTTCAACGACGAAGTATTGCCGCTGGGCGCGAGCTACTGGGCAAATCTCGTGGAACACGTGCTTGCCGCGAGCGTGCAAGAGTCAACTCCAAGCGCTCGATTTCCTTAATCTGCAGCGGGCCAACAGGAGCACCACGCATGTTTTACATAGACCACGGAAAGGGCGGTCCCGCCGACATATTGAAACTGACGGAAGGACCCAATCCGCAGTTGCAAGCGGGCGAAGTCCTCGTCGAAGTAAGCTATGCCGGCGTCAACCGCCCCGATCTGCTGCAGCGCTCCGGCAGTTATCCGCCGCCGCCGGGCGCGTCTCCTGTACTCGGCCTCGAAGTAGCCGGTCGCGTCTGCGCCGTTGCGGCCGACGTGAAACAGTGGAAAACAGGTGACCTGGTATGCGCGCTCACGCCGGGCGGCGGCTATGCCGAATACTGCGCGGTGCCGGCGCCGCACTGTCTGCCCATTCCCAATGGGCCTGTCTTCGCGCGAAGCGGCAGCCCTTCCGGAAAATTTTTTCACGGTCTGGACCAACGTGTTTGACCGCGGCCGACTGAAAGCGGGAGAGACCTTCTTCGTGCATGGCGGCTCCAGCGGCATCGGGCTCACCGCCATCCAGCTGGCCAAGGCCTTCGGCGCGACCGTCTACACGACCGTGGGCAACGGCGAAAAAGCGGGGTTCTGCCGCAGCATCGGGGCGGATGCCGCCATCAATTACCGCGAGCAGGATTTCGTCGCGGAAATCGCGCAACTCACGAACAAGAAAGGCGTGGATCTGATTTTGGACATGGTGGGCGGCCCGTATATAGAGAAAAACCTGAAATCCCTGGCGTTGGACGGGCGATTGGTGCAAATCGCGTTTCTGCAAGGCAGCAATGTCGCGCTGGATTTCCTGCCGATCATGATCAAGCGCATCACCTTCACCGGTTCCACCCTGCGACCGCGCACCGTGGCGCAGAAAGCCGCGATCGCGCAGGACTTGCATAAACAGGTCTGGCCGCTGCTCGAATCGGGCGAGGTAAAGCCGGTAATCCACGCCACATTCCCGCTGAAGGACGCGAAGCGCGCGCATGAGCTGATGGAGTCGAGCAAGCACATCGGCAAGATCATGCTGGAAGTGAAACGCTAGGCCGCCCGCTGTCCTCGCTGAACCGCCGGAGAATTTCAGGCGATCACTGCGCGGCGGCTCGGTCGAGTGTGGCAAGGAAAGCATCCGCTTGCTGGTAACCGATTACCCGCAGCCCCTCGACCTCCCTGCCCTGCCGATCGAAGAAAATGATGCCGGGCGGCCCGAACAGACTGAAGCGCTTGAGCAGGGCCTTGTCTTCGGACGAATTGGCGGTGACATCTGCCTGCAACAGCAGCATCTGCCCCATCTTCGCCTTCACCCGCGCGTCGGTGAAAGTGAAGGCTTCCATTTCCTTGCACGATACGCACCAGTCGGCGTAGAAATCGAGCATCACCGGTCTGCCGGGAGCCTGAAGCTTCGCATCGAGTTCGGCCACGTTTCTCACGCGGGTGAAACGCGGCGCCTGCGCCCCGTTCTCGCCACTTCCGGTGAGCCCGGCGAGCGGCCGCAGCACGTCGCGGCTGCCGGCAAACGCGCCGATCGCCAGCGCCGTACCGGCAAGCAGCGCCAGGAAACCCACGCCTTTCCACAGGCGCGCGGCGGTCCCGGCGTCGGGCGGCAAAGAGTCGATCGCGCGCAATACCATGGCCGAGCCAATAAGCAGCGCCGCCCAGGCGAACATCTGCACCGCCACCGGCAGCACCGGGGCGACGATCCAGATTGCCACCGCAAGCAGCAGCACGCCGAAAAAATGCTTCACCGAGCGCATCCAGTGGCCGGACTTGGGCAGGAACGCGCCCTCGAACACGCCGACCAGGATCAGCGGCACGCCCATGCCGATCGACATGGCGAACAGCGCAATGCCTCCGAGCATCACGTCGCGGGTCTGGCTGATGTAGAGCAGCGCCCCGGCCAGCGGCGCGGCCACGCAGGGGCTGACGATGGCTGCGGAAAATATGCCCATCAGCACCACCGCGCCTAGGTGTCCGCCTTTGAGCCGGTTGCTGGTTTCGGTAATCTTCGCATGAAACCCGGAGGGCAGCTGCAGCTCGTAGAAGCCGAACATCGACAGCGACAGCAGCACGAACACCATTGCGAAGGCGGACAACACCCAGGGATTCTGCAACGCCGCCGAGAGCAGATTGCCAGACAGCGCCGCGCCGACGCCGATCCCGGTATAGGTAAGCGACATGCCCAGCACATAGGCGGCGGAGAGCGTGAACGCGCGCGTACGGGTGGCGTTGCGGCCTTCACCGACGATAATGCCAGACAGAATCGGGATCATCGGCAACACGCAGGGCGTGAATGTGAGCAGAACGCCGGCGCCGAAAAACGCCGCGGCGATCAGCCACAGGCTGCCCGAGGCGAGCAAGCGCTCGAAACGCGCTTCGTCGTTGACCACGCCGCCCGTGCCGGACGCAGGCGACGCCGCGGAGGCATTGCCTGCGGCGGGGAGATCGATGTCGACCGTTTGCTGCTGCGGCACGTAGCACACACCCACATCGGCGCAACCCTGGGAGGTAACCGTGAGCTTGAGCCTGTTGGTGGACGCATCGCGCGTGAGCGGCAGGCGGATGCGCAGCTCCTTGCGATAGGTCTCGACTTTGCCGAAAAATTCGTCGTTGTGGACGTCGCCTTGGGGAAACTGCGCCGTGCCCAGCTTTACCGTAGCCGGCTCGGCGGCGAATTTGAATTTGCTGCGGTAAAGATAATAGCCGTCGGCGATGTTGTAGCGCACCTCGAGCGTGTTCGCGTCTAGGGCATGCGCCGAAAACTTGAACGCGACATCGGGCTGTAGCAGATCCTGCGCGGCTGCAAACCCGTGCAGCGATAAGGCGAGCAATAAAGCGACGATTCGGAACAGTTTGGATTGCATAGGTAGATTCTGGGGTCAGGCCGGAGCGCCGGCGCGCGTTTCGGATACGATCCACTGCAAATAGCCCGGCAGGCCGCGAACGATAGGGACCGCAATTATCTCGGGAAGTTCATAAGGATGGTTAGCGCGGATCAACACTTCCAGTTCAGCGTAGCGGTCCTGCGCGGTTTTGATCAGCAGCGGATGCTCCTCGTCATGCTGAATTTCCCCGTGCCAGCGATAGACGGAACCGCACGCGGGAAGCAGATTGACGCAGGCGGCCAGGCGCTGCTCAATGAGCAGTGCCGCAAGTTTTTCCGCGCTTGCGCGGTCCGGCAGGTTGGTAACGACGAGCAAGCTGTCCATAGCTTCGGCTGCGATTCAGTTCGTCGCGACCTTCGGCACGCCGTCGTAGACGCTGGGGTAACGCAGCCGTACGCCGAGTTCGGTTTTCATGCGCGTATTAACCAGTCGGCGCGATTCGCGCATGAACGACAGCAGTCCTGCGGAAATTGCGCCCGCCTCGGCTGCCGCGCGCGAGATGCGTGGCGGGCGTGGCAGGCCGGCGCGTTCGGCCACCAGATCGAAATAATCGCCCATCTTCATTTCGCTGTCGTCGCTCGCATTGTATGCGCGACCGGGCGCAGCGCGCGCCAGCGCCGTCGCGCAGATAGCGGCAAGGTCGTCGGCGTGGATGTGATTGGTATAGACATCATCCTCCTCGCGCAAAACCGGCGCGCCGCGCTGCAACTGCGCCAGCGGTAATCGCTCTGCCGCATAGATTCCGGGCACGCGCAGCACCGCCACCGCCACGCCGCTTTGCTCACCCCAGTCGAGCAGCGTGCGCTCCGCGTCGGCGCGCCGCGCCCCGCGCGGGCTCTGCGGCGCCAGCGGCCGGTCCTCGTCCACCCAGGCGCCGCCGCAATCTCCGTAGACGCCGCTGGTACTGATGTAGACCAGGCGCTCGGGCGGGCGCGGCGCGAGCGCAGCGATCAGATTGGCGCTGCGCTGGTCGCGCTCCCCGCTGTCGCCCGGCGGCGCCAGATGCAATACCAGGTCCGCCACTCCGGCCAGCGGCGCCAGCGTCGCCGGGCTATCGAGATCACCCGCGATCGGCTTCGCGCCATGGGCGGCAATGCGCTCGGCCCGGTCAGCCGCGCGCACCAGTCCGAAGACTTGGTAACTGCGCGCGAGTTGCGGCAATGCGCGTAGCGCGATATCGCCGCAACCAACGATGAGCAGCCTCTTCATAGTAAAATTGTACCCGCTCTCATCGTCTTAGTATTGGAACCCGCTGCAAAATCCATTCTGCAGCGGGCCAATCCAGGGGCGCATGAGGGACGAGGCAGAGTGGAAAAGGCCCACCCCGTCCCTCGGCCCCGTCCTATTGAAACAGGTTATCGCTCATGTCCTTTCAAGTCACCATCCGGCCCAGCGACCACAGCTTTCATGTGCAGCCCGACGAAACCGTGCTCGTCGCTGCGCTGCGCGAGGGTTTCAGCCTCGCCTACGGCTGCCGCAACGGCGCCTGCGGCAGTTGTAAAGGCAAGCTGCTCGGGGGCGAGATCGATTACGGCAAGCATTCGGATACCGCGCTGACCGCCGCCGAGCAGGCGAACGGCCTGGCGCTTTTCTGCGTCGCTCGCCCCTTGAGCGACATCGTCATCGAATGCCGCGAGGTCGGCGCGATCAAGGATCAACAGATCAAAATCCTGCCTTGTCGCGTACAGTCCATCGACAAGCCTGCGCCGGACGTGGCGGTGATTTCCCTCAAGCTTCCGGCAAACGAGCGCCTGCAATATCTTGCCGGGCAGTATATCGAGTTTCTGCTCAAGGACGGCAAACGGCGCAGCTATTCCATGGCCAATGCCCCGCATGACGACGCGCTGCTGCAAATTCACGTGCGCCACCTTGCCGGGGGCCTGTTCACCGACCACGTGTTCGAAAAGATGAAGGCGCGCGACATCCTGCGCTTCGAAGGACCGCACGGCACGTTCTTTCTGCGCGAGGACAGCGACAAGCCGATGGTGCTGCTCGCCAGCGGCACCGGCTTTGCGCCGATCAAGGCGATTGTCGAGCACGCGCTGTACCAGGGCATCACGCGCCCAATGACCCTGTATTGGGGCGGTCGCCGCCCGCGCGATCTGTACCTGGATAAGCTCGCCCGGAACTGGGCGGCAGAACACGCGCATTTCAAGTATGTGCCGGTGGTGTCCGACGCGCTGCCGGAGGACGCCTGGACCGGACGCAGCGGTTTCGTCCATCGCGCCGTGATCGAGGATTTTCCCGATCTCTCCGGCCACCAGGTATACGCCTGCGGTGCACCGGTGGTAATCGAAGCGGCGCGGCGCGACTTCAGCGCCCTGTGCTCGTTGCCGCCGGAGGCGTTCTATGCCGACTCATTCACCACCGAGGCCGACCTGGCCAAGGTGAAGTGAGCGCTGGCCGGCGCCGCAATGGTAGCCGGCCCTCGGGGCACTCAATCGGTTTCGCCTAGATAGGCGGCACGTACTTTCGAGTCGCTGAGCAGTTCGCGCGCCGGCCCCGATAGCGTAATCAAGCCGGTTTCCATCACATAGCCGCGACTGCTGGCCTCCAGCGCCAACCTGGCGTTCTGTTCCACCAGCAGAATGGTCACGCCTTCCTTCGCCACGGCGCGTATGGTTTCGAATATCTTCTGCACCATCAGCGGGGCGAGTCCCATGCTGGGCTCGTCCAGCAGCAGCAGCTTCGGCCGGCTCATCAGGGCGCGGCCGATTGCGAGCATCTGCTGTTCACCGCCGGAGAGCGTGCCGGCAGACTGACCGCGCCGCTCGGCCAGACGCGGGAACAGATTGAACACGCGTTCCATATCCAGCTTCACCGCCGCGGCATCGCTGCGCACATAGGCACCCATGGCGAGGTTTTCCGCAACGGTGAGCTGGCCGAACACGCCGCGGCCCTCCGGCACCAGGGCCAGGCCGCGGCGCACCAGCTGAAATGCGCGCAGGCCGCCGATCGGCGCGCCGTCGTAGAGGACCGCGTCCGCCGCAACCGGCAACATACCTGCGATGGCCTTGAGGGTGGTGGTCTTGCCCGCGCCGTTGGTGCCGATCAGGCACACCAGCTCGCCCTTTGGAACGCTGAGATCTATGCCTTTGACTGCCTTGATGCCGCCATAGGCGACCTCCAAGTGCCGCAATTCGAGCAGCTCCCCGCTCATGCCGCCCCGCCCAGATACGCCTCGACCACGCGCGGGTCGCACTGAACTTCGCGCGGCGGGCCTTCGGCGATCTTGCGGCCGTAATCAAGCACCAGCACGCGATCGCACACCCTCATCACCAGTTTCATGTCGTGCTCGATCAGCAGGATCGTGATGCCGTCGGCGCGCACGCGCTGGAGCAGCTTTTCCAGCTCCAATGTTTCGGTGGCGTTCATGCCGGCGGCCGGCTCGTCCAGCGCCAGCAGCTTCGGCTCGGTCGCAAGGGCGCGCGCGATTTCCAGCCGCCGCTGGTCGCCGTAAGGCAGCTGCCGCGCCACGTCATTGGCGCGCGCGGCGATACCTACATAGCCGAGCAGTTCCAGCGACCGCTTCTCGATCGCCGCCTCTTCCTCGAGCGTCGCGCGCGTGCGCAGGATCGCGCCGAATACGCCGGCGCGAGTGCGCACGTGCCGCCCTATCATCACGTTGTCCATGGCGGAGAGGTTGCCGAACAGGCGGATATTCTGGAACGTGCGCGCGATGCCGCGCGCGGCAATTTGATCGGGTCTGAGCCCGGCGAGCGGCTCGCCGGCAAAGCTGAAGCCTCCCGCATCGCACGGATAGATGCCAGTCAGCGTGTTAAACAACGTGGTCTTGCCGGCGCCATTGGGGCCGATCAGCCCGTAGATCTCGCCGCGATGGATGCTGAACCCGATCTCGGCCAGCGCCAGCACCCCGCCGAAGCGCTTGTCCAGTCCTGCACATTCGAGCAGCGCTTCGCTCATTCCGCTGAGCCATTGGTCCGGGCGAGCTCGCGCTTTCTGACCGCCGAGGGCAGCAAGCCCGCCGGGCGGTACAGCATCATCAGCACCAGAGCCAGGCCGAACAGCAGCATGCGGATCACCTCCGGCTCGATGATCGTTCGTCCGAACAACGCATGCTGCACCGGCGCCACCGTGTAGCGCAGCAGTTCGGGCACGAAAGAAAGCAGCACCGCGCCCAGCACCACGCCCCAGACGTTGCCCATGCCGCCGAGCACCACCATGGACAGCACCATGACGGATTCGACCAGGACGAAGCTTTCCGGGCTGATGAACTCCTGAATGGCGGCGAACATGCCCCCGGCGATACCGCCGAAGGAGGCACCCATGGCGAATGCGAGCAGCTTGATGTGGGTCGTGTTGATTCCCATGGCCCGCGCCGCGATCTCGTCCTCGCGTATCGCCTCCCAGGCGCGGCCGATGCGCGAGTGCTGCAACCGCAGGTTGACGAGGATCGCCAGCAGAAGCAGGGCAAGGAGAATGTAGTAGTACTTGATCGGGCCGGAAAACGTGAGACCGAAAATAGTCTCGCTGCGGCTGAAGTTGAAGGAACCAAACCTGAACGGGTCGATGCGCGAGATGCCTTGCGGGCCGTTGGTGATGTTGATCGGCCGCGACAGGTTATTGAGAAAAATGCGGACGATCTCGCCGAAGCCCAGGGTGACGATGGCGAGGTAGTCGCCACGCAGTTTGAGGGTGGGCGTGCCCAGCAGCACACCGAACACGCAGGCGACGAGCCCGCCTATCGGTAATATGACCCAGAACGGCAGATGCAGACCGAAATGCGGCGATGCGAGCAGGGCATAGGCATAAGCGCCTACCGCGTAGAAGGCGATGTATCCCAGGTCGAGCAGCCCGGCAAAACCGACGACGATGTTCAGGCCGAGCGCCAGAAACGTATACAGAATGGCGAAATTGGCAATGCGCACCCATGCCGTTCCGACGGAGGCAAGTGCGAACGGCAATGCGATCAGCGCGATCGCGATCAGGGCGACACCGACCCACTTCGACCGCGCTTTGGCAAATGTGTTCACCGCGCCCCCCGCGCGCGGCTTCCGCCGCGTCGCGCCGTGGCGTTCAAGCCCGGTCTCCGACGCGTTCGCCGAGGAGCCCGGACGGACGAAATACGAGAACGCCGATCAGCACCAGGAAAGCAAACACGTCCTGGTAATTGCTGCCGAAAACATTATTAGTCAGGCTGCCGATATAGCCCGCGCCCAGTGCTTCGACGATGCCGAGCAGGATGCCGCCCAACATCGCCCCGGCAAGGTTGCCGATGCCGCCGAGCACGGCTGCCGAGAATGCTTTCATGCCCAGAAGCGAACCCATGGTGTAGTGCGCAATGCCGTAATAGGTGCCGACCATCACGCCGGCGACCGCCGCCAGGGCCGCGCCGACGATGAAAGTGAAGGAGATGATGCGATCGATGTCTATGCCCATCAGGCCCGCCACCTGCGGGTTCTGCGATGTAGCACGCATGGCGATGCCGAGCTTGGTGTGATACACGATCAGCGTCAGCCCGCCCATCATCAGCAGCGAAATCGCAATGATGGCAATCTGCACCCCGGTAATGATCGCGCCGCCGATCGTGTAGCTGACGAGCGGAATGATCTGCGGAAACGCGAGCGGGCTGCGTCCCCAGATCAGAAGTGCCAGATGCTGCAGGATGATGGAGATGCCGATGGCGGTGATCAGCGGCGCAAGCCGCGGCGCGTTGCGCAACGGCCGGTAAGCGATGCGCTCCATGGTATAGCCCACCAGCATGCACACCGGGACTGCGGCCACGACGCCGGCAATAACAATCAGCACTGGCGGCAGGGCCGTTCCGGCGAGCGCGCCGATCACCGTAAATGCGACCATGGCGCCCAGCATTACCAGCTCGCCGTGAGCGAAGTTGATCAGCTGGATGATGCCGTAGACCATGGTGTAGCCCAGCGCGACGATAGCGTAGACACTGCCCAGCGTGAGCCCGTTAATGATCTGCTGCAGGAAGATGTCCATGCCTGGCCGGATTTAAGCGCAACAGCGGGATGAATGCAAATTGACTCTGTTCATGATCGGCTGCCCTGCCGCGAGTCACCGGGACGAGTCGCGCGTCCAGGCAAAACAACGGCGCCCGAAGGCGCCGCCGTTTGTGCATTCTGGTTGAGGATCAGCCGTCCGCATTCACTTTTTTGCCGGCTCCGCCGCCGCCGCGGGTTCAGCCGCGGTTTTGGGTGCTTCGGTTGCAGCAGGTGCCTCGGCCGCGGCCGCCTTGATAAAGTCATCGAACTTGATAGTCTTGCCGGCTTTGATGATGGCGATCGGCTCGATCTTGCCGTCCTTCATGGTGAAAATCGTCATCTCCGCGTCTTTGCGATCGCCTTTGGCATCAAACTCTATCTTGCCGCTCGCACCCTGATAGCTGATCTTGGCGAGGTCGGGCAGGTACTTCGCGGGATCGGGTGAATTCGCCTCTTTCATCGCCTCGATGATCAGGTTGGTTGCATCGTAGGTGAACGGCGCGTACAGGATGGGATCCGTGTTGAATTTCGCTTTGTAGGCGTCGAGGAACTTCTTGTTCGCGGCCTGGACCGGGAGCCCCGCCTGCGAGCACAGCATCCCTTCCGCGGCGGCGCCGGCAAGATCTTTCATCTTGTCGGTGCAGGCGCCGTCGCCGAATGCGAACACCACCTTGATGCCAAGCTCGCGTGCCTGCTTCAACAGCGGACCGCCCGTCGCGTCCATGCCGCCGTAGAACACCGCGTTCGGCTTCTCGCCCTTGATCTTGGTCAGAATGGCCTTGAAGTCGACGGTCTTATCCGAGCCTTTTTCGCGCGGCAGCACCTTTATGCCATCCGCTTTCAGGGTTTTCGCGACTTCGTCGGCGAGGCCCTCGCCGTAGGCGGTGGAATCGTCGATCACCGCCACTTTTTTGGGCTTGACGTCGCTCGCCAGGTAGTTGGCAATTGCCGGACCCTGCTGATCATCGCGCCCGACCACGCGAAACACGTTCTTGAAACCCTGCTCGGTCAGTTGGGGGTTGGTCGACGAACCGCTGATCATCGGAATGCCTGCCTGATTGTAAATCACCGACGCCGGGATCGACACGCCCGAGTTCAGATGGCCGACCACACCGACAACTTTGGCGTCAACCAGCTCCTGCGCCACCGTGGTGCCGACCTTGGGATCGGCCTGATCGTCTTCGCTGAGCAGCTCCAGCTTGACTTTCTTGCCTCCGAGCGTCAATCCCTTGGCGTTGGCTTCGTCAATCGCCAGGCGCACGCCGTTTTCGTTGTCCTTGCCCAAGTGGGCGATTTCGCCGGTGAGCGGACCTGCGGTCCCGATCTTCACTACCATGGGCGCAGGCGGGGGCGGCGCCGCCGCGACGACCGGTGCCGGTTTTTTCTCTTCGCCGCAACCGGCGAAAGTGAGTGCCGCGACTGCGGCGAAGATAGCGAGACTGAACCGCGTGCGTTGCATGGAATTCTCCCTGAGAAAAGTCAAAGCATTGTGACACTGGGCGACCCGGTCTATCGTGGGCCGGCACAGCCGGCTCAGCGCCGGCTTTTCTTGGACAGCTCGGGCTGACTACTACTTGAGAGACAACACCCACTTTACCAGAGCCTTGACATCTGCATCTGGCACGGACGAATTTGGCGGCATCGGAATCGGGCCCCAGACGCCTGAGCCGCCGTTCTTGACCTTGGCGACCAGCCTGGCTTCTGCGCCCGCGTCGCCCTTGTACTTGGCGGCGACATCCTTGTACGCCGGTCCGACGATCTTCTTGTCCACGGAGTGGCAGGCAAGGCAGTTGTATTTTTTTGCCAGCGCTTCCTGAGCGAGCGCATTGCCGGCGCTGACCAGCAGCCCGGCCGAGACGAATAAGCAAGCAACTAGGGTTTTCACTACGTCTCCTTGGGAAAGTGAAAGTATCGGGACGCCGCGGCGCGGGATTCTACCCGATTTCAGCTATATTGAGCAGGTCGAGCAGTAATTCCAGCTTATCCACGGCCGGCAGGCAAGTAACGCCGTGACATACCCAAGCGTTGACAGCCCCGGACACCGCGGGCTTGGCCAGCGACGGCGGCAGGTCCGCCACCCCCGGCGCTAGGGCGAGGATTACCGTGGTGGGCAGATAGGCGCGGTCCAGGGACCGCCGCCATAGGCGCATCTGCTCCGGCGGCCCGCGCAACACGACCACCCGCGGCGGCTCGATCGCCTCCTCCAGAGCCAGCAGCAGGCTGGTGCAACCGCTTGGATGCTGAGCGAGCACCGGATAGAACAGCTGCAGCGTGCGCTCCGCGGCGTCAAGGTAGCGCGATTCGCCCGTGATATGCCCCAGCCGCTGCAAGGCCAGCGCCGCTGCGCCGTTGCCGGAAGGCGTGGCGCCGTCGTAGCCTGGTTTTGGCCTGTGGATCAGCTTTTCATGGTCGTGGCTGGTGAAGAAGAAACCGCCCGCCGCCGGATCGTAGAACTGCTCCAACAGCACCCCGGCCAGGCCCTCGGCGAAGGCGAGGTCGCGCTTGTCATACTCGGTCTGCATGAGTTCGATCAAGGCTGCGAGCAGGAAGGCGTAATCGTCCAGATAGGCGTTAAGATGCGCGCGACCGTCCTTGCAAGTGGCGAGCAGGCGCGCGCGCGCCGAACTCTCTTGCTCCTGCCACAGCGTGGCGCGAATGAAATCGAGCGCAGCGCGCGCCGAGGCCAGCCATTCGGGACGTCCGAATACGCGCGCAGCGCGCGCCATGCCCGCGATCATCAGCGCATTCCAGCTGGTCAGGATTTTTTCGTCGCGTCCGGGCCGGATGCGGCGCTCGCGCGCCTCGAATAGCTTGGCGCGTGAACTAACTAGCAGGGCGCCACATTCCGACACCGGCCGCCCTACGCTCTGGGCGATCTCGTCCAGCCCGTGCGCCACGTGCAGATGCCATTGCCCGCCCTCGAAATTGGCGGCCTGGTCGAGTCCGTAGAAGGGGGCGCATACCGCGTATTCTTCGTCGCTCAGCAGCGCGCGCACCTGCTCTGGCG
>VFSW01010906.1_pt1 | contig 12831 bp, 13 predicted proteins | sample 5358111 | NCBI WGS metagenome assembly VFSW01 (sample SAMN11554181, study PRJNA540505) | mine drainage metagenome | isolation source: sediment from site ElyBrook_90M | place: USA: Ely Copper Mine, Vershire, VT | collected 2017 | reverse complement strand
ATAGTAGCCGTACGGGCAGACCGGGGCAGCTGCGGTATCGCAGGTTTGGGCGCCTGCCGCGGGGGCTTTCGCCGTCAAGCAAACGCTCGCCGCAATCGCCAGTGCAACAAAAATGAGGAGCCGCTTCAAGGTAGATCCTCCACCTCGTGAACAGGTCGCCTTTCGGCCGTTCTTCCGATCACATAGTCTCCGAGATCGACGATTTCGTCCAAAGCATTCGTCGCTCTCGTGGGCCGCTACGACAGGCCCCGAAATCTCAGCTGCAAAAAGCCTACCAGAAATCCTTGCGGAGTTCGAGCGTCACGCCAACTGCCGATAACACCTCGGAAGAGATCCAGGGCGGTCCGGCTACAATCGGCGAATTCTGTTCCCATCGCGATGCCCGTCCACAGGAGAGAAAATCGCACGGGCATGCAGGGCGCTGCACGAAAAAAAGCGACACGAAGTTGTAGGACGCAATTGTTGCCAAGTCCTTCCATGAGATGGCCGGTTAGTGTCAAGTGGGTTTTGTAGTTGCCTTCGTTCGTCGAGTGGTCTTGTAAGGAACTCATTCGCGTCTGCCGCCATCTTTCCATGCGCACTCTCTTAGGAGCGAATTTTCGCTCGGTGCAAGTTGGGCGTTCTCGTTTCAGTTCTCCTTCCTTGCCGATATGCAGTTGGGGTTGACTGCTGCCCGAATTCCTGCGCCCAGGGCGCAGACCCAAGTAACAACCCAGGTCGCGGCTGGTGAAGCGCTCCTCGCTGAATGCCGCGTGGTCGGGCAAAGTGCCATAAGCGAAGCCATATTTTTCCAAGATTTCGTGTTCTTCAATCACATACACAATCCGGCAGGCATTCAATGACCAGAAACCGAGGTGCGAGACTAGGACGGCGACCGTAGCGTCGACTTCGATGGGCGTATCCGGCCAACACAAATTGATCCACGGCGTATCGAACATTTTCCACTGCGTAACTGCGGCGATCGCACGATCAAAATCATTTCTTCCAGCTCCCAGCCGGATGCGATTGTGATCCGAAGTGCTGCCAGCCGGCGCTTTTTCGCGGGAGCTGCCTACTTCTGCATACGAGAATGGCTGGTCTTTCTGCGCGGAGACAAACGAGCGAATGATGGTTTGACTGGGCTTTGACAAGACGAACAATTACTTAACGACCCTCGTGCGTCGCGGCCAGATACTTCCGCATCGCCTGCTGGTACGAATCGTTTTCCGGATCGCGGGCCAGCGCTTTTTGTTCCGTCTCTACCGCCTTGCCGGTTTGTCCGTCGGCGAAGTAGGCTGCGGCCAGCGTGTCGAGGTAGTCGGGATTATTTTCCGCAGCGACGGCTTTCGTCGCCAGTGCGATCGCCTGTTGCGGATTCCGCACGCTCTTTTCGTCGGATGTGGCCAGCAGCAGGGCGAGGCTATTCATGGCCGGCACGTAATTCTGGTCCACGGCTTTTTGATACCACTTGGCGGCTTCGACAGGATCTTCCGGCACGCCCTCGCCGTTTTCGTACAAGGCTCCCATACCCTGCTGACCGGCCGCGAAACTTTGATCCGCGGCTTTGCGCATCCAATTTGCCGCATCTTTCAAATTTCTGGGCACGCCCTCACCCTGGGTGTAAAGAACGGCGAGATTGTGCTCGCTCTCCGCGTCGTCCTGCTCGGCCGCCATTCGCAGATATTTGGCGGCTTCCGTCATGTCGGCTGGAACGCCGCGGCCATTGAAATACATCTCCGCCAGGTAGCGTTCGGCGAGCGGACTATCCTGATCCGCGGCCTTGCGGAGCCATTTCACCGCCTCTACATCGTCTCTCGCCACGCCGTCGCCGGTCAGGTAAATCACGCCCAAATGTACTTGCGCGCTCACGTCTCCGGCGTAAGCCACCAGCTTCAGATCGGCGATGGCTTTCTGCCTGGCCGAGGCTTGATCTGCCGATTGAGCCAGCGCCAATCCACTCGGCAGCAGAAGCGATGCGGCAGCCAGCGCAACCACATGCAGTTTATTCATTGTTCGCCCAACCGATGCGCCAGCTTATCACTTTGGCGCGCGCCTTGCCCACGCTCTCCGTTCACCCATCGCTCCACATAGGTAGTCTTTCCCCGGGCATTCATCCACCTCGCGTGCTCCAAGTCACTTTCTTCCGTGACGCGGGGCACGGAGGGGTGCTTGCCAAGCCGACATAATGACGCGCAAAGGGAAAGTGGATTTTCACAAGATGCGAGGAGGAAACCATGGGTGGCATACCGAATCTACTGCGATACTTAATGGGGTTCTCAGGGGCAGTCTCGGCAATCCTTGTAGTCCTTGTGATTTATGGGAACGCTCTCGACACCAGAGCGGACGAAGAAATTTATCTGAACAAGACCGAGGAAAGGATGATGGCGAGCGGCCAGTCGGCGTTGGTCGGCAAAATGAACCGCCTCGCAAGGGTTATCGCCGTCGTGGCAATTATTACGGGCGTTTCGTTGCTCGCGACTGCGGGCCTCTGGGTCTATATCGGCCTCTACAAGGCGTAAGGGCGGCAAGTGTCCTGTCCCGCAAATACGCAGCAATTCCAGGGGTGTGGGTCATGGCTTTAGCCCTGGCATAAGCAATAGAAAACAAAGGGGTTTAGCCCCTGACGCTTTCGCAATTGGTGACAAGAAATTGCGGGACAGCGCACTAGATAGTCTTCGTCTGGCCGCCATCGAGATCAATTAACGCGCCCTGCATATAGCGCGATTGCGGCGCGACGATGAACGCCGCGAGATTCGCAATGTCCTCGGGTTCGCCGAGCCGGACGATGTTCGACTTCCGTACGATCGCTTGCAAGGCCGCATTCAAATCGCCGCCGTGCTGCACGGCCTCTGCCACGAGAGTTTGCTGGAAGCGGTCCGTCTTAATGCGTCCAGGATTGATTGCGTTCACTTGAACGCCGTCCCGAATGCCAATGTCCGCGACTGCTTTTGTGAACGATAGGCAGGCGCCGTTCACCGAGCCGCCAATTGTAAATTCCGCGCCCGGTGTTCGTCCTCCCGAGCCAATGATGTTCAGCACGGAGCCGCGTCGATCCTTGAGGTGAGGCCACGCCGCGCGCGTCAGCCGCACCGCTCCTAGAAACTTCAGCGCGAATCCGTCCGCCCAGTCCGCATCGGTCAATTTAAAAAAATCGCCGCGTTTCGTGGCGCCGGCATTGTTCACGACGATGTCGATGGTCCCGTGAGCGTCGAGTGCGGCCTTCACCAGCGCGGCTGGCACGTCGGGAACGCGGAGGTCTCCCGCGAAGCAGGTGGCTTCGCCGCCGCTGGATTTAATTTCCGACGCGACTTTGGCCAGATCGCTTTCGGTCCGTGCCGCCAGGACGAGTGCGGCGCCGTCCCGCGCTAACCGCAGCGCGATCGCGCGGCCAATTCCTTTGCTCGCTCCGGTCACGATCGCGATCTTGCCTTCCAGGGGTTTCCCGTCAGCCATTCTCTTTGCTCCTTGTTTTTTTGAACTGGATCCACAGCGCTAAATCGGCAAATGGGTCTTGCAGTTTACCCTGTCTTCCTCGGGCATGAATCGGGAATTTGCGTGAAATAGGACAGACCCGCTTTACGCGGACGAATAGCCGCCAACATTTTATCCGCAACCGGAATCCCAGAGCGCAACCAACCTTTCGACAAGGGATTTCTCCAGCATGGCCCCATCCCCCGCGCGGCAATTTTCTGCCATGTGGTCCGGGTTTCCGGTTCCAGGAATGACGCAAGTAACCGCCTTGTGAGCGAGCGCGAATTTCAATAGGACCTGCGACCAAGTTTCGCATCCAGCTTCTTGCATCCAGCGAGGGACAGGCTTCCCGCGCAAAATCTTGAACAGTCGTCCCTGTCCAAACGGCAAATTCACCAGCACCGCTATGCCGCGTTCCGCAGCGAGCGGCAAAAGACGCCGCTCCGCCTCGCGATCGTCGAGCGAGTAATTGAGCTGCACAAAATCGAGCGGCTCGGCTCGCATGATCTTTTCCAGCTCGCCATACGCGCTCGACGAATAATGCGTGATGCCGAGATATCTAATGCGCCCTTCTTCTTTCCACGCGCGAAGCGTCCCGAGATGCGTGCGCCAATCCACCAGATTGTGAATTTGCATCAGATCGATTCGATCGCATCGCAAAAACTCCATCGAGCGATTCATCTGTTCGATCCCCGCGTCGCGCCCCTCGGTCCATACCTTTGTGGCGACGAACGCCTTTTCGCGGGCCTCTTGCTCGGCCAACAGGTCGCCGGCAACGCGCTCGGCGCGGCCGTACATCGGAGAGCTGTCAAGGACCGACCCTCCGGACGAAAACAGCGTTCCGAGCACGGCCCCGAGGGCTCGCTGCTGTTTGCTGCTGGGCCCGGCATCGAACGCCAGGTATGTACCAATGCCGATGGCGGGCAATGCCTCGCCGCTTGACGGAATGATTCGAGTGAGCATTTGGGCGTACAATATAATCCAACTCTTGCATGGAAGATAGTCGGGGCCCATCGGTGTCAGCGTGGGCAAATCGTTGGCCATAAAGGGCTTGTGGTTGCTACCCCCTAGCTCGGTTTTCCCTTCATGGCGATTTCACTTGCCTGCGCGATACGCTTCCTTGACACTCCTTCGTGAGGGACAGTACACTGCTTTGCCGAATTCTTCAGGGGAAATAGACGATGCTTCTCTCGCGCGATTACGTTGGATACATGGCTGGCGAAGTGGTGAAGCGCCTGCTCGCGGCCAAAATGATTGAAGCGCCCTCGCAGGCCACTCTCGCCCAGCGTGTGCGCGTTGCAATGCAAGAGGAGATCGGCGTCGAAGACCGCCTGAACGAAGAAGTTCGCGAAATTCTCACCAAACATGCCGAGGAAATGCGTAGGACCGGCGTTCAGTATCAGGAGATGTACAAGAAAGTGAAGGGCGAACTCGCCCGGCAAAGAAAGCTGATCCTGCGTTGAAGCGCGACGAAAGGGAAGATCGATAACCCACTGATGCGACTCACCCGCGAAAAGTCCATTCGCCTTTCCCACGTGATTACCGATCTTTTAGTCGCTAGCGACGATGTCGAATTCGTCGAAGACCGGGACACCATTCGCCAAAAGGTCTTGCAGATCCTGCAAGATCTTCTGAAAGAAGAAGAAGCGATGGACACCGAAGTCCGAAAAAAAATCAGCTCGCAGAAAAAAGAAATCCTGGAAGGTAGCGAGGAATGGGACCTGCTCTACCGCAAGTATTACGCGGAAGAGATGCGCCGCATGGGAATTGTCCACCAGCCGAGTTCGTCGTAGCCCCCTCAAATGGCATAGCCCCCGGCCAAGGCTGGATCTTCGATTTCAGCCCGCATAAAATGGGAACGACAAAATTGTGAAGCCTTCGGCAGCCCGTGAACCCTGCACATCTGGAGTTTTGAGAGTGAGCGTCAAAAACAAAAAAGCCGCTCGGAATGCCGGGCGGCTCTTTTGCTTCCAGAATTTCAGATCGTCTAATTTGTGCCGGTGCCAGAGCCAGAGCCTGTCGTAGTACCAGTGCTGGAGCCTGTGCTCGAACCTGTGTCGGTGCCTGTGCCCGTGCTGGTACCCGTGCCGGTGCCTGTGCCGTCTTCGGGGCGCTTCTTAAGCACGGGACGATCGGGATCCGAATCGTCGCCGGACCCAGACCCGGCCTGCGGTTGCTGAGACCCAGTCGTATTTGGCGGCGGTTGAGTCTCGGTGCGAGTTCGCAAGGTGGGCTTATCGCCGACGGATTTCTTGTCGTCCAGTTTGTTTCTATTTTCAATTTTGCGCAGCCGCGCCTTGACGGTGTCGAACTCCGAAGTTGTGACGATGTATTCATCGCGGGCCGGAAGAATCGTTGCGATCTCCTCTTGCGCCTTTTGCACGCGGTCCGGCGTTGGCGGGTGCGTGGAGAAAATCTTGGGAATGCTTCCGGGGTGGCGCCGTTCCTCCGCTTCGATTTTCTCAAAGAAACTCACGAAAGCGTTCGGATCGTACCCGGCTTTGTACATGTATTGGAGGCCGAGGTAGTCCGCTTCCCGCTCGGCATCGCGCGTAAATTTCAAGTAGCTCATCGGGATGGCCAGATTCAGGCCCTCGTACAGGCCATATCCAGCCATGCCATATGGCGCGAAGATCATCACTGGAATGGTGGCCAACTGCATAATCTCGCCCTTGGTTTGGGTCTTTGTTCCATGCCGCGCGGCCACGTGCGCGATTTCATGCCCCATCACGCCCGCCAGTTCGGCTTCTTCATCGGCGCGCAGGATCAAGCCGCTGTTCACATAGAAAAAGCCGCCAGGGAGAGCAAATGCATTGATTTCATCCGAGTCGATCACCTTGATCGTGAACGGCACCTTGGCGTCGGAATTGCGCACCAGGTTTTGTCCCACGCGATTCACGTATTCGGTGACCACGGGATCGTTGATCATTTTGGATGTCTTTTCGACTTCCATGGCCGCCTGTTTCCCCATCGCGATCTCGCGCTGCAAGGAATACAAGTTCACGCCCTTGCCGACGCCCCTGTTCCCGATGGAATTGACGTCGTTTTCAGAGCCGGCCTTGACGCCCTTCACAGTCTGGTCTTCATCGGAACTCGCCGGTTGGTCCTGCGCTTGGGGCTGCTGGCTTGGGTCCGTGGCGGATGGCTGTTGCTGGGTCTGCGTTGGGGACTGCTGGCTCGAGCCCGTGGCGGACGGCTGCTGCTGGGTCTGCGCTGGGGACTGCTGCTGCGCGGAAAACGCGGCCGGTGTCGCTAATAATATCGCAAAAATGGTTCCGAAAATTCCGTTGCAGAGGCGTCTCATGGCTCCTCCTGAAGGCTCCCGCCACGTCATTGTACCACCACGACTGGGCTGATACATATTCTCTTTGCCCTCAGATGTAATTCAGGGGAAATAGGTTTTCCAATCTGGCCTGGAAAACCGGGCGCGGCAAGCGATTGACACTTGCCGGAGTTCTCACTAACCTCTTGGTATGCCTATTGTGGACCAACAAATTCGTATCGGCCAGGTCTGGAAGAAAGTTGGAACCGAGGAAACGTTCCTCGTGACCAAGCTCTACAATGAGGCTCTGTCCACGATTGCCGTGCTTCGGCCTACCGGCGCGGCAACCGAGTCGATGATCCGCGTTCGAGTCGAACGGCGCGGCGACGCCCAGACATTGCCTGGCTACTCCATGGCTCAGGAAAACTAAGGTCGATAGCTAACAATTCGGCCCACTATATCGAGCGCACGAGCAGTTTAACGACGTCTTCCACCTGCATTACTTCCTTCACCAGAAACGGCTCGGCATATTCCACGCCGGCCATTTGGCCGTAATACCGCGCGATCAGGTTAACCTCGTGGTGCAACCGGTCCAGGGGAATATCCACTTTCGATTTCTTGTCCTTTGCCTTGGGGCTGAACTGCGAGTGGTAAGCCAGGATGGCCTCATACCGACGCTTGTAATGGCGCGAAATATCCACCACAAATGTGGGCCGGACTTCGCGATAATAGACGGTCGAGTACAGTATCTTGAAGGGGCGAAACGCTTCGCCTTCGATCGGCAATCGCTTCAGCCCGGCAAGAAAGCAGCCTTCGTAGCCAAGCCGCGCGGCCGTGTAATGGTCGGGGTGCCTGCCATCCCAATAGGGCAGAATTACGGTATGCGGCTTGAGCGCGCGTATGCGCTGCGCGACGGCCAACTTCGTTTCCTTGGTGACTTCGAGATGGGCGTCCGGCAGCCGCAGGTTTTCGCGATGCGCCACGCGCATGATTCGAGCGGCCTTCGCGGATTCCTTCAAGCGCGTTTCCGGCGTCCCCCGCGTTCCCATTTCGCCGGCGGTCAAATCCAGGATGCCGGTTTTGTAGCCCTGCTCAGCGGCCTTCAGTAAAGTGCCGCCGCAAGTCAGCTCAACGTCGTCAGGATGCGCCGCAATCGCCAGCAAGTCGAGTTTCATCGTCCCTCCCGAAGTCGCGCGGAAACACGGAAGAGTAGCACATTGCGAAACTCCCTCCCTCACGCTCGCGTCTGGATTGAATGCCGATTTTAGGGCAAGGGCGCGCACGCCCGCATCGGTTTACTTTTCAGAATCCGGCAATCTCGCGCAATTTCGAATGTCCCAACTCTCCAGAACCTTCTTCGGAGCGCCTCGCTTGGCCGCGTGGATCATGGCCCGGCCGATTTCCTCGGTCGTCAGGATATAGCGCGGAAACAGCCAGCGGAGCAAGGGAAGCACAGGTTTGGCCAATGCGTAGCCGACTCGGTATGCGGTGGTCTTGGAGCGCGCTCCGTGTACCGGCTGAATGACGCCGGGACGAAACATGTAGGCCGCTTGGAAGGGCAGGCGCAGAATGGCATTTTCCGTTTTCCCTTTCACTCGCGCCCACATGATTCGCCCCTTCTCCGAGCTGTCCGTTCCAGCGCCAGATACGTAAATGAACGTCATCGCAGGATTTAGCCGTGATAGCGTTTCCGCCGCCGCAAGCGTGAGCGTGTAGGTTATTTTTTCGTATTGCTGTTCGGACATCCCTGTGGACGACGCGCCCAGACAGAAAAAGCAGGCATCGAAGCCCTTCAGTTCCGCTTCGATGCCCGAATAGTGAAGCAGATCCGGCTGAACGACCTCGCGCAGCTTCGCATGTTTCTCTCCGGTAGACGACCGGCCAACCGTTTGGACCGCCTCGATGTCCGGGTCCAGCAGACATTCCCGAAGAACGCCTTGGCCGACCATGCCCGTCGCTCCGAAGATCAGTACTTTCATATCGATTGCCTGCCTTCATCGCTTCGCGGCGTCTGTCCGAAACATCAGTATCCAACATGAATTGCGGTCAAGTCACGGCGTAATCCGCGGATATCCACACGGCCGCCCAGCATTTCAAAATGTCACTTCCATAGCAATTTCCGATTCCGCGTACCTGTCCTACCTTTCACTTTTGCCTGTCCTTACGTACCGTTGACGACCTCGGACCCGTCGCCTAGCATTCTTGCAGGCGGGAATGCCCCCCTCCACAGAGCGATGCGGCAATTCCTGCTATCCACTGAGGGGTTCTGGAATGACCGACTTTCGGGCCAAGCGCGCCCCAAGTATTCCGGGCAGGTCTATTCACCCGGTTGCAAATGCAAGACCTGCTCCGCTTGCCGACCGTCAAAAGCGGCGGGGAGTGCGAGTGAATTCTAGAGTTCCGATTGCCGTGGAATGGAATGCGGGCGGGCAATCGCTTCGCAAGGAAGCGCAAACGCGCGTGGTAGGGCCGTACGGATGCATGGTGGTCCTCCCCACGAACCTGGAAGTCGCGCAGCCGATTCGCTTGACGAATATGGTGAGCCAACAGACGAATTCAGCCGTGATTGTGTGGCGCGGGCTGGAGCGCGCCGAGGGCTGGGAATTGGGAATTGAATTGATCGATCCTCAAATGGGTTTTTGGGGGCTTGACCTGTGACGGCAACGAAAGAGCAATCGAATCGAGGGATCGGCCTGATCCCGGGCGAAGAGCGCCGGCGCAGCCAGCGCGTCATCATTCGCGTGCCGGTCACGCTGGTCGTGACGGAAAACGGAGAGACCGTGCAAATTTCCGCCTACACGGTCGCGGTGAACATTCATGGCGCGATGGTCGTGTGTGCGCGTTCGCTCGATGCGGATACCCAAATGGAGCTTGTGAACGGCCGGACGGAGGAGAAGATTGGTTCCCGCGTCACGCGCGCTCCCCGCGAGAGTCCCGAGGGATTTCTGATTCCCGTCGAGTTCACTTCGCCTTCCCCCAACTTCTGGCAGATCTCTTTCCCTCCAACCAATTGGAAAGCGCCGGAAAACTGATCGCCGCGGCCTTCCTGGGCCGCGCGCGCGTCCGCATTTCAAAATATCCCTGCAATCGAATTTATGAGACACTTCTCGCCGAACGAAGCGGGCGCGTCCGTACTGCATGGCCGGGTCCCTGAGGCGAGTGCTAACGGAAGCTACACCGCATCCGGGGCTTTCCTCGCCGGATGGTTTCTAACCGGAGCAATTCCACGGATTGGTGACGCGAGAATGAGCGATTGAAAGGCATCGCCTTGGGAGGCAGGGAAGAGGCGCGCCGGCAAATCATGGGGAAAACCCGGAACCAAATCCTGCATCCAAGAGAATTGAAATGGGGCGGAAATCGCCTCTTAACGATCCAAACGGTTTTTCCAGATGGAGTCTGTCGGGGATTGGTCTGCTTTTATCCTGAATTTGGTCAGAGGGAAACGTGAATACCACATTGCGTGGGAGTGTGTACGCCCATGAGCGCGCAGGCCGCGAAAATATCTTTCCGCGAGCGAGCCGCGATCTTCGCCGCGCCGCTTCGCGAATCCGCCGGGCCGCGGCGTTGGCCGGCGCTCTGGCGCTGGCCGTGCCGCTCGCTGCCTCCGCGCAGAGCAACGCCGCCCCCGCGCGAATCACCGCGCAAATCAACGAGAGCAATCTGACGACTCTTCGGGGAAACACGCACCCCCTGGCGCGCCCGCAATACGATCGGGGCGCCGTCGCCGATAGCCAGCCCATGCATCGCATGCTTCTCTTGCTGCAACGCAGCCCCGAGCAAGAGACGGCCCTCCGATCGCTCATTGACCAGCAGCAGAGCAAATCCTCGCCCAGCTTCCATCAATGGCTCACTCCGCAGCAGCTCGGCCAGCAATATGGACCCGCGACCGCCGATATTCAGGCCGTCACCGGCTGGCTGCAGTCGCGCGGCTTCCAGATCGCGCGCGTTTCGGCCAGCGGCACGCTGATCGAGTTTTCGGGTACGGCGGGGCAAGTCCTGAATGCCTTCCACACGCAGATTCATCGCTACGTAGTCGACGGCCAGGAACACTTCGCCAATTCGACCGATCCGCGGATTCCGACGGCGCTTGCTTCCGTCGTGGCGGGTCCCGTCTCGCTCCACAATTTCACCAAAAAGGCGCAGAGCCGCAACCTTGGCGTGTTTAAAAAGGATTTGACGACTGGAAAAGTAGTTCCGCAGTTTTCGTTCAGCTGCACTAATTTTTCCGGAGGCAACGCAACCTGTAATGCGCTTGGCCCCGGCGATTTTGCCAAGATTTATAATGTGCAAAGCTTGTGGGATGCAGGCATCGATGGAACCGGGCAAACGATAGCGATTGTGGGCGACTCCGAGATTTGCACGGCGAACTCGCCGGATATCGGCCAGTGCACCGGCGACGACGTAAAAACATTCCGCACCATATTTGGCCTGCCCGCGGCTGCGGCGAACTTGCCGTCCGTGATTTTGGACGGCCCCGACCCTGGATTTAACGGCGACGAAGTTGAAGGGAACTTGGACGTTCAGTGGTCCGGCGCGGTCGCCAAGGGCGCCACGATTGACTATGTGATTGCGGAAACCACCGAAGCCACGGCGGGGATCGACTTGGCGGCGGAAAATATTGTCGATAATAATCTTGCGCCCGTCATGAGCGAAAGTTATGGCGCGTGCGAAGCAAACCTCGGAACCGCAGGCAACCAGTTCTACTCCACTCTGTGGGAGCAAGCGGCGGCGCAAGGAATCACGGTGATTATATCCACCGGCGACGATGGATCGGCCGGATGCGACGACCAGACCACGCAAAACGCCGCCTCCAATTTCGGACCGGCCGTCAATGGCCTCGCCTCCACCCCATTCAATGTGGCCGCGGGCGGCACGGATTTCGATATTACCGCCCCAACCGCATCGAGTTATCAAACCACCTATTGGGGCGGCGACGCGACGGACTCCGAAGGAGTGACGCACATCTCCGCTTTATCCTACATTCCCGAAACCTCGTGGAACGACAGTTGCGCGCAAAACTTTACCGGCGCTCTCAACGGCTGCAGTCCTCCTCCGAATGCGGCCTCGTTGAACATTTACTCGGGCGGCGGCGGGCAGAGCAACTGTATAAACTATACAACTGATATCTATGGTAATACGGCATGCCAGGCCACTTCCCTGAACTCGGTAGTCCTGGGGTACGCGAAGCCTTCGTGGCAGACGGTGGCCTCCGGATCGGGCTTGAACGCGACCACGGACCTGGCGCGCGACCTGCCGGACATTTCCTTGTTTGCCGCGGATGGGCAGATCAGCAACAGCTTTTACGCCATCTGCGACGCGAATTTCAGCTCCGGCCCATGCGACGCGACCCCCGGCTTTGTGGACGTGATCGGCGTGGGTGGAACGTCTTCCTCGGCGCCCACGTTCGCTGGAATCATGGCCCTGGTGAATCAGCAGATGGCAAAAACGAACACCGCGAACAATAATAACGTGCTGCCCGTCCGCCAAGGGAACGCCAACTACGTCCTGTACAACCTGTTTGCGAACCAGAGCGCCCTGAAATGCAGTACGTCCCCGACTCTGACGCCGGCTTCCGGCTGCACGTTTAACGACGTGATTCGGGGCAATAATTCCGTGCCTTGCGTGGGTGCAAGCCCGAATTGCAGCAACCTTGCAAATCCGGCGGGGTATGGAGTCTTGGAAGCCACAAATCTAATCAACCCTGCAATCGTCACTGGACTCGCGTTTAATGCTGGGCCGGGCCTCGATCTGGCGACCGGGCTTGGCTCGATCAACGTGGCAAACCTGGTAAACAATTGGGGAGCCGCGGTCGGCGCGTTCAAGCCCACTTCGACGACTCTATGCCTTTGGTTAGCGCCCGCGACGGCGTGTCCCTCTCCTACGCCCACTTCCATCCCGGCCATTACGCACGGCTCGCCGGTAAACGTCCAGATCACGGTGACGCCCAACCCCGTCACCTCAAATTCGGGCTCGGAAGATGCTTCGCTAATCGGATGCTTCCTAACGACCGCTCCTTGCAACTCGTCCAGTACCAACTCGGCGGCCGTGGATCACTTCAATTTTACCGAGTTGAATTCCGATATCTATTTCCTCTCCAACAACGGCACGGTTATCTCCTC
>VFSW01010905.1_pt1 | contig 12832 bp, 20 predicted proteins | sample 5358111 | NCBI WGS metagenome assembly VFSW01 (sample SAMN11554181, study PRJNA540505) | mine drainage metagenome | isolation source: sediment from site ElyBrook_90M | place: USA: Ely Copper Mine, Vershire, VT | collected 2017 | reverse complement strand
TCCCCGTCCCTATCATCCCTGGTCACCCTTTTCCCGTGTCGAAATATATGTATATTAAAAGGAAGTCTTTTAGAGATTGTGCCTCGGGGATGGCATTTTAGCCGGCCGAATAGGCACGTTCGCCCGGTAACGGTTTCGCCGAGTCAAAAACGCCGAAATAGTACGGATCGCCTTTACCGCCTGAGCCACTAACGACACAGGCTTCGCCCCGCCGAAGGCACTCATTCAAGGCCGCATAAACCATCGTCCGCTTGGCGCGCATAGCAATCCGCAGCTCATCGCGCGTAAGCGGTTGCGGAGCCAGCATCCGCAGAACGCGCGGGCAGAGCGCATCTATCTCGGCCTGATACCGCGAGCCGTCCGAGGTTATGAGCCCGGTCGTCGGGTCCATCGACAGCACCGTATCCTCCATATCAACACCGACACGCTGGATGCTACGGAGGGTCCGCAGGCCCTCGTTCGAGCGCCGCATGGACAGCAGGGTATCCGCCGCCGCAAAGAGCGCCGACGACCCAAGCACCTCGTCGCCATTTCCTGAGTCGCCCTTATTGTTGTGATGCAGCCATATTTGGGCCACGCCGAGTTCGCGCGAGAGCCGCATGAGCGGAGCGTTCGCCCGGTTGACCTGCGCGTAGTCGTTGATATTCTCGATGAGGGTCAACTTGTGCCATGTATCTATGACCACGCATCTTACTTGGTGGGCAGCGCACTCGGCTTCGAGCCAGGTGAGCGCGTCGTGCGGGGTCGAGCCGAAATGAAAGCGGATGGGGTCGTGGCGCTGTGCGCCCAGGTCGCGGAAGTCCGCCACGACTTGCTCCTTGCGTTCTTCGAGTGCAACCCACAGAACGGTTCCAGCCTGCGTCGCGCGGCCCAGGAATCGCTTTCCTCGGGCGATAGCAAGCGCCAGGGTGCGCGCAAGAACGCTCTTGCCCGTCTTGGCCTTAGCCGAGAGTAACGTGATGCCAGCGCAAGGGATAAGGCCATCCACGAGCCATTCCACTTCCTCGGGTGGCTCGTCGAATAGTTCAGCCAGCGAAAGGCTCGACGTTTTTGGCGCAACCGATACGATCTCCGGTCGTGGCACGAGCGTTCGCTTCTGCCACGCAGCGCCAAGAATCTCGGCAAAGCGATCGGGAGCAGCGACGAGTAACGCGCGAGGGTCTTTGTAGTCGTCGCCAAGGGACACCGCAAAGACCTGGCCCGTAAACCCTTGATCGTACAGCCGTTGCGCAACGCGCCACGGAAACCGATTCCCAGCCTCTCCGGGCTCCTGGATGACGCCGACGCGCGCGCATGAGTCTACATGCTCGGCCTTCAGGCAAGTGACGTTAGTGGCACCAGGAAGCCCAAGCGCGGGCATTTCCTGGGACCATAACGCCCAGCAGTCCGACTCGCCCTCGACGATCCAGGTAAAACCGCGATTGTAGGGCACCGGGCGATGAAGGCCGTAGGGGATGAGTGCCGCGTCGCCGGCGGACCAACGAAAGCCCTTGCCGTTCTCTGCGTCCGACCGGATGCGATACTTGATATATTCGTTGCCAGCGCGGTCGTAGTAAGGCACGACGATACCGCCCTGCCCGTTACGAACCCCGAAGCCAGCGAGCGTGGCAACCGGGAAGCCCTTGGCGCTGGCAAACGAATCGAGCGTGATACCCTTAGCCACGCAACACCCCTCGCGCTTTGAGCCACGAGGCGGCTTCGCGTCGATCCGAGGCGTTCCCCGATTTAACCACAACGTCCAGGCAACCGCCAGCGGCCCCGCACGAGCGGCAAATGAAGGAGTTTTTGGCAAGGTGAACGTCGCACGAGGGCGAGCGTTCGAGGTGGAACGGGCAGAGCACCCGAACCTCCCCGCGTTGGACCTTGCGGCCCTCAAGCGATTCGCCAAAGACGGCGAACCAAACCCTGGCGATCATGCCAGCGTCAATATCCACAATCTTATCCCCCTACTTTCGGCACTTAGGGGCGGCTATACACCTTTCGATTTTGAGCACATCTTCGCGCGACAGTCTGACGAATGTATCCCACAGGTATTCGAGTCCGCCGGAGTAGTGCAGCGCTAGTGCAGAAATAGCGCCTTCAACGTCGCCATCCTCAAGCCGCATCCGGGCTTCGGCGATCTCCGCCTCGCGACAGCATTTGCGGCAACCATCGACAATCGTACTGCCAGCGTCGCCAAAAGTGGCGGTGGATGCAAGGGTGTTTATGTCGTCGATGAGTCGGTGGCAGCTAGGGCAGTCCATGATTCGCCCCCTTTGCTTTTTGGATGCGCGACTTCAGCCGAGCAGAGAAGTCTGCCGCGTCGTCGTCCGTTAGGTCATGGAACGACTCCACGCCGTACAGTTTTTTCACGGCGTTATGCCGACCCTCGTCGGTTTTGAGTGGTGCCGCCTCCGGGTCGTGTTTCACGAGTTCCGAGATTTGTGCAAAGATGCCCGCGAATCGGTTGCCCTTCGGCTTTGCCTGCGACTCACGCGGCTCTGCTGGCACTTCTTCTGCCGGCGTATCCCGATACCCGGCCAAAACCATGATGAACCCGAGGACCGATCGCAGCGCCTTGCTCGTCGCGCGCGTTTGCGCCATCGAACGCAAAGCGTAGTCGTCCCGCGTTTTCCAATTCTGCTCAAGTCGGGTGCATTGCGCTTCTGCCGCACCAATATCGACGCCGCCACGACGCACGACGCACCTCGACTCCCATCCATCTTCCGTCTTGCGAGTCCACTCGACGAACGGGAAAATGCCGAGCATGGCTCCGCACGTTTGCCATCCGCCGATTTCAACGTACTCTGCCGTACGGGAACCCAATCGCTTCGCGAGTCCCTTGCTTACGATAACCGCCTTGAGCGCATCGGCAACGCGGGTGGCCTTTGGGATCACTTCTACCGGGTCATCGGTTCCAAATACCGCCAGGTTAGGCGGTGGGGTCGAGGATGCGTCGGGAACGACCGCGAGACTCGTGCCGACGTTGCCACCCTCGAACTCCACTTCAATATCATCCATGGCGACCAACCTTTGCGGGATTTTGGTTTTGCAAGCACTCAGCAAACGGGCAGTAGCGACATTGCCACGCATATTGCGGGTTCGGAATCGGAGGGTCGTTGGCCGGATCCGTCGCGGCGACAACCTCATCGACTCGCTGCCAAACGTGCGCGCGGTCCTCGCCCGTGACCTCGAACCAAAATGTCGCCATCCGGCCGGACTCCCGGCACACGATGATGATGCAATACTCCTGGCAGTCAAGGGCGACCGCATAAGCGCGGGCCTGCTCGATGTAGTGCGCGCTCGCCGTTGTTGGCGGCTTGCCGCGCAGAAACGACGTCGATTTTACCTCTATCAGGATTCGGTTATCGTCGTTAAAACGCGACTGCAAAAACAGATCGTAGTGGCCCACCAAGTCCTCGTCGTTGGAGGGAATAACCACACGCTCGTTTCGGTCAACGACGTATTCTTCGCCAAAGGCATGTTCGATGATTCTGGCGACGTTTTCTTCGACGGCAGCGCCAAGCGCCCACTTGGTCCGCATAATGTCGTCAGGAGCAAGTTGCGGCCGGCCAGCCCGGCGTCCCCACGTTGCGAGGTCGCATCCGTATAGATCGGAAACGTGGGCGAGGTGTTCGTCGCCACGGGGTTTGATCGTGCGATAATATGACGCGACTGCGCCTGCAATGTTAATCGGCATTATTTGCACTCGTGCCGTGCGAAAAACGGCCCCGATTCGTCAGCGGTTTCGCGGTGCGCCATGAAGGTACGGTTCGCCGACTGCGCCACGCACTCGTAACGGCCGTGCGGATTAAACGTGAAAGTCGCTTTGCGCCCGTCGCAGGTGGAACCGAGCAACGTAATCCGCGAGCAAGTGGGGCACCACCCGCGTTCGCCCGACTTCAGCGGACGAAAGAGTAGCGCTTCCCAATCGGGCGGCTGTATGCTAACATTCGGGTGGGTCATCATTTCAGAACCTCCAAGAGAAAAGACCTCGTGCCTATCGTATCCGGGCACGGGGTCTTTTTTTTTGCGTCGATCTCCGGCCACGCATCCCGCATCGCAAGGAACTGCGAAAGGGTCGGCTTCTTCCCGGCAAGCATTTCGGCTATGCGCGGTTGAGGCACCCCAATGATTTCGCCAGCCTGCGCTTGCGTAAGCCCACGGCTGGCGAGAATCTGTCGTAACGTGTCCGCGACCATCCTTGGATTATACAGATTTTGTATAATCGCGCAAGCAGGTGTTACCCTCTTTTTGAGAGCGCGCGCAGGGTTGCCATCTTGCGGGCCATGTTCTTGCGCTTGCCACGTTTGCGTTTGGGCGCTTTACGCATCGCGCCGCCCTTGCCGCCGAACTTCTTATTCCAGATGCCGTCGAGGGTTTTCTCTGCGCCGAGTTCTGCGCCTGATTCCTTTGCCATGTTAGCCTCTCATTCGCGGCTTGCGGAAGCCTTTTTTCCGCTTGCCGAACTTGCGTAGTGTATTTGCAAGGCGCGCTTCCTTGCCGAGCCGCCCAGGGCTATGCGCGTGTTTGAGCGCGAACTTGCGCGTGGACATTCCTGCCGCCTTCGCCTTGCGGCGTAAAGCACCAGGACGTTTGATCGCCTTGCCAATCCACTTCCGCATCTTACATGCCTTCGGACTTTGCGACGCTCGATCCGTCCGGGATGAACTGGTAGGTGCCGTGAACGCCCATGAGCGTTCCGGTGCCGAGCAGGCCTGCCTGTCCGCTCTGAATGTCGCTGACGAACGACGCGAACTTCGTTGCGGCAGCGGCAAGTTCGTTGACGAGCGTTCCCTGGATGACTCCATCGGTGCCCAGGTCGGACAGGAGTTTCGCCACCTCGGTCGCGAGTGCTGCGCTCGGCTGTTGCGTTCCCGCAATCACGGCGGTTACGTCGGCGAGAATCGTGGCAATATCCGTGCCGGAAGTCGATTTCAGAACGCCGCCGGCGATAAGCGCCTGCAAGAGCGCCTCGGCTTTGCCGAAGAACGCGAGAATGTCGGGAATGTTCATCATGGTCCTTTCGGGGACTGTTGGTTGAGCAAGTTGAGCGTGGCGATCGCGCCGTTTACGGTGCCGGAGACAATCCCGAGCGCCAGCGATGCGAGCGCGTTACGCCAATCATACGATTGGATGCCTGCCACGCTTTGCAGCGCAGGCGGTAGCGTCCCGAGGAACGCGAGGAGCGAGACAATCGCCGACGTTTCCACCATGCGGAGGAATCCAACCATCAGCGGATTCTTGGTGAGGTTTACCATAGTGCCATCCTACCTTGTTATAGTTTCGAGCGTCAAACTAGGGTTCAAAATGTCGAGGTCCACTTCCGGGTCGATGCCTGCAAGTTGGCCTGCCGATGAGTATTGCCATATCACCCAATCGGAAAACCCTGGCGGAAGGACCGGGGACGAGCCGGGAACGTAGGTGTTAGGGTACTGCGCTATCCAGAAAGGATGCCCAGCGAACGCATCGGTGCCTCCCATCGTCCCCTCCCAGAAGCCGTAAGACGAATAGATGATGGGCCGCTTACCGATCGCAGCCTGCACGGTATTGCAGAGCGTCGCAAGCGCGGCAATACGATCGTCGAGCGTCATGGGAATGTCGGACGTTTCAACGTCGATCATCGGCAACAGGGCACCACCGTAGCCGTTAATGACGGAGAGGAAATGGTTCGCTTGCGCGGTCGGATCGTCGTTGAAGCGAACAAAGTGATACGCCCCAAATGGGATGCCAGCGACCTTCGCCGCGTTATGGTTCGTTCGGAAGAATCCATCGGCGTAGGTTAAGCCTTCTGTTGCCTTGGCGAAAACGAACTGCACTCCCGCGCCGCGCAACGCACAGAAGTCGATTTGTCCTTGGTCGAGCGATACGTCAACGCCAAGCATTAGAGCCCCGCCGCTTTCATGAGGCTGTCGATTTTAACGTGCGTGAACATTTCCACCCCTGCGAGGAAAACCCCAATGCCAAGAAGGCCAATAATCGGCTTCGCGATACCCCAGGCCACCTCTCCAAACCTTTCCGTGATAGTCGTTAGTTGGGTGTGGTGCTCTTGCATGAGTTTAAGCATGGAGTTGGTTTGCTCGACTAATCCCGGCACACGATCTCCCTTGTTCCAATAGCCGAAAACCGCGTCATTTAACGTCGATACGTCGTCGTGCATCCGCTGTATCATGGTTGCAATCTCATCATCCGCAGCCACATATCCCCCTAATGTTCATACGTTTGGACTCCTGTGAGTTGATAGAGTGCTTCGTCCGCAGGCGTTCCTTTGAACATCCCTTGACCCGAGTATTGCATGAGGTCGTTGAATGGCGGTACGGAATGGGCCGCAAACGAAGGATAGTTATGCCCATACATCCACCAATTCGAGTTGTATTTTCCGAGGTGCGCGTCGTGATTGAACGCTTGCGATATTGCGTTCGCCGACATTTTCCCGGTCGGCCCAAGCGACGCACGAGCGTACTTGCGCCAGCCGTCCGGGCCGTCAAAGAGTAACGACGTTTCCGATAGCGGGCTGTAGCCCTTGCGCTTCTTGCCGCCGATGGTCGGCGAGCCGCCCGCATAGAGTCCGCCTTCGATGCGGCTTATTGCCGCAGCGTTGCGTGGGTTCTTCGCTATCGCGCGCAGGACCGAAAGCGGCATTTGCGTGCGGTAATTTGCAAACGGCGCGAGCGGAGTATGCGCGAGCATATCGACGAACGGCGAACGCTCGTGATAGTTGATAAGGTCGCGTTGCGTATGAAACGCCGCAAGAGCAGGGTCGCCGTAGCGTTTGAGATACACATGATTTAACGCTTCCTTGGCCGCGTTATCCCAACCCCATAGCGCCTTACTCGAAGCGTCGTAGACGGATCCTGCCGCCTTGCCCGCGAGATTGGCGAACGCTCCAAGCGCAGGGTGAATCTGCCCCGCCTTTGTGCCGACCCAGGAGCCAATGTCATTTAGCGCCTTACGCGCTTCGGTTGCATCCTGGTTCGGTAGCCCCGTCGCGCCATGTTTGAGCGCGTCGCCAAGAACGCCGCGAATGACATCCGGGCTGGCAAACCCTGCCTTCATTTTTGCGTAGTTTGCGATTGCGCGCGGAATCGCTTGTGGCGCATGAAGCGCAAGCAACGTGCCGATATTGCGTTGGTGACCGAATGGCGAATAGAACATCGCCGACTTCTGTGCGTTCACGAGGTCCATGTAGGGTTGCGATAGCGCTTTAATGGCGTTCTTGAAGCGGTTCTGTTTTGTGAGTTCTTCTGTGATAAGAACGCGATCTTTCGGGTCGAGCCGCATGAGGTGCGCTGGCAGGTTGGACCCACGGCGCACGAGCATTTGCTGCAACTCATACGGAACGTCATTCCATCGGCGAATAGATTGAATGGCGCGCGTCGGACGAACCTCAACGGTATCCTTCACGGATTGAGAGAGCTTCTTATACTGCTCGGGAGTGAGCGCCGACGTGCCAATGCGCGGCTTGTTTATATTTTCGAGCCCCGAAGCAACCTGCGCCGCCTGTTCCTCCGGCGTAAGCTCCCGCGCGGCTTTGCGTGCAACGCGAGAAAGGACCGGGGCGAATCTCTGCATCATTTGCGAACGTAAGTCGTGAGCTGCAATTTGCTTCGCCCCGGACGAGAACACCGACTTCATCGCCTGTCGGTAAGACGCCGCATCGCCTAGGAGCTTTTCAATCAGCGGGCGCTGCAAAAGGTGAGCGTTCTTTAGGCTCGCAAGGTCGGCTTTACCAACGTGGCTCAAGCCGAGCGTGTCGAGCAAGTGCAGCCATTCGGGATCGTCGCTCTTGAGCATCGGCAGATAATTCACGCGGAACTCGTCCGCCTTTTGCAAGCCGCGTGGAGAAGCCGAAAGGAACGGTTGCAATTCCGCTGGCAATTCATGCCCGAGTTGCCCGAGCCTCTTGAGCAGCGGGCGTGATCCAGCAAGCGCCGGCAGCGAGCGCGTGATCTGCACGATGCGATTCGCCGCAGGTTGCAGCGCAGCAGGCAGTTTGTTTATCCGGCCAAAGTGAATGGCTGTATAAATGCGCTTCTGCGTCTTATCGTCGAGCCCCGCAATCGTTTGCTCAAAGAGGTTATTGAGGGTGGAGCTAATGTCGTTGCCCTGGTTTGTCGCGGCAAGGCGAAGGCCGCGCGTGACATTGACGTTTGTTGCCCCTTGCGCTCCATTTTTGAGAGCCTGGATGCGTTGCGCGTTCGCGTCGGCATGACCGCCCATAGTGAAGAAGTCGTGCAAGCCCGCGGCGACGGGCTCCGTGAGGTCCGATGCCTTCTGTAGGGCAGGGATGTTTTTGATTTTCTTCGCCGCCTGCATGATAGTTGGAAGCAACCCTTCCAGGCCAGGTACAGCGTCCTTCACGACTCCCGCTGCCTTGAGCCCTTTATTGGCGGTGGAAGCAAGGTCGGCGAACGGAACGTAGGTCAAAGGGTCGTTTGCCATATCCAGGCCGAAGTCCATAAGCCCTTGGACCGGATGTGGAACGTGCGAATACGCCGCCTGGAAGAATGGAATCTTGCTACGCAGGGTGGCTCGATCGGTGTTCTCTTGCGCTGGCGAAACGCCATGGATAAGGCCGCTTAGTCCTGCCCCCGGTCCCCGCGTTTCGAGTGCTTGCGTCGCCTGGTGCGCTCGGTCAAGCAGAGACATAAGCGTGGGGACGGCGGCGAACGGCGTGGCGTCCCACAGTTGGCCCATGATGTTCGGCGCAGGCGGCGGCGGAGCACCCACCTTAAACGTCGGCTTTGCGACGGCTTTCTTGGCGGCTGCCTTGCGCTTCTTGTCCGCCGCTTGCAAGTCGCTCAGAAGGCTCATGGCGAAGGCCCGAGAGCCTTAATCATGGCGTTTGCCTGATCTTGCGTGATCGCGTTGCTGTGCAGACTGTTCATAATCCCGCGATACTCGTTGTCGAATTGAACCCGCGTCATAGGCGCTCGCGAGTGAATCGTCGGCGCGAACTTCACCTTCCCGGTCCCTAGGCTCGTCAAAAGGATATTTAGCGTCGCTGGGTCATGGACATAGCGAATCAAGTTCGAGCGCACTTCGTTCGGTTTGAGTTCCCCGGTGCGACCCTTGGCGAGAATGTTTGCAACGTCCGGGCTTAACCCAGCGCCGCTCGTGATAGCGTTTTGCTGCGCGCGCGACATTATGTTCCCGATTTCGTATTGCGCGCGAGTCGCGGCGATTTGCCCGCGTTGAGCTGCAATTTGCACCCGCGCAAGTTCCGCATCCACGCGCGCACGAGCAGTAGACTCTAACGCAGAGTCGTGGCGGACCCGTTCGCGAAGCGTAGCGATTTGCATGGCGATAGCCTGCTGCGCCTTCTGCTGATTGTAAACGTCGGCGATCTGCGACCGATACTCATTCGCGGCGTTGAAGTCGCCCTGCGACGCATAGAACTGCGATAGCCCATGCAGATGCGCGATGAGTTGGTCCGGCGTGGCTTTGGCACCATGATTGTTCGGCGCGACCTGCGTCAAGTTTTGCGGCAGCACGAACGGCTTGCCCGTAGTCGGGTCGATTCCAGACTTGCGATCCGTGAGGTCCGATTCGTGTTTACGATACGACTGTTCGCTCGCCATGTTTGCGAGCGTTGCCTGTTGCATCGTGGCGTTCTGCGCGTCAAGCGCCTTCTGCCGCGTAAGCGCGTCGTCTTGCAGTTGACGCTGGCGCTGTGCGCCCATGTACCCCGTCAAGAATGACGAAGCAGCGCCAAGACCACTATTGCCGACGTAGTAAGGCATTAGCCGAAGTTGCCCGGATTAGGAGCAGACGGATTCGTTGGCACAGGCGTATACGACACACCCTGCCCAGCCGGGGCCGAGTAGTTGTTCGTCGTTGAACTCGTCGGCGTATTGAACGCGCCGCCAATCGCCGCCCCGAGGCCGCTGTATGGCGAAGAAGCAAATACGGGGAAGTTGTTCGCGGTCGAGTTCGCAAGGTTGCCGGCCGTGCCAAGCCCCTGCTGAATGACGCCCTGTTGGCCCGAGAGGCCCGCCAGGTTGACGTTCTGGAAGGCGTTCATGTTGTTGTAGTAGGCGTTCTGAATCGCTTGCGCCAGCGCACTCTGCCCAGCGTTAGCCGACTGCGTGTTGTACTGCTGTTGGTTCAGTATGTTGCCCAGGTTGATTCCATTGGCGGTATTCGAGGCTTGCATATTCGTGCGCCCGGTTTCTTGTTGAAGCCCAGCGTTTTGAAGCGCCTGCTGTAAGCCGCCCTGCAATCCGAACTCGTTGCCTTGGAGTTGGTTTCCCTGCGAGTTCTGAATCGCTTGGGCCAGCGACGGCGCGAGCGACGAGGCTAACTGCCCCTGCATCCGCGTTTGCGCGTCGAGGGCAGGACCGCCTTCAACTCCCATCGCGGCGAGTTGCGAGTTGAGCGCGTTCGTAGACTGTTGCGCCTGCGGGGCGAAACCCTGAAGGATTTGTTGGATCGTCGATTGCGGACCAAGCGACTGCATAAAGTTCGGGTCGAGCGACGTTTGCGCGTTCGATTGAGCGCCCTGCATAAACGTAGGGTTGAGCATCGACGGGTTCGGTAAATAGAACGGCTGAAACGGATTCGCGTTCATCTGTGGCGCTTGCTGTTGCGTTGCTCCCGGATACGGAACGCCGCCCGTTGCACCGACAGGGTATTGCGAAGGGTTCGCTCCTGGCGGAACATAGTCGCCGCCATGCGGAGGTCCAACCGGAGCATACACGCCATGCTGTACGGGCGTTCCCGCAGCGCCGTCTAATTGCGGGCCTGTCATCATCGGAGGGCCTGAAGTAGAAGTATTGCCATACCCCGGCTGACCCGGTAGGGGAGCCCTTTGCCCTGGCAACATGCCAATGCCGCTTCCGATCGGAGGACCACCAGGGTATGCTCCACCGCCAGCGAGATTGTTATGCACGAGATTGCCGATTCCGTAGGACATTAGAGCCTCACCATATGCGGGATGCGCCCAGAGCCACCAGGGTTAATCGGCGGAAGCGGGATGCGCCCAATGCCGCCAGGAAGCGGCAGCGTCGTTTTTGTTCCAGACGACGGCGGAGCAGAAGCCCCAGGAGCCGGGGCGGAACTTGGCGGAGGGGCCATCATGCGAAGGAAGGCTTCGAGGTTCGCGCCATCCTGCGGGTTGCCATTGAATTGCGGTGTGGGAGCCATCCAGGCAGGCGTCCCATTGGCACCCATCATGCCGCCGCCAACCTGCCCAGGAGCGGTATTCGTAGGCCCGACGACGCCGGAACCTGCCCACGCATTGACGGGGTTCGGGTTGCTCTGGATGTAGGATTGGAACTGTTGCATGGCCTGGGCGCGAGCCTGCTGCATGGCGGCGATAGCCTGCTGCTGCTGCTGCGCGGCGAACTGATCGGCAGTCGATTGAGCGCCCTGCTGGGCTTGAATCTGTTGGTTCTGCTGCTGCTGGCCGAATAGCCCGCTAATGAGGGCTCCTCCGACTGCTCCGATAATTGCTGGCGGCACTACGCGACCCTTTCCACGATGACCGAGGTGATGACCCACCCCCGCTTTGTGATTGCTCCCAAAAGCGGTTCGTTGCTCACCGGGACAACCGAAGCGGTCCCTGGCGGTAACGAGTGGATAAGTGCCCCAACGCCGCGCTTACCTGCTGGCCCCACTATACCATAAATGCCATGCACAATCATTCCCGCGTTCACCTTCACGACCATCATGCAGGCGGTTATTCCAGACGGCTCCTCCGCAATGGCCCACGCCCCATGCGCGGGCTCCGAGGCGTACTGAATCGCCATCGACGACAAGTATGCGTCGCGTATCGCGTGAACCGCTGGCATATCCTCCTCGTTGGCGTGGCGAAGGTGCGGCGTCATACGAGGAACACCAGGCAGTTTGTCATTGTGGCGTTGGCGTTGATCGACTGCTGGCTTGCGGTCGCTGGCCCAGCACCAAACTTGAGTTGCGGAGTGTAGGACACGCCGGAGTTGTTCAGGAGCGGAATCATCGCTTGGACCTTACGCCCAAGGTTGTGCGTAACCGTTACGTCCGTACCGCTGGCTGCCGACACGGGAACGATGACACCACGCCCGCACCGCGTCGGTTGCGTCGTGCTAATCACGGCTGGCAAGATGAATGGCACCTGCGTTCGGAGCATGGCGAGGTCGAGGTGATCGTTCACGGTGTCCTCGGCTGAGAGTTTAGTGCGTGTTGCGTTTGGGCGATACCCTGGACGTTCGAGAGCCCTTGTAGAATGTCGGCTGTGTTGCGCGTTCCCTGGCTTGCGTGACGCAGGAGTGCGTTGCGGAGAATGTCGCCCAGGCCAAACCCGAGTGCCATTGTCGGCGCGCCGCCGTGCGAGAACGGCTTCATCATGGGGTTAGTTTCGTAGGTGCTTGGGTGTTGGAACAGTTGGCCGCTCTTTACCGCGTCCGCCGCTTGCAGAGCGTACATGAGCAGTTGCACGAGGTGCGGCGGAAGTTGCCCTCCGCCTTGTGGGGGTTGCACCGCCTGGTGAATCGACGAGTTAATCGCCTGGAAGTCGGGGCCGTGCATTAGGTGCCGCTGCAAACAGCGCCGGACAAATAAAAGGGATAGTAAGTTATCGTTCCAGCAACAGTTGCGGTGTAATAATAAGTTCCATAGAATATTGCGCTGGTTCCAGAAAAGTTGTCGATATCTCTAAAAAACGAATACATCGTTGATGCCCCCGTAATGTGATTGTAACTCCCTTGGGCGAAACACGCATATGAGGTCGCGCTTGAAAATGCAGCGGAGCCTGAGAATGTCAACGTATAGGCGCATTCTGCTTCAATAACGCTCGCTGTGACAATCGTTGAAGCGCTGCAATTCGCGGAGCTCTCAGGAATCACCACCGTATGAAAAGACCCCGCACACGCCG
>VFSW01010904.1_pt1 | contig 12834 bp, 12 predicted proteins | sample 5358111 | NCBI WGS metagenome assembly VFSW01 (sample SAMN11554181, study PRJNA540505) | mine drainage metagenome | isolation source: sediment from site ElyBrook_90M | place: USA: Ely Copper Mine, Vershire, VT | collected 2017 | reverse complement strand
CCAATACCTTGAAGGATATCGGTATCGGTGCCGGTCTGATCGGCGGCGGCCTTGGTCTTGCCGGCTTGGCGGGGTTTGGTCCGGCGGCAGGTTTGCTTGGCGGTTCCGGAGCGGAGGGCGCAGCCGGCGGTGCAGCGGCGGAGGGCGCAGCCGGCGGTGCAGCGGCGGAGGGCGCAGCCGGCGGTGCAGCGGCGGCCGGCGGTGCAGCGGCGGCAGGTCTACCGATGAACATCCTGCCCGGAGCTGCCGCTTTCACCCCGACCGCCTTGGGCGATATAGTGCCGCCAACTGGGGCGTTGGCGTCCGGTCTCGCCGCCGAAGGAACATTGCCGGCCGGCGCGGCGGGAATCGGGCTGAGTGGCGGTCTGGATACCGGTTTAAGCGCGATGCTTCCGTCGATAACCGGTGGTACCTACACGGGCGGGGGCGTTTCGAACGCGCTCGACAACATAGCGCTGGGCGGTACGCCGAGCGGCAGCCAGGCAGCGGTGTCGGCCGGGACAGGCGTTGGCGCCGGCCCTGGTGCCGCGGCAATTGCGCCGCCGGCCGGTATCAACGCGCCATTGGCTATCGATCCGACCGCTGCGGCAGCCGGCGGGGGCGCCGCAGCTCCTGCTGCCGGAGCCTCTGCCGCTGCGGCTCCAGCGGGGGGTGGCGGGCTTTCTTTGTCTGGCCTCGTTAGCGGGGCTGAGAAGTCGATCATGGCAAATCCGCTTGGCATTGCGCTGGGCGCGGGCGGGCTTGGCTACAGCGTTCTGCAAGGCCAGAAGCAGAGCGCCTATCAGCAGAAATTGGCCGAGCAGGCTGGACAGCTCAATGCGCAAGGCCAGCAACTGGCGTCCTACTTGCAAAGCGGCAACCTGCCTCCCGGACTGAAAAGCGCGCTCGACCAGGCGACATCGGCCGCCAAAGCCCAAGTTCGTTCTAATTTTGCCTCGCAGGGCATGTCGACCGATCCGACCAAGAACACGGCGTTGGCTGCTGAGCTGGCGGCGATCGATCAGAAGGCGATCATCTCGACGGCGCAGATCGGTCAGCAACTGCTCAGCTCGGGCATCCAGGAAAGCGGCCTGTCGAGCAGCCTCTATCAGACATTGGCGCAGCTCGACCAGACGCAGACGGCGCGTATTGGGCAAGCAATCGCCAATTTCGCCGCCGCCATGAGCCCGTCCAAAGGGGTCTCGTTTAATTTCGGAAAGCCGAGCTAATCGATGGCGCAGACCTTCGACCCCACGACCGATTCCTGGGCGCCCGGCGAGCCTATCCCGCCCGGCATGCCGAGCGCGGGCGCTGCATCGGGCAAAACCGACGCCGTGACGGCCGATCTCGCCAAGGTGCAGCGCGAGAAAGTCGGCGCCGAAGAAAAGGTGCTTTCGAAGTTCGAAGGCACGCTGGACAAGGACATGCAGCGCGTCGAGCAGTCGTTCAAGGACGAGGGCGCTTCGCTGCAAGACCCTGCGCTCAAACCGTGGGACGAGAAACAGAAGCAGACCGAGTTCCAGACCGATCCGATCATGGCGTTCGGCTCGCTCGGCAGCGTGTTTGGCATCCTGGCCTCCGCTTTCACGCACGCGCCGATGGAGAACGCGCTCAATGCCTCGGCGGCGGCGATCACCGCGATTAAGAAAGGCGACCGCCAGGGTTACGAGGACGCGCGCAAGGCGTGGGAGAACAACTGGAAGCAGGCGATGGATCGCCATAAGGTCCAGCACGAGCAGTATCAGGATGCCATCAGCCTGATGAAGACCAACATGGCGGCCGGCGAGGCGCGCATGCGCGTGCTCGCCATCAAGTTCGACGACAAGAAGACGCTAGTACCGTTGGAGCACGGCATGTCGCCGGAAGTGATCGCGATGCAGGCAGCGCGCGAGACGCTCGTCGAAAAAATGCATAAAATTCAGGAAGACGTTTTTAAATATAACGCCGAGGCGGGGATGTATTTGCAATTTGGCGGCAATCCACGAAATCCGGCTTCGCCCGAAAGCGTCAAGGCGTACGAGAAATTGCAGGAATGGAAAGCCAGGCTGAAAGCGTCCGAACACATGGGATCGCAGACGCCCGTCAAATTGGCGCTTGACCGGTTTTTGCAGGAGCATCCCAGCGCCAGCGCGGAAGAAATATCGCGCTTCTTGAGCAGCACCAAGACGCTTGGATCGTCGGTTATGACCGCCGAGCGCCAGCGTGCGTCGGATGTCAATACATTGGTGGAGAAATACAAACAACAAAATCCCGATGCTACGGCGACGGATGTTGCGCATTATCGCGCGCAACAGGAACGCGAGCTGAAGAAAGAAGCGACGCCGATTACCGCCAACCGCGCTGACGACATCCAGTTCTCGATCGATCGCATCGACTCGGCCGAGCACATCATGGACAAGATCGAGGGCTTGTTGGTCAAGCATAATGCGATTTCCGGTCTCGGTGGGCGCATCACGCGCGGTTTCGAGACCACGGCGGAAGTGTTCGGCTCGAACGAGAGCGACCGCAAGGAATTCTTCAGGCTGGTTGAGACGCTCAAGCTGATGGGGCCGCGCGTGCTGCTCGACTCCAAGGGTCGTCCGCTGGGCGCGGAAGCCGATCGTATCGATGCCATCATTGCCGGCACCAACCTCGGCGATCTTAAGCCCAACACGCTGCGCGCCTATAAGGAACTGCGCGACATTCTCGAATTCAAGAAGAAGGACATGCGCAAGCGACTGGGCAGTACGCGCGAGGAGCCTGAGAAGAAAGAGCCTCCCGGCGGCTCGTGGTGGAAAGACCCGTCGGCCGGGCGCGTGGTGCAGCCGTGAGCGATACCGCTTATACGACGTTCGAGGCTCCCGGCATCGGCGCTTTCCCGGCCGAGGAAAAAGGGCCGCCAAAGATCAAGGAAAAAGCCGAGTTCGAGGCGCTGCCGGCCGGAGCCAAATACCTTGACCCGGAGGGCGCGACCCGCGTCAAGCCCTACGCGCCCAAGTCACCGGACGAGTTCGCGTCGGTGCCGGAGGGAGCGCAATACCTCGACCCAGAAGGACAGTTGCGCGAGAAGCCCACCTACAAGGGGGTCGGTTTCACCGCACAGATGCTGCACGACATGGCGCTGACGCCGGAGGGCCGCAAACAGGCGCTGGAGAAGGAATACCCCGGCAAGGTCAGGCAAGGCCCCGATGGGCTTTATATCGACGACGAGGGCACGCTGAGGCGCCCTGGGCACGGCGGGCTGACCGAGCAGCTCGGCACTGCGGCGGCGAGCACCGCGCCGGCTATCGGCATGGCGGCCGGCGGGCTGGCCGGCGGCGTCGGCGGCACCGCACTGGAACCGGGCGGCGGCACGCTGCTGGGCGCGACCGGCGGCGGCGTGCTGGGCGGCATGGCGGGGCGCCAGTTCAATAATATCGTGCTAGGGCTCGCCGGTATCCACGAGGGCTTGGGCGAGCAGGTCGCCAGCATGGGGATGGAAGGCGCGGCCATCGCGGGCGGCGAGGTTGCCGGCAAGGCGATCGGCGCCGGGGTCAAAGCTGCGCGACAGCTTGCGCCCAGCATCGGCCAGGGCGTCGAGAAAGCCAAGGGTGCGCTGCCCGGCACGGTCGCTAAATTTCTCGGCGTCGAGCCGCAAAGCATGCGCCAGGCCGTGGAGCTGTCGGAAAAGGGCGGCATGGTGCCCGCCTCCGCGTGGGCGCACGAGTCGCCGCATTTGCAGAATATCGAGGAGGTGTTCTACCCGGCGTTCTTTACCGACAAGCCGATGCGTCGCTCGGCCGTCAACTACTACGAGAAGCAGGCCGGCAAGCTGCTCGACGATCTCGGTATCGAGCGCACGGAGCCGATTGTCGAGCCCAAGGCCGCCGTGTCGGTGCAGCCGGCCGGCGAGATTATCCTGCGTCGTACCTTGACCGATCAGGCCGCAGCCGATCAGGCTTTGCGCCAAGCGCTTGACCGGCGGGCGGCGCAGTTGCAGACCGGCGTGCCCGAGCACACGGCGCAGCGCGAAGCGTTGACGCGCGCGGCGGAGGAATCGCGGCTGGCGGCGCAAAAGCTGATCGACCGGGGGTTCAAGGACATCGAGCAAGACAGCGAGAACGCCTTCAAGGTGGCACAGGCCGGCGGCAACTCGGGCGATCTGTGGGAGCACATTGGTGCCAAGCTGCAGTCGCTGCGACGCGGCATCTCCGAGCGCGCTCGCTATTGGTACGATCGCTACGACCAGATGACCGGCGGCTACAGAGTCAGCAGCCATGAACTGGCATCGAGCGCGCAGCAGATGCTCGACGAACTGCCGGCCGAATTCAAGGCGCGCAACCCGGCGCTGGTGCAGAAACTCGCCAAGCTCGGTGCGCAGCACGGCGAAGAAGGCGAGATGCTCAAGCCGGCCGAGCAGTTGACTTACGGGCAAATACATGGGCTGCGCAACGTCTTCCGAGGCTCGGCCGACTGGACGACGCTTTCTTCCGATTTCAAGAACGGCGCGCTCAAGCGCTTCTCCAACGAGATCGATCGCATTATCCACGATCCGTCGGCGCCAGTTGAAGTGCGTAATGCCGCTAAATTCCTCAACATGGTCGACAAATGGTACGGCAACAACGTCAGGATCTTCAACGCGCAGCAGATCAAGACTGTGATGAAGGGACTGGAGGCTGGCGAGCCGGCCGATCCGGTCAAGCTCTATCAGGCCGTGGTCAAGGAAGGTCATACCGACTTGATTGCGCGCATCAAGCAGATGGTCGGCCCCAATCTGTGGTCTGGCGTGCGCGCGGCCGACACGCGCGCCATGCTGGATGCATCCAAGAGCCTGGAGCCTGGCGTCATCGATGCGCGCAAGTTCGCGCGCGAGGTGCTGGAGCGCCATCGTGCCAACATGCTCGACGTGGTGCATGGGCGCGAGGCATCGGAAAAGCTGCTGGCGCAGGCGCGCGCCATTGAGCGACTGGATGGACGCCTGCAGGTGCCGGCCAAGCCCGACGACACCATGACGCAGGTGATCGCGCGGGCGCGGCTGGCCGCCGACGAGGCCAAGGCGTTCGCCGCCCGCGCCCCGCTCGGCAGTCTCGAAAAGGAGATGAAAGCGCTGGAGGCTGAGAAGGAGCGCATTCCGGCGCAGCTTCGCGCGGCGCACAAGGACGACCCGCTCAATTTCCTCTACGACTCATCGACCGGCGCCAAGGAAGCAGTCGAGAAAATCCTGCATTCGGAAGACCTGGTGCTGGCGGCAGCCGCGCGTTTCGGCGAGGAGTCGGCCGAGTTCAATGCCTTGCGTCAGGTCTATGTGCAGCGCGTCTTCGAGAACACGCTCGATCCGAGCGCGCGGCTGGTGAAGATTTCGCCCGAGATACAGCGCCTGATGTTCCCCGGCGCGAGCTTGCAGCAGGCGCAGATGCTGGCCAAGGAGATGGCGTTTCTTATGAAGCGCCGTGGTATGGCCGGCACGACGCAAGGCGGCATGTCGGCCATGGCCAAGATCGAGCATCCGGTCACGGGCAAAGCCGGCGAATTTCCGGTGGTCAAACAGGTCGAAGGTGTTATCGGGCCGCTGGTCAACCCGGTTGCACGCTTCATCCACGGCAAGATATACCAGGGCGTCACCAAGCTGATGACCTCGCCCGCGACGCTACGCTGGATTGAGAAGGGCTTGAACTCGACCAGCAAGGCGGAACGAGAAGCCGTGCGCGCGGCGCTGGAGCGTTATATGATGGCACCACAGCAGACCGCCGCCGGACTGACAGGAGCGCAAGCCGGCGCCTTGGGCTATGAGCGCAACAAATGACTTCCCTCAAAGCATCTCTCGACAAGCTCCTTGCCGCAATCGTTGACAAGGCTTCCGAGAAGGACGCATCTTTGCCTGAGATGACCGATGCCTTCAAAGCATGCACTCAATACTATGCCGTTCTGAAGAAAGGCAAAAAAGGCGGCGATGAGGACAACGACGGCGACGACGCAACGTTCGCCGATTTCCAGGCCCAGATAGAGGAGCCGCCCAATGGCCGCCGAGATCAAGCAGTTCGAACGCGTAGCCGAGCTTCCTGACGAGCCTGAAAAGACCGATCTCGGCACTCGCGCCCTGCTGCTCGGCCTCAAGACGCTGTCGCAGCGCGCCGTCGCCGCCATCGCCGACCTGTTCATGCTCGCCACCGTCGGCTCGGCCTTCGTGCTCTGGTACCTCACGCCCAAGCCCGACGCCTACCAGATCGTCTCGCTGTCGATCTATGGCGCCTTCGTGCTCGTCGCCAATTGGATCGTGCGGAGAAAATAATGCCCGCAAGTTCCGATCGCCAACGCCGCTTCATGGGAGCCGTTCGTTCCTACAAGGAAGGCCGTGGCTCCGGTTCGCCCGAGGTGCAGCGCGCGGCACGTTCCATGTCGATCGAGCAGACGCGCGACTTCACGCGCAAGCCAACACGCCGTTCGCGTCGCAGGAGCCGGCGGGCATGACAGTGCTGCAAAGCGGGTCGGTGACTCCGGGGCATGGCGCGAAATGGGTGACGGACAACGTTCTTGGCGATGCCGGTTCCAATCCATACTCGCAGCGCGTGCTGGCGAGCCTGCTCAACGCCAATTTCAACGATACCGGCGATCAGCCCATCCTGCTGCCGGCGACCCTGCAGGCATTCCAGCTCACCGGCATCATCGTCACCAACGCCAGCGTTTCGCTGACGACGGCGGCCGGCGGGTTTTACCCGCGCGCCAGCAAGGCCGGCACGGCGCTTGTCGCCAACACGCAGGTCTACAGTGCGCTCACTACCGCGCTGCTGCTGATGAACCTCACGCTGACCTCCTACGCGCAGACCAACCGCTTCTCGCGCGCGCAACTCCCCGATTGGACGATCTATTTTGCGCTGACCGCGGCACAGGGAGTCAATTGCACGGCAGATATCTATATCGTCGGGAACGAACTGCTATGAAAAAACTGCTTCTCGCCTTATTGCTGTTTGCCGGCACCGCACAGGCGCAATCGGTGCAGCAATCCGGCAGCGTGACGGGAGGGCACGCAACGCGCTGGATAACCAACGGCGTTGTTGGCGATGCCGGCACAGCGCAAAACCCTTCCGTCACGTCGTTCGGTGTGGTCAATAGCGGCGGCCCTGGTATCTGCGTCAACAGCGGCGCGACCGGCGGCCCATATAATGCGCTTTGCCTTTCGGCGTCCACGTCGAGCGCCGGCATCGTCAGTCTCTACGCTTACGGCGGCGCGACCGCGCAACCGTTACAGCTCTGCACGCAGGGAGAATGCCTGACCGTCCCGGTTTCCGGCGGCACTGGCACCATTCCGACGATCACGACGCCGACCGTGGTCGACAGCCTGCTTTGCGGCGCGGATACTCTCGGCAATTTGAAGGATTGCGGCTCGATCCCATAGAACGGCATTCTCGTTGGGCAAGGTACCTCGGTCCCGCTGCCAACAACATGGTCGGGCTGGTTCGATGCGGTTTGTGGCAGCGCTCAGGGGATGATCGTCTACCGCGGCGCCTCCGCTTGGAATTGCTTAAGCCCCGGTTCGTCGGGCTTCGTGCTGGCGACGCAGGGTGCGGGCGCCAATCCGCTGTGGGTCGCCAATTCCAATCCGAGCGCCGCGCAGGCGGCCAATACAATCTATTCCGGTCCGACAAGCGGGCCTCCGGCACCGCCTACGTTCCGTGCAGGTACTCCTGCCGACGTACAGCTCGGCAACGTCACCAACGACGCGCAGGCCAAGGCGTCGATCTGGCCCAACGTGGCGGCGACGAACAACTATCTCGCGGTCGGCGATGGGGCGAAGTGGAACCCGGCAACATTTGCATCGGTGCTCTCGACCTATGGAACCACTGGCACAGGATCGATCGTGCTCGCGTCGTCGCCGGCACTGACCGGCACGCCAACGGCTCCGACGCCAGCCACGACCGATAACTCAACGACCGTTGCGACGACGGCAATGGTCCAGAGTCTGGTCGCATCCATTGGCTGTGCTGGCACCGCGCCGGTCTGGGTGAGCTGCCCGCAAGGTATCGTTCCGATCGATCAGGCCGATCTGCTCAACGGACGCTTCTGGTATAATGGCTCAACCTACGCCACGTTCGCCGCTTACCTAACGGCGAATGGCGGTGCTTTTGCCCGCACTCCGTCAGGTACGTACACCGGTTCGGATGGCTATCAGAAAACGGCGGCAACCAACGTCGCGCGATTCAGCTACAACCCGCGAAACGGGCAGCCTAAGGGCCTGCTGCTTGAGCCGGCGTTCACCAACTACGCCTTGCAATCGGAAGCCTTCACCAATGCCGTGTGGACGGCCAACAACGTCACCGTCACCGACAACGCACTGAAGTCTCCCACTAGCGCTACCACTGCGGCGACACTACAGGAGTCTGGCGCTGGCTCGGTCGCGCATTACGTGTCGCAAGCCAGCATCCCGCCGCGCTCCTCCGGCATCATCAATTGCTCGGTCTATGCGCGTAAGAGCACCGGGAAGTTCATCAACCTTTCTATCAGTACTGGCACAGCCAATGAATATGTGCAAAGTGTCTATGACTTGTCGCAGGGTGGATTGACCGAGATTACCATTGGTTCTTACACAACCACGTCGGGAATCTCAACACAGATGCAATGGATCGAACCGGCCCCGGATTTCGCCGATGGCTGGTACCGCATTGCCACCTCAGTAAATTTCAGTTCGCATCCGGTGACTGTCAGTCTGAATATCGGACTGGCTTCAGCCGCGCACGGCAACACCTACGACACTAACGGAAACGCAGTCTACGTTTCTGCTGGCAACACCATCGGCGTCTACGGCGCGCAGTGTACGCAAGACTCACAGGGACAGTTATATAGCTATCAACCGACGACGACCGTCCCCGTTGCGGGTGGCGGCGACATCTATTACATCGGCGCGACGTGGGACAACGCCGCCAACTCTCTATCCGCTGCCGTTCAGTATCAGACCAAAAGCTGGGTGGTGAACCCGCTCAAGGCCGCTATCGCTACCGGCTACTACGGTGCGTCTTCAAAGACGTTCCTGGCCTCCATCGCCGACAGCACGTGGCAACCTACGCTGGAGCATACCCCTGGCGGCACCACGACGAACTTCCTAAACGCACAAGTCCCGGCGATCAACGCGATTTCGTTTCGGCAGGACCCAACAACAATCACCGCATCGAGCAACGGCGCACCGGTGCAGACGACAGCTGCCGGCACGGCGCGCACGGCCATTACGAAGGTCGCCTTCGGCAGTAATCCAGCGGTCGCTTCGCAGGTCATTTACGGCTACATTCGCAACTATGCTCTGTGGAATACCGGGCTGGCGAACACGAGCTTGCCGACGACCTCCAGCGTCAGCGGGCTGCCTGTGCCGGTGCAAGTGTCGACCGTCGTCAACGACGCCTTGCACTTCGCGACATGGCCATCCTTTGCGATCCTGCCAAGCGGCTACCTGTTCGTTGCGTGGGACAAGCATCCGGTCTCGACGCCCAACAGCAGACCGACGACCATCGACTATGCTGTGTCGGCCGGGCCTAATGGCCCATGGAACGTAGCGACAGGCACATGCATTCCGGCTAATACGATCGACCAAGGAATTTGGACATTTGTCAACATGGACGACGGCAAGTTGCTCGGCGTCGGCAGCCCTAATTTTACGCCCGTTCCGCTAATGCAAAGTGTCTTGGCGACTGAAAATCCTGACCATTCCGTGACCTGCACAGCGCCGACAACCATTACAGGGTCGCCATTCTTCCCGTTATCAGGCGACTTTGCGGCAGGGCGCAACATACCAATCAAACTTCCCAACGGCACCTGGATGCTGCTGTTCTACGGCTGGAGCAGTCCCTACACATTTAAAAACTCGACGTTGGCGGCTGTGTTCACGACCACGCCGGAAAACCCGGCAAGCTGGGGCAACTTCATCAAGCTTGCCGATCCAAGCACCTACGCAGCTACTGCATACTATGCCGACTTCAACGAGGCATCTGCCTTTATCGATATCGCCGGCAACGTACAGATCATCATCCGCGACGACGGCAATTTTACACTCGATGGTACGCTGACCTCGCACAGCTACTGGCGCCAAACATTGCCGGCCGGGCTTGACCCGACAGTGCTTTCAAATTGGTCCCCACCAATCTGGCTTGGATATAGCGGTGACGCTGCTGCGCCGGACGTTGTAAATCTCGGCAATCACGGTGTCTGGATGATGTCTAGATACAACCAAGTGGCCAGCACCAGTGCATGGTATACGCAATGGGCCGACGCCCAGCCGCCGTTCCCCTCGCATCCGGCATACTATCTCAATAGCTCCTACGATACCTACTATTACAGCAGCAGCCGATTGCTCAACCCGACAACCGTCGGCACCGCAACCGACCTAGGCCACTCAAGCACAACCTCGGCAATCCTTTTCCTCTCATCGCCGTTCTCCGGCATAGGAGTATCGCCATGGTAATTAACAAACTCTCGTTGCAAACCCGCTCGGCAATGGCAGGCGCGCTCTTGCTGCTTGTCGGTGGCTGCGCTAATATCCAGAACGCCTATGACACGCTGACCGGCGTTACCGTCTCGCCCACCGCCGTCTACGTCGCCGTCAATGCTTTTGATGCGGTGGAGGCAAGCGCGACCAACTATCTGCGACTGCCGCGCTGCAAGACGACGGGACCCGCCGTCGTGTGCCGCTCGCCCGCAGCGACCGCCGCGATCATCCCGGCCGTTCGCTCGGGGCGCGTCGCCCGCAACAACCTTCGCCAGTTCCTCAAGGATCATCCGGGGCAGCTCGGGCCGAAGGGGCTGTACGATGCCTTGACGGGCACGACGGCCACGTTGCAAAGTGTCCTCGGTACCTACAAAGCGGGGAATTAACGCCATGCCCGTCGTCACCGCTCTCCTCGCTCTCCTCGTGCAGCTCGCGCCGTCGCTCGGCTCGCCCGCGCTGGCATCGATCATTACGACCTTGCAGCAGATACTGCCCACAATCGTCGCGGAAGTGGCCGACGTGGCACCCTACGTCAAGAACGTCATCGCCGCGCTGCGCAGCAACTCGGAGATCACGCCCGAGCAATGGGCGCAGCTCGACGCGCTCGAAGCGCAGATTGACCAGGCGTTCGAAGCAGCGGCCACGGCGGCGGAAGCCGACGACGCAACTGCGAAAGAATGAATGTTGCGCTCATGGATAGCGTCAATTTCAATCTCGTCGGGATTGTTATTCAGACCTTCACGATGCTGAGTGGCGCGGGCATCGTGGTCTATAAGCTCGGCCGTGCGACCGAGAAGTTCGACGCGATCGGACAACAGCAGGCGCGAGAAATCGCCGAACTAAAGGATGGCATCAAGGTCATCAGCGAGGTGGTTACCAAACAGGCATTGACCAACATGCGGCAGGATGTGCTGGAAGACCGTCTCAATCGCACCGAGCACATGATTGACGATCTACGGCGCGGCGAAGGTTTCATCAACGCACATGGCGTATGACTTCATCTTTTCCATGAGACCACGAACCCAGAGGAGAAAGACGACCATGAAGACGATGGCCGCCATAGGTACTTTGTTCGCGATTGTCATGCTGCTCGCGCAACCCAGTGAAGCTCAGGAGTTCTGCGGCGACCGCTACTGCCCCGATGCGCTGGTAAAAGCCAATCCCTCCCGCACGACCACAACCTTCTCGGCGCGTCGCCATTCCAGCGACGGCTGCCCCGCTTCGCTCGGCTGCGGCTGCAACCTCGCCAACTATTTCCATATCGCCGGCCGGCAATGGCGCAAGCTGTGGGTGGCGCGTAACTGGGCTGGGGTAGGATCGCCTGCCAGCAAGGGCTGCGTCGACTGCGTGGCTGTGTTGCGCCGCGGGCGCGGCGGCCACGTTGGCGTTGTGCGCAGATACGACGCTAACGGCAATCCGGTGATCTATTCTTACGCCAACCGGCGGCTAGGCTGGACGACGACGCCCTATCCGGCGCGTCGCGTCCTCGCCTATCGCAGCCTCTAAGGGAGCATTGCCTTGCGGATAGACGCCAAGTGCTCAATCCGCTTCTGCGGCGACAAGCGCGGGATGGGAAACCCGCGCTTTTTCCTGATCAACTCCTCCAGCAACCCGAGCAGCGCCTTGGCGTGCTGGATGTCCATGGGGCCGCCGCCCGGCTCGCTGCCGCCAAGCCAGCTCCGCACCGTCTGGTATGGCCGATCGAACCAGCGGGCAAGATCCGACAGGCGCAAGTTGCCGTCGCGCTGACAGGCTTTCAGCCGCTTCTGGAAAGACTTCTCAGCCATTGCCCGGCCCGAACAGCGAATTCAGCGTCTTCTCGATCTCGGCGTCGGGCGCCTGACCCTGCTGCATGCCGAAATTGGACGCCTGCGCGGCCGGTTGCTGGAAGGGCGCCATCTGTTGGGTTCCTGCGGCCGGTGCCGGCTGCTGGGCAGGCGCCTGCTGAGCGGTGTTGCGACGCCTGCGGCGCGGCGGCTCAGAAGGGGATGCAGTCGGCGCACCACCATTGGGCTGCGGCATAGGGGTGCCCTGCTGGGGCGGGATGGCCGAAGGCAAGGGGGACTGGAGCGAAGCGGGGGTTGCCGCCAGTGGCGCCGCAGGCTGGGCAGCGATTTGCGGCGCTGGCGAATGGTTCGACAGGGCCTCGCGTGGCAGGTCGGTGCGGCCGACCAGCGTATCGGTCGCCTTGCTCGCCCACAGCGCCTGCTGCTGCCTGGCGCTCGCCTCGTCGATGAACGACAGCGCGTCGAACTTGAGGGTGCCGAGCGTTTGCTGGTCGAACGAGATGCGCGTCAGCACGTCCGGCATGTTGACGTTCTGCCCGAGGAACTTCTGCGTGTAGGCGCGCAGATTGGACAGCGAGTTGGGCGGCACGCGCAGCAGGAACGTCACCTCGTCGCCGGGGATCATGATGGCGAGCTTCTGGT
>VFSW01010903.1_pt1 | contig 12834 bp, 14 predicted proteins | sample 5358111 | NCBI WGS metagenome assembly VFSW01 (sample SAMN11554181, study PRJNA540505) | mine drainage metagenome | isolation source: sediment from site ElyBrook_90M | place: USA: Ely Copper Mine, Vershire, VT | collected 2017 | reverse complement strand
CATTCTGCGCCGGATACCAGCCTGTTCTTTCTCGCCGTGGGAAACTCCCGCTAGCAGGCGCGTTGACCGGAAAACGGCGCGTCCCGGCCTCAACTTCCAGATCGGGATGGTTGCCGGGTAATGCAGCCCGGCGTAGACGGTCGCTGTTCTCCAATCCACTTCCCCAGTATTTCCATAGAGAGTTGGATATACTAACCAACAGACCCGCTCTCCATGGAAATACTTGCCGGCTTTCTCATCGCGCTCGCCATCGGCATCACAGGCGTGGGAGCGGGAAGCATCACGGCGCCCATTCTGATCCTGTTTTTTCACCAGTCGGCCACCGACGCGGTGACCACGGCCCTGGTCTTCGCCACCATTGTGAAGCTGGTCGCCACCCCCGTCTATCTTTCCCGTGGCCATGTGAATTTTCGAGTGCTCAAATATATGGCCCTGGGCGGGTTGCCGGCCGTTCTCGCCGGGAGCCTCCTCCTCAACTCTCTCGACCGGAAATCCCTCAGCCGCCCGGTCCTGCTGATTGTCGGGGTGACGGTCCTGCTCACCGCCACCGCCACGCTGTGGCGCAGCCTGTCGCCGAAGATCGCGGCGAGCCCGGTCCCGCTGAAATGGATGCCCTGGATCGTTGCGCCGATCGGGTTCGAAGTGGGTTTCTCGTCGGCGGGCGCGGGGGCGCTCGGGACCATCGTTCTGATGCGTTACACCTCGCTGCTTCCTCCGGAGATTGTCGGAACGGACCTGGCTTTCGGTCTCCTGCTCGCGATCTTCGCGGGCGGCATTCACGCCGCCATGAGCGGAGTGCCCTGGCTGATTCTGGGGAAGCTGCTCGCGGGCGGCGTCCCCGCGGTGCTGATCGGAACGCAGCTGGTTTCCGTCCTGTCGCCCCGCAAAATGCGTCTGGCGCTGTGCGTCTGGCTGGTCTATATCGGCGGCCAGCTCTCGTGGCGGGGCATTACCGGCACGGCGGAAGCGAATGCGCCCGCGGTTCACCGCATCGAATCAACGCGCTGAAGGCGGAAACGCGACGAACCGGTACCCCACGCCCCGCACGGTCAGCAGATGGCGCGGTTTGGTGGGGTTGTCCTCAATATAGCGGCGCAGGCGCACGATGAAGTTGTCGATGGCGCGCGTGTCGGTGTCTTCGTGCAATCCCCACACTTCCTCCAGCATCGCTTTGCGCGAGACCGGCAGGTTCTCGTGCCGGATCAGATACCGCAGAACGTTCATCTCCATCAGCGTCAGCGGAAAAACCTGATCGCGCACCCGCAGTTCGAGCAGATCGAAAAAAACCGCCTTCTCCCCGAACGTAAAACTCTCGCTGCGCGCTTTATTCACCGGAGCATTGGCGCTCTCGGCGGGCGAATTCCGCAGCCACTCGCGCCGCCGCAGCAAGCCCTGGATCCGGGCAATCAGGATGCTCAGATCGAACGGTTTTGTCAGGTAATCGTCCGCGCCCGCCGCGAAGCCCTCCAGCACGTCGTCGGAATGCCCGCGCGCCGTCAGGATCAGAGTGGGCACGAACTGCCCCGCCTGGCGCATTTCCGAGACCACGTCGAAACCGCTCTTTCCCGGGAGCATGACGTCCAGAACCACGATGTCGAAAGCCGGCTCCGGCGCCAGCAGCAGCTCGAGCGCCGCTTCTCCCGTCTCCACCACCTCCACCCGATAGCCCTCCGCCTCCAGATTGAAGCGCAGGCCCTCGGCCAGGTGTTTTTCATCTTCCACTACCAGGATTCGGTTCATTTTGCCATCGGAAATTGTATGACGAAAGTACTTCCGTGCCCCGGACCTTCGCTCTCCGCCCAGGCCCGCCCGCCATGTCTTTTCGCCACCGACCGGACGATGTACAATCCCAAACCGGTGCCCTTCACCCGCGTCGCGATCGGTCCGTGAATCCGGTAAAAGCGTTTGAAAATGCGCTTCAGTTCGGATTTGGGGATTCCCGGTCCGCGGTCTTTCACCCGCACCTCGGCGTATTTGCCGTCGCCGCCGGATGTCGACACCTCAACATGCATGTCGCTGCCGGAAAATTTGATCGCATTCTCGATCAGGTTCGAAACGGCCGCCCGCACTTCGTCCTGATCCCCCCGGATGGGCAGCGGCGGCCCGGACCGGTACTCCAGCGACTCCGGGGTCACGCGGTGCAGAATGCGGGCGCGCGCCACGCACTCCGTCACCGCTTCCGTCAGATTCATGGGGACCAGATGGGGTTTGCGGCTGGAGGAACCCACCCGGCCAGTGCGCAGGATCTGTTCGATCGAGCCCAGCAGCCGGTCGCTGTCCGCCAGAATGATGCTGTAAAACTCGTTGCGCCGGGCCTCATCCACCGCGCGCGTCTTCAGCGTTTCCACGTACAGCCGGATGGAGGCGACCGGAGTCTTCAACTCGTGCGTGACGGCGTTGATGAAGGCGTCATGCTGCTCGTTGCGGCGGATTTCGCGCACCAGAAACGTGGTATTGAGGACGATTCCGGCAATAATCAGGGCCAGCAGCAGAATGCCCAGGAACACCAGAATTCCACGATGCCAGTTGAGCAGGACCCAGCCGACATACAGCACGATGATCACCAGAATCAGGCCCGCGCCGAGTGCGATGAAGAATGCAATCGACCGTTTGCGCCCCGTGCCAACCATGTGTTTCGCTCGACTTAGCCCAGGCCGCCCGGCAACTGGCGCGTCAGGCTCCGTAATTCGTTCAGGAATTCCTGTTCGTCCTGGAAATCCCTGTAAACCGAGGCAAATCGCACATAGGCGATCTTATCCACCGCGCGCAGGCTGTCCATCAGGAATTCCCCGATCTCCGTGGTGGTGATTTCACGGTCCGGGGAATCGGTCACCCGCGCCTCCACCTGGTTCACCAGCTCGGAAAGCTGCGCCATTCCGATGGGCCGCTTCTCGCAGGCCTTCAGGAGGCCGTTCAAGACCTTCTGGCGGTCGAATTTTTCCCGCCGCCCGTCCTTTTTGATCACCATATACGGCACTTCGTCGATACGCTCGTAGGTGGTGAAGCGCTTCTCGCAGCCAAGGCACTGGCGCCGCCGCCGGATGGAATCTCCCTCCCGGCTCTCGCGGGAATCGATCACGCGATCTTCGATGTGGCCGCAGAATGGACAAGTCATGAGGACGACGAAACCGCGAAGACCCTTTAGAATGCAAGCATAACAGCAGGCCGGACGTTCCCGCCCGCGCTTTTGGTGTGGATTCCCCGAAAAAATGAACCTATCATGAGAAAGCCTCGTTCCTTCTATCGGAAGGGTTTAACGGGAGATGGCAACAGCGGCGGGCTTGGCGGTCTGGGTTCTTTCGGGCGCTTCCCGTTCCAACGTGATCGCGGCTAGCTTGGATTCTGATTCCACAATCGTAGAGCGTTGTCTGAGCGGGGAGGATGCGGCTTGGGAAGAACTGGTACGCTTGCACACGCGCCGGGTCTACGGCCTCTGCTACCGGTTCACCGGCAAGGATTCCGAGGCGCAGGATCTGACGCAGGAAGTGTTTCTGCGCGTTTTCCGCGCGCTCGCGAGCTTCCGTTCGGTCGAGGGATCGTTCGCCACCTGGATCGCCCGGTTGACGCGCAACCTGCTGATCGACCATTACCGCCGCACCAGAAATGAACGGGTTACGGATTCGATCGAGGAACAGCTTCCCGGCGCCGAGGGGCGGACCGGGGAGAAATTCCGCTCGTCCAGCCGTCCCGATGGCGCCGTCGCCGGCCGGGAGGCGAGCGAACTGCTGCAGGCGGCGCTGGGAAAACTCTCTCCGGAACTGCGCGAAACGATTATCCTCCGGGATCTGCAGGAAATGGAATACCGGGAAATCGCCGGCGTCCTCGGCATCCCCGAAGGCACGGTGAAATCGCGCCTCAACCGGGGCCGCGCCGAACTGGCGCGGCTGTTGAAAAAATACCGGGTGGCGATGTAATGGCGGCGGTTGCATGAAAAGGGTTGTATGAATATGCATTGCGCGGAGTTCGAGATCCTGCTCGCCGACTGGATCGACGAGACCCTGGCGGCTCCCGGAAGGGAAGCCGAGCGGGACGCCTTCCTGCGCCATCTCGAATCCTGCGCGTCATGCGCGGCTCTGGCCGAAGACGCCGCGTCCGCGGTCGTTTTCATGGGCCGCGCGGCGGATGTGGAACTGCCGCCTCAGCTGGTCGCGAGGATCCTTCATGCCACCAACGCCGGGTGGGAGTTCAAGCTGCGCGGCCGCGGCGTCAGCGGCTGGATCAACCGCGTGTTCGCTCCCGTCCTGCGCCCGCGTTTCGTCATGAGCGCCGCGATGACGCTGATGTCGCTCACGATCCTCGCCCGGGGCTGCGGCGTTCCGGACAAGACGTTTACGGCCGCCGATCTCGATCCCGTGCGGCTGTGGACCTCGCTCGACAACCGCGCCCACCGCGTCTGGGACCGTGCGGTAAAAAGTTATGACAGCATGAGGCTGGTCTACGAAGTGAAGACCCAGATCAACGCGTGGTCGGAGCAGCGCCGCGAAGAGGATGAGGCCGCCGCCGACGCCCGCGCGAACAAACGAAAACTGGAGCCCGCGACGGAACAACCCGCGGGCAGCACCGCCGGAACGAGCACGACAGGAAACGAGAAGAGGGAATAGTCATGAATTGCGTCAATCACCCGGAAGTCACCGCCTCGGCCTTTTGCCGCGAATGCGGCAAGCCGATGTGCGAGGAGTGCCGGCGGCCGGCCTTCGGGTCGATCTACTGCGCGGAGCATTTGCCCGCGGCGGCCGCCTCGCCTTACACCGCGCCCGCGCCGGCGGCCGCCTCGCCTTACACCGCGCCCGCGCCGGCGCCGCGCGACCCGGCCAACTTCGAAATGGGTCCGCACCCGGTGCTCGCGCTGATTCTCGGCTTCATCCCCGGCGTCGGCGCGATCTACAACGGCCAGTACGCCAAGGGCCTCATCCACGCCGTGGTTTTCGGGCTGCTGGTCAGCATCACGGCGGGCGGTCATGGAAACTTCAACGCGCTGTTCGGTCTTCTGATCGCCGCCTGGGTCTTTTACATGGCGTTTGAGGCTTACCATACCGCGCGCAATCGCCGCTACGGCGTGGCGGTGGAAGAGTTTTCCAGTCTGTTCGATATCCGGCCGACGCAGGGAAGATTTCCCGCCGGAGCCATCCTCCTGATCGCGCTGGGCTTCGTTTTGCTGCTTAATACCACCGACATCATCGACATCGATCAACTGCAGCGCTACTGGCCCGTGGGCCTGATCGTCTTCGGTTTCTATCTGCTTTATGCGCGCCTCGGTTCCGGCAATCGCAACCGGGATGGAGTACCGGGGCGGAGCGCCGAGGCGCGGAAATGAACGATCAGAGCGCTTACCTGGTCCGCGCGATTCAGGGCCCGGTCATCCTCATCACGATCGGCGTACTCTTCGCGTTCGACCGGTTCACGGAATTCCACTTCGGCCAGACCTGGCCGGTGCTGTTGATTGTTCTCGGCCTCCTCAAGCTGGCGGGCGGCGGCCGGCGCGGCTGGTACGGCAGAAATACTCCCCCGCCTCCGCCTCCGGCGGGACAGCCCGGACCTCCGCCGTGGGACGGACCCGGAGCGCGCCCATGAAACTTCAAATCATGAGGCCCCAGTCATGAAACCCCGGTCCATCACCTGGCCGCTCATTCTCATCGCGATCGGCCTGTTCTTTCTGATCGGCAATATACGGCCGGATTTGCTCGATATGTCGCGCATCGCCGACTACTGGCCGTTCTTTCTGATCGGGGCCGGAGTCATCGGGCTGATTGAAGTGCTCTATCGCGCCGGCCGGGGCGTGAACCCGCCGCCGCGTCCGCTCGCCGGACCCGGGATTTTCTGGATCGTCGTTCTGTGTTTCTTTTTCGCCGCGTTGAACCGGAATCGGGACTTCCACTTCACGCGTTTCGATACGGACGGCATCGATTTCTTTGGCACGGCCTACGATTACGACGTCAACGCGGTCCAGCCGGCCCAGGGCGTCACCCGGATCGTCCTCGATAACCTCCGCGGCAACCTCTCGCTGAAAGGCGACGACTCGGGCGAAGTCAAAGTGACCGGGCACGAAACCGTGCGGGCGTTCAACCGCAACGATGCGGACCGGGTACAATCCCAGGCGCCGGTTCACGTCGAGCGCGAGGGCGACCGGCTGCTGATCCGGCTGGACGACTCCAACCGCCCCGGGCTCATCCGCATCGCGGCCGATCTGAGCATTTCCGTCCCCAGAGGAATCGGCGTGGAATCGCGCGGCCGCAACGGCGACCTCACGGTTGAGGACGTCGACGGGACGGTGGACGTCTCGGCCGGACGCGGAGACATCCGGTTGACCCGTATCGGGCGCGATGTCCGGATCGACTCTTCGCGCAACGGCGATATCCGGGCGCTGGATGTGAAAGGCAATATCGATCTCGAAGGCCGCGGCGGCGACATCCAGGTCGAGAACATCGGGGGCACGGTAACCGTCAAAGGGGAATACTCCGGAACGCTCGAATTCCGCAGGCTCGCCAAACCGCTTCAGTTCAACTCGTCCCGGAGCGAGTTTCACGCCGAGGCCGTCCCCGGCGCCATCGTCATGGATCTGGGGAATCTCAAGATGACGAACATTTCCGGCCCGGTGCGCTTCCAGACCGGCACGCGCGATATCCAGGCCACGGACGTGACCAATTCGCTCGACCTCGTGGTGGATCGGGGCGATATCGACATCACGGCCACCGCAGCCCCGCCGCCCCGGATCGACGCCCATTCGCACAACGGCGACATCGTGCTCACCCTGCCGGAAAAGGCCGGGTTCCAGTTGCACGGCTCGACCGGCCTGGGCGATGTGGAGAACGATTTCGGCGGGCCATTGCAGACCCACTCTTCGGGACGCGCGGCGGAGATCGACGGCCGGACCGGGAACGGTCCGCAGATCACGCTGACGACCGACCGGGGAACGGTTTCCGTAAAAAGGGACTAATTATATCGTCACACGATATAATTAGTCCGAGTGGAGAAACAACAGTACCAGGCGCTCGCCGAGTTCCGTTACCGGATCCGTTTATTCCTGCATTTCAGCGAAAGCGCCGCGCGCGAAGCCGGTCTTGAGCCGCACCAGCATCAGCTGATGCTGGCCGTGAAAGGCTTCGCCGGTCCCGGCGACGGGCCCCCGATCGGCTACCTTGCCGAGCGGCTGCGGATCAAACACAACAGCGCGGTGGAACTGATCGACCGCATGGAAGATCGCCGCATGATCCGCCGCCGCGCGGGCGAAGCCGACAAGCGCCAGGTCATCGTCGAACTCACGAAAAAGGGCGAGACTCTGCTCGAAAAGCTTTCCCGGGAACACTGGTCCGAAATCTCGGAGACCGGGCCCGCGCTGGTGAAGGCGCTTGAGGGGCTGCTCCAGTGAAGCGCAAAGGCCGCCAATCGCGGCGCCAGGCGAAAGAGGAACCCGGCGGATTTGGCCGCGATTCGCGAGTCCGTTTTGCGCGTGCTCCTCAAAAGCCGCGGGCCGAACTCGGCGACTTCACCGTTACCGCGCGCCTCATTCCGATCTCTCTGCTGGCCATCGCGATCGGGGTGGTGGGCGCTTACGCCGCCGTGGCGCTGCTCAAGCTGATAGCGCTCTTCACGAACCTGTTCTTCTTCGGCCAGTGGAGCTTTGCCGCCTCGTCGCCCGCCAACAATCGTCTGGGGTGGTTCGAGATCTTCATACCCGTCGCCGGCGCGCTGCTGGTCGGGCTCATGGCGCGCTATGGCTCCGATCGCATTCGCGGCCATGGCATTCCCGAAGCCATCGAATCCATCCTCATGAACGGCAGCCGCGTGCAGCCGAAAATCGCCATCCTGAAGCCGCTCTCGGCGGCGATCTCCATCGGCTCGGGCGGTCCTTTTGGAGCGGAAGGCCCCATCATCGTCACGGGCGGCGCCTTCGGGTCGATCGTCGCGCAACTGTTCCACCTCACGAACCATGAGCGGAAGACGCTGCTCGTCGCCGGCGCGGCGGCGGGCATGGCCGCCACGTTCGCATCGCCCGTCGCGGCGGTGCTGCTGGCGGTGGAACTGCTGCTGTTCGAATGGAAGCCGCGCAGCGCCGTTCCGGTGGCGCTCGCCAGTGCGACGGCCGTGGCCGCGCGCCGATACCTGCTGGGACCCGGGCCCATTTTTCCGACTTCGCCGCACCATCTGCTCATCGGACCCATGGGGTTGCTCGGCTGCGTGCTGGCTGGACTGCTTGCGGGCCTGATATCCGCGGTGCTGAGCACCGGCGTTTACGCCACCGAAGACTTCTTCAAGAAACTGCCCATTCACTGGATGTGGTGGCCCGCCATCGGCGGCGTCGCGATCGGCATCGGCGGCCTGATCTTCCCGCCCGCGCTCGGCGTCGGCTATGACGTGATCGGGCGGCTGCTGCAGGGCGGGACGCCGCGGAACATCGTTCTCGGGGTATTGTTCGTCAAATCCACGATCTGGGTGTTCTCGCTCGGCTCGGGCACCTCCGGCGGCGTGCTCGCGCCGCTGCTCATGATCGGCGGCGCGGCGGGCAGCGTCGAGGCGTTGTTCCTGCCCGATCAGGGCGCGGGCTTCTGGCCCTTGATCAGCATGGCCGCGGTCCTCGGCGGAACGCTCGGCTCGCCCCTTACCGCGGTCGTCTTCGCGCTCGAACTCACGCATGACGTGAACGCGCTCCTGCCCCTGCTGGTTGCGGCGATGCTGGCGCATGCCTTCACCTCATTGACCATGAAACGCTCGATTCTCACCGAGAAGATCGCCCGGCGCGGATTTCACGTCACGCGCGAGTATGCGGTGGATCCGCTCGAAGTCCTCTTTGTACGGGAGGCGATGCGGGCCCATACGGGCTTGCCCGCGGGACTGGAGGGGATGGTCGCTCATCCCGGCGAACCCCTGCGCGCGGTGGTTTACCGGATGGCCGAATCGGGAGAGACCTCAATGCCGGTCGTCGATGACGACGGCGCGATCGTTGGCACGATCGAGTTGAAGGATCTGCTGAAGGCGCGCGTGCGCGATCTCGACGAAGAGCGGACGCGCACCCGTATCATTGGTTTCGGCCTGCGCGGGGGTTTCTAATACAAGCTCTCTTCGCCCTCCGGCCGCGTCTTCCACCGCCGATGGATCCACAGCCACTGATCCGGCGTTTCCCGCACCGCCGCCTCGATCGCGCCCTGAATCCGCCGCGTATCTTCCACCGCGTCGCCGGTCATCTCAACCTCCGGGTAGAACCGCAAAACGTACCGCCCCGCCCGCTCGTTCCAGATCGCAAACCCCGGAATCACGGCCGCGCCGCTGCGAGCCGCCAGTTTCGCGAAGGTGAGGTTCGTGCACGCGGGCGTCCCGAAAAACGGCACAAACGCGCCATTGTCGGGCGCGCTGTTCTGGTCCACCAGGATGCCCACGGGTTCGTTTTTTCGCAGCGCGTGAAGAATGGACCGGGCAAAGTCCCGCTTCGAAAGCAGTCTGTTGCCCGACAAAGCGCGCCGCCGCTCCACCATATCGTCAATCGAAGGATTGTCGAGCGGCCGCACCACCACGTTCATCGGCTCGGTCAGCAGCGCATGGGCATAGGCGCTCAGTTCCCAGTTGCCCAGATGGGCGGTCGCGAACAACACGCCCTTGCCGCGCGCTTTCGCGCGCTGGTAATGCTCAAACCCTTCGTAGCCGATCCACTGGCCCGCATTGGCTTTCGTAATCCGCGGCAGGCGCGCGAATGCGACCAGCAGCCTGCCGATCGACGCAAACACGCCGTCCACCGTTCGCTCGCGCCACGCGGCGCCGCGCTCGGGGTAAGCCAGAGACAGGTTTCGGGTCGCGATGCGGCGCAACCGCGGAATCGCGCGATCCAGCAAGCGGGCGCACGCACGTCCCAGCCAGTCCGCCGCCGGTCTCGGCGAATACGCAAGCGCCGCAATCAGAACGCGCGCGACTCCCGCCTCCACCGCGTTGCGGAATGCCGACCGCTTGCGCAATCTATTCGATCCAGCCGCCGGCGACGACAAGGTCGTCTGAATAGAACACCGCGGCCTGACCTGGCGTCACGGCTCTTTGCGGTTCATCGAAACGCACCTCGGCGCGGGTTTCGGACAAAGGAATCATCGTCGCCCACGCGGGCGCATGCCGGTTCCGGATGCGCACCCGCACTCGCGCAGGCGCCTCGAGCCCGGCCCAGGAGAGCCAGCGGATCCCGTGGGCGATCAATCCCGGACGCAGCAGATCGTCGCCGGAGCCCACCGTCACCGTCTGCGCCTTCGAATCGGTGGCGATCACATAGAGCGGCTCTTTGGCCGCGATTCCGAGGCCCTTGCGCTGGCCCACCGTGAAACGGTGCGCCCCCGCGTGGCGGCCCACCTCGCGGCCGTCCGCGTTCACGATCCTGCCCTCGGTCTCCTCCGGCGTAATGCCCTTGTCGCGCAGGTACGCGTCCATAAATGCGGCGTAATCGCCGTTGGGCACGAAGCAGATCTCGTAGCTTTCGTGCTTCCCCGCCACGGGCAGATTAAATTCCACCGCCAGCGCCCGCACTTCGGGCTTGGTCATCTCACCGAGCGGAAACATCGTGCGGGAAAGCTGTTCCTGCGTCAGCCCCCAGAGGAAATAGGTCTGGTCTTTCGAAGCGTCCACGGCGGTGCGCATTTCATAGCGGCCCGTCTCCGGATGACGCGTGATCCGGGCATAGTGGCCGGTCGCGATCGCGCGCGCGCCCACCGAATCCGCCAGTTCCAGAAACCGGTCGAACTTGATGAAGGTGTTGCAGAGTGTGCAGGGAACGGGCGTGCGCCCGGCGAGATATTCGTCGACAAAAGGTTCCACAACGCTCTGCTCGAACTGGCGCTCCAGATTGACCACATAGTAGGGGATGCCCACATGCTCCGCCACGCGGCGCGCATCGTAGACGTCGTCCAGCGAACAGCAGCGCCCGGTCGGCGCGTCCGTCGCGATCTCCGGCAGCCGCCGCTGATTCCACAGCTGCATGGTCAGCCCGGCGATATTGTGGCCATCGCGCTTGAGCAGCGCGGCAACAGCCGAACTGTCCACGCCCCCGGACATCGCAACCGCTATCAGATCAGACACGATTCACCGCCGTCTCCGGCACTGCCGGCGAAATCCGCCGGAGATGCGCCACGCTCGCCTCCACCGCTGCAATCAAACCGTCCACTTCGCTTTCCGTATTCTCCGGTCCGAGCGAAAACCGCACGCTCGACCGCGCTTCTTCCGGCGTCAACCCCATGGCGAGAAGCACGTGCGAGGGCTCCACCGCTCCGCTCGAACAGGCCGAACCGCTCGACACCGCGTAGCCGCGCAGATCGAGCGCGATGACGATCGCTTCGCCTTCAATCCCATCGAACCGGATGTTGGTCGTATTCAGAACCCGGTGTTCCGTGGAGCCGTTGACCCGCGCTCCGCGCACCCGGTCGAGGATGCCGCGTTCCAGCCGGTCGCGCAACGGTCCCGTCCCCGCCCAGGCATCCGCCAGTTCCGCCGCCCGCGCCAGAGCCGAAGCCCCCGGCACGTTCTCGGTGCCCGCCCTGCGGTCCCTCTCGTGGTGGCCGCCGAACAGCAGCGCGTCGAGCGCCACGCCCTTGCGCACATAGAGCGCGCCCACACCTTTCGGCGCGCCGAATTTATGTCCGCTGACGGAGTAAAGATCCACGCCGATTTCCCGCACGTTCACCGGAAAACGCCCGGCCACCTGGACGCCGTCGGAGTGGAACGCCACGCCCGCGGCGCGCGCCACCGCCCCGATCTCCCGCACCGGCTGGAGCACGCCCGTTTCGTTGTTCGCGTGCATGATGCCGATCAACGCCGTCGTGGGCCGCAGCGCCCTCCGGACCTCGTCCGCGCGCACGATCCCATCCGCGCCGGGCCGCAGATAAGTGACCTCCGCGCCTTCGCGTTCGAGTTGCGCGCAGGAGTTCAGAACGGCCGGGTGCTCGATCGCGCCGGTCACGACATGCGTGCGTCCCGCCGCGAGCGAGCGCCGCGCGATGCCGAATACCGCCAGGTTATCCGATTCCGTGCCGCCGCTCGTAAACACGATCTCCCGCGCTTCCGCGCCGAGGCGCGCGGCGAGGTCCCGGCGGGCGCTCTCCAGACGCTGTTTGGCGGCCTGGCCGAAATGGTGGATACTGGACGCGTTACCGCTGACTTCGGTCAGAGTTTGCGTCAGATCGCGCAGCACCTCGGGCGCGACCGGCGTGGTCGCGTTGTGATCGAAGTAAAAGTGCTGCATTCCATACCAGTGTACCGATGAAACCGCCCGTCATCAGCCTGCTCACCGATTTTGGCCTCGCCGACTACTACGTTGGAGCGATGAAAGGCGCGATGCTCGGCATCTGCCCCGCCGCGCAACTGGTCGATATTTCGCATGAAATCCCGTCTTACGCCATCCGGGAAGCCGCATTTACGCTGGCCCAGGCCTGGCCGTGCTTTCCGAAGGGCACGGTTCACCTGGTGGTGGTCGATCCGGGCGTCGGCAGCGCGCGGCGGCCAATTCTGGTGGAAGCCGCCGGGCATCGCTTCGTGGCGCCCGATAACGGCGCCGTGACGATGGTTTTCGACTCGATAGCCGGTTGCGGGGTTCGCGAGGTTGCGGCCTCCCGCTACTTCCGCGAACCGGTGAGCCGCACGTTTCACGGCCGCGACATCTTCGCCCCGGTGGCGGCGCACCTCGCCAACGGTTTGCCGCCGGGCAAACTCGGACCGCGGATCGAAGATCCGGTGCGTCTCGATTTCGCGAAGCCTGTCCCGAAGGGGCCAGGCAAGTGGACGGGCGCAATCCTGAAGATCGACAAATTCGGTAACCTGATCACTAAGGCAGTGTTAAGAAATAACCATTTCAGCTTCGTGGCAGGATCTCGTAGT
>VFSW01010902.1_pt1 | contig 12835 bp, 12 predicted proteins | sample 5358111 | NCBI WGS metagenome assembly VFSW01 (sample SAMN11554181, study PRJNA540505) | mine drainage metagenome | isolation source: sediment from site ElyBrook_90M | place: USA: Ely Copper Mine, Vershire, VT | collected 2017 | reverse complement strand
CACGCCCCGGTGGCGCGGGGGGGGGGCGGCCCGGCGGTCGGCCCGGCGGCGGCGCGGGTGGCGGGCAGCGTGGCGCCGGACAGCGCAGTGGTGGTCGGCGCGGTGGCCCGACGCAATTGGCGACGCGCCCGGAACGCAAGGAAGTCAAGCCGTCGGGGCCTATTACGATCCCCGCGCAGATCGTCGTCAAGGATCTCGCTGAGCTGCTTAGCGTCTCGGTGAACGAGATTATCCGCAATCTCATCGCGAGCAATGTCTACGCCAGCATCAACGAGGTGGTCAGCTATGACATCTCCTCGAAGGTGGCCGAGGCGATTGGCTATACGCCAGAGCAGGCCGTGACGACCGCGCCCGCCGTGGTCGCCTCACGGGCGCAGGCTGCGGCTGCGGCTGCGGCTGCCGCGCGCATCGCTTCCAACGACACCGGGCGCGTGACACGTCCGCCGGTGGTGACGGTGATGGGCCACGTAGACCACGGCAAGACATCGCTGCTCGATGCCATCCGCAATACGCGCGTGGCGGCGGGCGAGGCTGGCGGTATCACCCAGCACATTGGCGCCTATCAGGTCGAGATCAATGGGCGCAAGATCACCTTCCTCGATACGCCAGGCCACGAGGCGTTCACCGCCATGCGTGCGCGCGGCGCGCAGGTGACGGATATCGCCATCATCGTCGTCGCGGCGGATGACGGCGTGATGCCGCAGACCATCGAGGCGATTGACCACGCGCGCGCCGCGCAGGTGCCGATCATCATCGCGCTGAACAAGATTGACAAGCCAGGCGCGAATCCCGACCACGTCAAGCAGCAGCTTGCCGATCATGAAGTGGTCATCGAGGAATACGGCGGTGAAGTGATCTGCGTCCCTGTCTCGGCCAAAAAGAATATTGGCATCCAGGATTTGCTGGAGATGATTCTGCTGGTAGCCGACATTCAGGATTTCAAGGCCAACCCGAAGGGCGTCGCGCAGGGGACGATCATCGAGGCGCGTATGGCGGCGGCCAGCGGCGTGACAGCCTCGGCGCTGGTGCAGGAGGGAACGCTCAAGGTCGGTGACATCATCGTCGCAGGCACGCTCTATGGCAAGGTTCGCGCGATGTTTGATGATGCGGGCAAGCGCATCCCGAAGGCATTCCCCTCGACGCCAGTGAGCATTCTGGGCCTTTCCGAGGTGCCGGACGCCGGCGACCGCTTTGAGGTGACGCCAGACGAGAAGACCGCCCGCACGCTGACACAGGAGCGCCGCGACCAGGCGCAGCTCGCCGCCCAGCAGACCATCACACTCGATACGCTCTATGCGCAGATGCGCGAGGGCAAGGTCAAGGAGTTGAACCTGCTGGTCAAGTCGGATGTGCAGGGGTCGGCTGAGGCGCTCAAGCATTCGCTCTCGCAGATCGGCGACGAAAACCTGAAGGTGCGCCTGATTCACGACGCGGTCGGCAATGTCAGCGAGTCAGACGTGAATCTCGCGTCAGCCTCGAAGGCGATCATCATCGCGTTCAATGTCAAAGTGGACGCAGCCGCCTCGCGCCTTGCCCAGATCGAGGGCGTAGACATCCGCAGCTATGAGGTGATCTACAAGCTCGTCGAAGATATCGAAGCGGCGCTGCAAGGCCTGCTGGAGCCGGTCTACAAGGAGCAGGTGGATAGCCACGCCGAGGTCATCCAGACCTTCAAGGTAGGGCGCCAGCTCGTCATCGGCGGCTGTCGTGTGCTGGATGGCAAACTCACGCGCGGCGCGCAGACACGTGTCCAGCGCAAGGGCGCGGTCGTCTACACCGGTACGATCCAGTCGCTGCGGCGCGGCAAAGACGACATGCGCGAGGTCGCCACGGGCTTCGAGTGTGGTGTCACGCTCGACGACTTCAACGCGCTGGAAATCGGCGACATCATCGAGACCTACAGCCGCGTGCGCGTCTAGCGTGTCGTATCGGCGGCGCGGGTTCGCTGCCGGGTGGGGGGCTACTCCTCTGCCCTGCTTGCGACCCCGCCGTGTGTGGGCATATGCTAACGAGGACGGGCGCCGTTGCGTTCAGAGGCCCGCGCTGTAGATAGCGCAGCATCGGGCGCCCTGGTCGCTCGCTGGAGGTGATCTTATGCCAACTACTCGCCGTCCGGACCAACTCGGTCGTGTGATCGCACAGGAGTTGAGTGAGCTGATGCGCCTGCGTGTTAAAGATCCACGCATCGGCTTCGCCAGCATCACAGGTGTCAACGTCTCGCGCGATCTGAGCGTTGCGAAGGTCTATATCAGCGTGATGGGTTCCCCAGAGGAGCAGCGCGAGACGATGCGAGGGCTACGCCATGCGGCGGGCTTTCTCCGGCACGAGCTGGCGCAGCGTCTGAGCGTGCGCCATGTGCCGGAGATCACCTTTGTGCTGGATGAATCTATTGCGCGCGGCGCACGCATGCTCGATCTGCTCAATCAGATCAGCCACGAGCAGCAGGCCAATCCTGTTGGAGCCGCTGACCAGGATGGAGAATGAGCGACGCCACGGCCAGCGCCAGTGCGACGCGAAAACGAAGTCTCTCGCGGGACGGTGGGGCGAACCCACCGTCTTCGCTGTTTCCAGGGGTGGAATGAGCGCATGACCACAGATGAGCGCGTAGCGGAGCGACGCGAGCGGCTGGCTCCGCTGCTGGCGCGCGAGATTGATGTGGCGCTGGCTGAGCGCGCATGGGAAATGATCGCGCAGGCGCAGCGAATCGTCTTGCTGGCGCACGAGAAGCCCGACCCGGACGCGCTCGGCTCGGCGCTGGGGCTGGCATGGGCGCTCGCGCCGCTGGGAAAGCAGTGTGTCGTCGCCTGCGCCGACCCCGTTCCGGCGAACTATACCTTTCTGCCGGGGCGCGAGCAGGTCGTGACAGAGCTACCCGACGAAGCGTTCGATCTCGTCATCGCGCTCGACGCGGGCGAGATGGCGCGCTATGGCGCGCTCTACTGGCGCCATCGCACATTCTTCGACAACGCGCGCCTGCTCAACATGGACCACCATGTTACCTCGCCTGGCATGGGCGCCTGCGCTATCATTGATGTCGCCTCGGCGGCCACCGCTGAACTGCTGACACTCTTCCTGCTCAATCGGGGCGTGACCATCGGGCAGGAGGCGGCGATCTGTCTACTGGCAGGCATCATCACCGATACACGCGCCTTCGAGTTCGACGCGACCACCGACCGCACGCTGCTCGCGGGCGCCTATCTCGTGGCCTGTGGCGCGAAGCCAGAGGCGATCATCAAGCCGATGTATCGCATGAAGCCGCTGGCGAAGGGGCGGCTGTGGGGGCGGGCGCTCCAGTCGCTCGCCAGCGCGGCGGATGGGCGCATCGTCTGGGCGGCGATTCGCCAGAGCGACCTGACGGCGGTTGACGCCACGCCCGACCTGGACGACGGCCTGCCCAGCTACCTGCTGGATACGGATGGTGTCGCGCTGGCGGCGCTCTTCCGCGAGGCTGACGAAGGCATGACGCGCGTGAGTGTGCGCTCGGCTGCGCCATACGACGCCGCCGCCGTCTGCGCGCAGTTCGGCGGCGGTGGTCACATTCGCGCCGCTGGCTGTACGCTGCGCATGGGCATGGACGAGGCGCAGCGCGCCTTCATTCCCGCGCTGGAGGCGGCGCTGCGCCAGCAAAGCTAAGCGTGGAGTGGTCTCGGCCTCCAGCCACCTCACGCTGGCGCGCTGGCTAGGGCGCCAGCAGCTGGTCGAGCGTGACGATGCTGTAGCCCTGGCTCCTGATGCCAGCGATCACGCGGGGCAGCGCCTCTGGCTCGTGCAGGCTGCCGACATGCATCAGAATGATCTTGCCAGGGCCGAGGTTGGCCATCACCTTGTTGTAGATGGTGTCCGCTGAGGTCGCGTCGTCCCAGTCGAGCGTGTCAATGCTCCACAGCACGGTGACATAGCCGATGCCCGCCGCGCGATCCACCACCTGGGAGTTGTAGCTGCCATAGGGTGGGCGGAAGTAGGGGCGCGCGCCAACGATGCCCGCGCGGTCGGCGATGATCTGGTTGGCCAGGCCAAGCTCATAGCAGATGTAATTGTCTGAGCGCGCTGGAGTCACGAGATCGGGGTGATCTACGGTGTGATTGCCGATGCGATAGCCAGCGCTCGTGATGCGGTCAATCACCGCCTGATGCTCCTGCGCCCAGGCCCCCGTGAGGAAGAAGGTCGCGGGAACGCCATTGCTCTTCAGCGTGTCGAGCAGTGAGAAGGGCTGGCCTTCCGCGCCACCTGCGTCGAAGGTCAGCGCGACCTCTTTGCGGCCAGAGGTTCCGGCGGTGATGACCTTTGGCGTGACAGGCGTGATCCCCGGCAGCGCGCAGGGCGAGGGCTGCATCGCGGTGAGGATGGCGACATTCAGCCGATGCGCGGAGTCTGTGCCGGTCCACGCGACCAGTGTCAGGCCCGGCCCGCTGATAAAGCCCAGCGCAGGCGCGCCAAACGTGGCCTCATTCAGCGTGACGCGCGTGTTCGCGGGATCAGGGAATGTCGGGAACGAGCGGCTGTACTGGAAGATCAGCGAGCCTGCCGCATTGGTGGCCTGCCACGCGAGATAGTGCGGCGGCATGGTGTAGTAGTCGCCGACGATGCCGAGCAGGCTGGGCGTGGCGTAGCTCCACTCTGGCAGCATGGTGGGCGCGCCCCAGACGCGCGCGTCGCTCGAGCGGGCGACGGCGATCTGATTCGCTGGCGCGGGTGTCGTCCAGGCGAGCAGATACTCTGCGCGTGACGCCTCATAGTTCAGGCTCGGCCCGCTCAGGCTGCCGATGGACCAGAGAGTCGTCTTGACGCCCTTTGTCAGTTGCGCGCCGAGAGTGATGACCTGTGTGTTCAGGCTATGCGAGGTGTTCATGCCAGTCCACGCCAGAATCAGCGTGTCATTGACCGCTACGAGCGCGGGGCTGCGCAGGCTGGTCTCTCCCCAGAGGGTGAGCTTCGTTCGCGCGCCATAGACATCGTAGAGGACGTTCAGCGTATGGCTGGTGTCAGCGCCGACCCAGGCGATGGCGACCTTGCCCGACGCAGTGCGCGCCACGGCGGGCCGCAGCGGCGAGGTGTCGGCGAGTGTCACCTTGGAGCCAAATGTTGTGCCGATGGAGGTCGTCATGACATTGAGACGATGGGCGGAGTCTGTGCCAGTCCAGGCGAGGACACCGCGAACCGCGCCGCTGGGCGCCGTCCAGAGCGCCGGGCCATCTACACTGGTGTCACCCAGCGTGACCTTGGTGATCTCCACCTGCGACGCCGAAAGCGCGCTGGCGGCGTCTGTCACGTCTGGCGCGGCGGCGCGGGCGGCGCTCGCGGGCGCCACATCGAGCAGCCCAAAGCTGATGGTCAGCGCCAGCAGGATACTGATTCCTATCGTGCGGAAGCGCATACTCCCCCTCCTTGTCGTAGCGGCGCACGTCCATGCGCTGGTGTTCCCTTCATCCCACCCTACACTGAAGCACGGCGATGTCACTGCGCGCATACAATCGGCTGGGGCAGGCTCACACGCCTGTCACGAGGCGCCTATTCGTCTTGCGCTCGGCAACGTATGAACAGCGGGGGGTAGCGCCTCAGTTCGCGGAGAGCATCGTGGCTTCCGCTGTCATGATGAGGCCATCGAGCGCTTGAGAGAAGCGCTCCGACTGCTGGAGATGGGGCAGATGACTGGCTTCGGGCAGCGTGACCTCCAGTCCGCCGCGCTCGCCAAGCGCCTCAGCGACCAGGCGCGCCTCCGCCGCCGTGCAGAGGGGGTCGAGCGCGCCACGGATGACGCGGCCTGGCGCGCTGACCTGCCGCGCCAGCGCAAGCGTCGCTGTGCGGGCAGCATCCGCGTCGCGCCGAAGCGCCATCGTCGCCGCCAGCTCTATGGCGTGGCTGGGCTGCTTGCGCGCGGCGCGGCGTTCCGCTTCGATAGCCTGGGTCTGCTCCGTCGTCGGGCCGAGCGCGAGTGAGGTCAGCGCTGCCTCGACCAGCCGCACCAGCCCAGGCGACTGCAGCAGCGCAGGCGAACGCAGCAGCGTGCGTTCCGCTAGTGACTCGACGGCGCCCTGTGGCGCCAGCCCCAGTGGCCCTACCAGCGCCAGCCCCAGCGTCCGCAGTGGATGCGCCACAGCATAGCGAATCGCCACACCCGCCGCCAGCCCATGCCCCAGCAGCACGGCCCGCGCCACGCCCAGGCTATCGAGCCAGAGGCCGAAGAGGCTGGTGTAGTGGTCGAGCGTGTAGGCGAATTCCGCTGGCGTGGGATGCGCGGAGGCGCCGAATCCAGGCCAATCGAGCGCAAAGACTCGCCGCGACGCCGCGAACTGTTCCAGGATAGCGCGATAGTCGCGCCAGCTCGCCACCACATCTGGCAGGATGACCAGCGGCGCATGCGCCAGCAATTCCCGGCCACCATCGCTCATTGCGCTGGCGATGCGTTGCCCCTCGATCACCACGCCCCGCTCAGTGAGTGTGATGGCAGGTTGTTCGATTGTCTGCTCGCCATCGGCGGCGGTTTTGTCTGTATCCATCACGCAGGGTTATACACCACCTGGCGGCGGATCGCTGGATGGTTGTCTTCCAAAAGCGGCGGCTGGTGGGCTGAATTCGCTGCTTGCTTCTGTGCGCCGATTCTGCTAGTCTACGCAGCGGCGCAAGCGCGCCTGATGAGAGGAAAAAGACAGATGGCGAAACGAGTCTTTGAGCATACAGTGGCGCTGCATGCGTCGCCTGACGCGGTCATCTACGCGCTTTCGCACTACGAATTCTATCTGGAGCATCACATCCACCGCAATCTGGCGCGCGTGCGCTTCCTAGGTGAGCGGCGCGGCGCGGATGGCGTGGCGCGGCGAATGTATCGTAACAGCGAGCGTGTGCGCTTCGGCCCATTGCCATTGCTGGTATCCAACACCGCCATGAGCTATCGCGATGGGAATACCGTCGTGGGTGAGGCGTTCCAGTGGCCGGGCATCCATGTGATGACGCGCTCGACATGCATAGGGGGCGAGGACGGCGCGACGCGCGTAGATGAGACGCTGACGGTGCAGGCGCCGGCGATGTTGATGGCGACGGTGTTCGCGCAGGCGCGGCTGGCGCATGAGCAGAAGTTTGCGCGCCTGGAGGCTGCTCTGGCGGCGCCTGCCAGCGTCCGCTAGCGTAGGCTAGCGTAGGCTAGCGTAGGCTAGCGTAGCAGCGGCCCGACCAGCGCCACCGCCACCACCAGTAACGGCGTCACCACCAGCGCAGGCAGCCAGTTCGCCACACGCAGGTCGCGCAGCTTGAGCAGCTTCAGGCCGATAGCGAGCAGAATCAGCCCGCCCGTCGCAGTCAGCTCGGTAATCGTGTCGGGATTGGCGTGCAGCGCGGGCGAGATGAGATGCGCCAGCAGACTGATGCTGCCCTGGTAGGCGAGAATGACGCCGATGGAGAGCAGCACCCCCCAGCCGAGCGTCGCGCCAATCGCCAGCGACGCGAAGCCATCGAGCGTCGCCTTGATGACCAGCTTGGTCGTGTCACCGCTCAGCCCATTCTCGAGCGGGCCAAGAATCGAGAGCGGCCCCACGCAAAAGAGCAGGCTGGCGGTGACGAACGCCTCGCTCAGCGTCGAGCCGGGCCGCGCCAGCTTCCGCTGCGCCCAGTCGCCCAGGCGCTCCAGTCCCCGCTCGATGTTGATGATCTCGCCGATCAGTACCCCAATCAGCAGGCTCCCCAGCACGATCAGCGCATTCTTTGTGGCGATGGCGTTGAGCAGGCCGATGAGCACAGTGAATAGCCCCAGCGCGCCAAAGAGCGCCTCGTGAATGCGCTTGGGGAGACGGTCGCCGATCAGCGCGCCGAGTGAGCCACCAAGCAGCACAGTGAGGGCGTTGAGCAGCGTACCATCTACGCTGGTAAAGAGTGTCACGGGGGCGCTGATCCTCTCGCTGGATGGGGTTCCTGCTGCGGCGGCTACCTTGAGCCACGCCAGTATACCACTCGTGGTAGCGCGCAGGAGCGCGCTCTGCCCGCGAGGCCAGCCATTTTCAGGGGATGAGCTATCGCGCACACTCCCTCTCCCACCACGTTCGCCTGAAAGGAACCGTGCGCATAGGATATTCTTGTGGCGCGTTTCGATGGAGCATGGAGGGAGCGGTATACTAGAGCAATATGCTGAGCGCGGCGTGCGGCTACCATCGCATTATAAGGTGAGGAGAGCGCATGACATCCACAGCGACGGTCTTCACTCCCGCCTATGCGAAGATCAATCTCACGCTGGCGGTGCTGGGGCGGCGCGACGATGGCTATCATCGGCTGGCGTCGGTGATGCAGACGATCTCGCTGCATGATACATTGCGGTTCACCGTCGGCGCGGGCGCCAGCGCAGAGAGCCATTTCACCTGCGATGTCGCGGAGCTGGCCACGCCAGACAATCTGGTGGCCCGCGCCGCTGCGCTGCTGCGCGAGGAGACCGCTCGGCCAGACCTGGCGGTGGAGATCGAGCTGCATAAAGAGGTTCCGGCGCAGGGCGGCCTGGGCGGCGGGAGCAGCGACGCGGCGACCACGCTGGTCACACTCAACGCGCTGTGGGGGCTGGGGCTGAGTGATGCGCGGCTGGCGGCGCTGGCGGCGCGGCTTGGCTCGGATACCCCCTGTCTCGTGTACGGGGGAACCACGCGCATCGCGGGACGCGGCGAGATCGTCGAGCCACTGCCAGACGCCGAGCCACTCTGGCTGGCGCTGGCCAAGCCTCCGGTCAACGTTTCAACGGCCAGCGTCTTTCGCGCGCTGACGCCAGCGGAGTATGGCGACGCCGCCGATACGGAGGCCATCGTCGCCGCGATTCGCGCGGGGCAGCCGCTCCCATTCGAGAGGCTGACGAACACGCTGGAACGCAGCGTACTGGCGGCGTATCCAGATGTCCTGCGCACAAGACAGCAATTGCTCGAAATGGGCGCGCCACTCGTTCTGATGAGTGGAAGTGGGCCGTCATTGTTTGCGCCGTTCCGCTCGCTTGCGCCTGCTGCGGCGCTATTCCAGCGAGCAAGCGCGAATGGATTGACTATTTGGCTCTGCCATAGCGTGACACGCGCGCACGTGGTAGCATCACGTTCATAGAAATCATCGCATGACACGCAAAGTCGGCGTAGCACGCGGTGGAGCGCCGTAACAGGGGCAAGTGGGGATGGCGCCGTGATTATTGAAGAGCAAGAGAGCGCGCTCGTTACGCGCGCTACACAACGCGATCATGATGCGTTCAGCCAGCTCTATGTGCTCTACTTTGATCGCGTCTATCGCTATGTCCGGCTGAAGTTGGGCAATCCCGTAGAAGCGGAAGATACCACCGCGCTGGTATTTTTCAACGCCTGGAGAACAATCCACCACTTCTCGCCGCAGCGCGAATCGTCCTTCGCGGCGTGGCTCTTTCGCCTGGCGCATAACGCTGTAGTGGACAGGTATCGCAGTATGCGCGATACCGTCTCGCTCGACACAACCGACCAGCGCCCGGTGGTGCGGATGACGCTTCCAGGCCCTGAGGCGCTGGTCGAACGCAAGCTCACCATCGCCGAGCTTACAGCGGCGTTACAAGTATTGACCGAGGAGCAGCGCGAAGTCATCCTGCTCAGATTTGTCGAGGGGCTATCAGCCCGCGAAGTGGGCGAAATCCTGGGCAAGAATGAGGGCGCTGTGCGTGGAATGCAGTTCCGCGCAATCGAGGCGCTGCGTCGCGCAATGAAACGGCGTCATGAGGCGGGCGACTGATGGGTGAGTTAGATGACAACCAGCAGGCGCGGCTTTTTGATGCGCTGCTGGAGGATGCAGAGCGATGGCGCGTAGCTCCACGCGCGCAGTCGCGCCGCGCTGCGGAACTCGACGACGAGGTCGCGGAGGATCTCGCGCTGGTGGCTGCGCTGCGTGATGTGACGCCAGGGCGTGGCGAGGTGGAGTTTGCGCGCTCACGAGTCGCCCAGCGGCTCGCCGAGATGATGCGCACAGAGTCTGCGCCGTCCGAAGCCGCCTGGGACGACGGCGCGCGCGTGGCGCCGTGGGAAGTAACGGCGCCGCCGCCGACTCCCATGAGCAGGCCCTACCGCAGCGCCAGGGCGCAGCGCATCTGGCGCCAGACCCAGCCCGCGCAAACTACCCGCGCCCGGATTCCGCTCAGCCGCATGATCGCGGGTGTGGCGGCGCTGTTGATTCTCGCGTTTGGATTGCTGGCAGGCGCTTCGGTGGCCTCCGCCCAGGCGCTTCCCGAATCGCCGCTCTATGCCATCAAACGGGCGGAGGAGACGACGCTGCTGGCGCTCTCATGGACGGATCAGAGCAAAGGCCAGACGCTGATGATGATCGCCGACCACCGCATCACTGAAGCGATGGCCGAAGCCGGCCTGCGACATACGACAGAGGCGCGCGCGCTGCTGGGCGAGTTCAATACGGCGCTCTCGCAATTGATTGATCTGACCGCGCATGCCAATGCGGCGCATGAAGATTCGAGCAGCCTGACCCGCGCGGTGCAGGTGACGCTGGAAGTCGAGCAGAACACTGCCGCGCACGCGGCAGCCCAGGGCGAGACGACCTTTGCGCAGGCGGCGAAGACCACCGCGCAGGCGGCGGTGACGCATATCCAGCAGGCGGGCGTCACGTTGCCGGGGCAGTCTGGCCAGAGTCATGGTAAGGGCAATGGCGCTGGAGCGACTTCTACCAGCAGCGCCACGAAGACCACCGGCAATGGTAATGGCAAGGGCAGCGGCAAGCCGCAGCAGACCCCCAACCCCAAGGCGACCCATACACCACATACGAATCCTGGCAATGGCAACGGCAACGGCGGCTAGGGTGATCCGCTGGACGCTTTGCCCGGCGCGGGGATGGTTGGCGCGATAATGCGCATCATTCTCGCGCACACCCAACTCACTTCCTATGGCGGAGGTGAGCGCGCGACGCTGGAGCTTGCGCGGCGCCTAAGCGCGCGGCATACGGTCATCCTGCTCACCAGCCACTACACGCCGGAGCGCACGTTTCCCGCTCTGGCGGATGTTCCGCTGCGCATCGTGTCACCCGCCGCCTGGCTGACCCAGCCGCTCGACGCTGATGCGATCGTGGCGCAGAACTTCGGCGCGCGGTTGCTGGCGCTGCGGCATCACGCCGTCATCGCCTACCTGCATACGATGCGCTCGCGCTATCTGCTGGGCGGCGCGCGCGTTGATCTCGCCGCGCGTCGTGCGCTCGACCGCCGCGTCGTGCGTCGCGCCGCCTATCTGCTGGCGAATAGCGCCTTCACCGCCGCGCGCGCCACCGCTGTGTATGGTCGCACACCAGAGGTCGCGCTACTGGGAGCGGATGAGGCGCTTTTCGCGCTGCCGCCGCGCGCAGGCGCCTACGCGCTCTACGTCGGTCGGCTGGCGCCAGAGAAAGGCGTCGCGCGACTCTTGGAGTGGAACGCCACGGCGCCGCTCCCGCTGGAGGTGGTCGGCGCAGGCTCCGCCGCTGATCTGGCGCGTCTGGCGCCACTCGCCACGCCGCGCGCTCATCTCTGCGGCCCGCTGCTCGGCGCGTCGCTGGCGGCGATGTATGCGGGCGCGCGCTTCTTCGCCTTCACCCCCTACGCCGAGGAATTTGGTCTGGCGGCGCTCGACGCGATGGCCGCCGCGAAGCCGGTCATCGCTGTGCGTGAAGGTGCGCTGCCAGAGCTTATCGAGGATGGCGTGACGGGCTTTCTCGTGCGCGACGCATCGGAGTATCAGCGCGCGGCGCAACGCCTCCGCGACGACGACGCGCTCTGCCTGCGCATGGGCCTGGCCGCGCGCGAGCGCGCCCGCGCCTACTCGTGGGAGCGCCACGCCCAACGCATCGAGGCGCTCTGCGAGCAGGCCCGCGTCCGCGCATGACACGCCCCAGTGCGCCTCATGCGTCGGCCATGCCCTCATCATCTGGCTGGAAGATCCGCTCGATGGGCAAATCAAATAGACGGGCGATCTTGAATGCCAGCGGCAAGCTCGGATCATACTTGCCTGTCTCCAGCGCATTCACTGTTTGCCGTGAAACATCCAGTCGTTCGGCAAGGTCAGCTTGCGACCAGTCACGCTCAGCCCGCAGCACGCGCAACCTGTTTCTCATGACATATATCGCCGGTAGGCCACTGCTGTGCCAATGCCCCACAGCGCCACCATGAGCGGCAACACCCAGATGGAGCTGATCGTTGGAAAGCCTGCCAGCTCCAGAAAGCCGTAGGTGAAGGTAATGATCGCGGTGGCGCCGAAGCCAAAGCCCACGGCGTTGAGCTGCACTAGCCGATGAAGCTCATCCATGTGACCAAGCGCGCGAATGAAGGCGAGCAGCGCGAAACAGATCGGAATAACAGGTGTCACCGCCAGCGCGTAGCGCCACGGAGCATGCGGGTTCGCTTCGATCAACAGCAGCGCGACGATCAGGACAACGGAATAGGCGAACATCGAGCCGCCAAACTCGATCACATACCGCCTCGTCGCATCTTTGTTCATATGCTGTGACGCGCTGTGACGCGCCCCCCCTTTCTGAGTCGGGCGTCACTTGCCCAATAGCGCCATCCCACGACACTTTTACAATGCCGTGTCAAGTTCGCTTGACACACTGAAGCGTAAAGCATGCTTGACTTTTTGTCAAGCATCATTGACATGGCTAGCTAAGGGTAGCTGGCATGGGTGTCTGGCATGAGTGTCTGGCTCCGAACGAGGCGGCGAAGGCATGAACGGCAGCGCGCCAGAATATCAGCCCTTCGGCGTCGAGGTCAGGTGGCTAAGCCGCCGTCCCGCCGCTGCGTCTTCGATGAGCTTTGCCAGCCGTCGTTGCCGGGTCGCATCCTGCTTCGCGCTCATCACCCACCAGATCGCGGCGCGCTGATACGAGGGCGCCTGCG
>VFSW01010901.1_pt1 | contig 12835 bp, 8 predicted proteins | sample 5358111 | NCBI WGS metagenome assembly VFSW01 (sample SAMN11554181, study PRJNA540505) | mine drainage metagenome | isolation source: sediment from site ElyBrook_90M | place: USA: Ely Copper Mine, Vershire, VT | collected 2017 | reverse complement strand
TTCCTGCAGGGGCATGCTTTTCCGTCTTCGGCGTCCTGGGTTTGGTCGGCCAACCGCTCAACCTCTTCAATCTGCTGGGCGCCTTTCTCGGGGTCTGCCTCGCGCATAACTATTCCATTTTTTCGTCCGATAGCGCGCGAGCCGGCGCGCCGCCACCTGCGCCCGTCCGCCTATCCGCCCTTTGCGCGGCCGCGTCGTTCGGGGGCCTCGCCGGCAGCCGAATCCCGGTCGTGCATTCGCTCGGCATGACCGTCGCGCTTATCGCGCTCCTGGCCCTCGCGGTCATCGAAACGGAAGCGGTCTTGCGCCCCCGGCGGCCGGAATGACCCATGGCGACCTCGATCTTTCTGGCTTGGCGACGCCTGGTTCGCGCCGATCCCAAGGCGCCGGCCATGATTGATGCCGCGGATGGGAAAGTTTGGTCCCGACGAGAGTTGGACGAGCTCGGAGGCAGCTGGCCGGGCGGAACCACCCCGCCGCGGGCGGGCCGGCTGGTCGCCTTTCCCGAGCCGAACGGTGCCGCTTGGCTGAAGGTGCTTCTCGGTTCGCTCCGGACCGGAGCGGTCGCGGTGCCGATCGACTCGGGCGGCCCGGATGGGCTGAGCCTCGCCATCGCGGAGAAACTCCGCGCCTCGTATCTGTGGAATATGGACCAGCTTATCGAGATCGGATCCCGGAGCCGCGTCTATCGGGATGGGCGCAGGATCGTAAAGCTGACTTCAGGCTCCAGCGGCGAGCCGCGAGCCCTGCCCTTCACGGACACCCAGATGCTGGCTGACGGCCGCCAAATCTGCGCCGCCATGGAAATCAGATCGAACGACGTCAATCTTGCCCTCATTCCCTTCGGGCATTCCTACGGTCTGGGAAACCTGGTCATGCCGCTGCTCGCCCGGGGAGTTGCGATGGTCTGCGCCTCATCCCCGCTGCCTCAGGTGCTGGCGGCGACGGTGGAGCGCTGGCGCCCAACGGTGTTTCCCGCCGTTCCGGCGGTCTTGAGGGCGCTCGTCGCCGCCGAGGTCGCACCGGCGCCAATCCGCCGGCTGCGGACCGTGATTTCAGCCGGTTCGCCGCTGGCGCCCGATCTGGCCAGGGCGTTTTGGACCCGCTTCGGCCTGAAGATACATAACTTCTACGGATCGAGCGAAACCGGCGGCATAGCCTATGATCGGACCGGAAATGCGGCGCTCGCCGGGCAGGGTGTCGGCAGGCCGCTTCCGGGTGTCCGTTTGACCTTTGGCCGCGGCAGGCGGTTGGCCGTGTCGAGCCCGGCTGTCTTTACGATCGGCAATCGGCGGCGCAGCCGAGGGAACGGAGTTCATCGCCCCGCGGATACGGCGGAAGTCGGCCGCGATGGCGTTCTCAGGCTGCTCGGCCGCATCGGCCGCGAAATCAAGGTGGGCGCTCGCCGGGTGAATCCCGTGGAGATTGAACGGGCATTCAGGGCGCTCGCCGGCGTCCGCGATGCGCGGGTCATCCGGCATCCGGACCGCTCCGCTGCCCTTGCGGCCGCCCTTGCGGGGACATGCACGGCGGAGTCGGTGCGCAGCTCTCTGGTCGGGCGGCTGGAATCGTGGAAAATTCCCCGAAAGCTGCTGATCATGCCCGAATTCCCGCTGACTCCGCGAGGGAAGACAGATGCCCGGCGGTTGCGCGAGCTGCTCGCGGCAGCCCGGCCGGTTCGACGCGAGAACTAACGCTCCGAGACTAGTCGGCAATGGCGGGGCATGAAAGCGTGGCTTCAATCTCAACGTTGAGGGTTGCACGGCACAAATCGGCCCTCAGCCACACGACGGGGTCGCCCGGGCGCAAAAGCGAGCCTTCCAGGCGCGCCCGGACGGCCGGCAGGTCCGTTGCATGACGCAGGTATACCTTGAATTGCCTTTCCAGCGCGACCGCGGCGCCGAGATCGTCCCCGGCGCCGGCGACGCGCGATATGACCCGCAGATTTTCGAGCGTGCAGTCGACTTTATCGGCAGTCGAGCCGGCGGCGACGGTGGAATGCCCCTTGATGGCCGAGGTGCCCGAAATATAGATGCGCCTGCGTCCGCGGAGGTTGACGACGGTGGCCCGGGCGAAGCTCGGGGGGCGTTGACCATGTTCGGGAGGGTAATGATAAGCCGGAGTCTGCTCCGGATTTTCGAAGTGGCGGGGCTCCTCGTCGCCGGCAACGAAAATCAGCGCAGCGTCCCCACCCTCGCAACCCACTGCCGAGGCCGCGGGCAGATGCCGGCCGTAACCGGCGCCGAAGGCCTCCTCAAAGGCCCGCGCCCGCCCCGCGTTGAATTGCCGGTAATTTTCCATTTCATCGGAACCTGAATTGATGGCCGGAACATAGTTCCAGATTCGATAGAGCCACCTTCCCGACGCGGCGCGCAGCAACCGCCGATAAAGTCCGAGCGCGGCCGATTGGGCCGATCCGAGCACAGGCTGCGACGCCCAGCCCATCCGGATCCCTGGGCTGGCGAACAGGCGGAAACCGTGCTCTTCGCCGGCCGGGCTCACGTCATCACCGGTGCGCTCCACCCCTTCGCCGGCCAGGCGGACAACGGGAAGCAGCAATCCCGCGCAGCCTTCGGCGAAGTCCTCCGACAAGGCGGCCGTGTGACCGAGCATTCCAAGCGCCAAAGGTGAAGTTCCTCTCAAGATTATGCGTCCCCACGGAATCGCCGAAGCAGGTGATTATCAAGTTATTTTGAATTGGATATTCATTCCGAAGGATGTGACTCACTTTCGAGTTTGATGCCGAGGGCACCCTAAACACGCTGAGCCTTCATGCGACCGACTGCGAAACCCTCCGCCAGGATCCGAATGGCCGCGATCGGTCTTGGCATTGCCGCGGTTGCGGCGCTGGCGGCCGTTCTTTGCCGCCCGGACATCCGCGCCGATGGAGCTGGGTGCTTCGCCATGATTCGCGACCGCGGGGCGCTGCCATTCTTCCTCGCCATGGCGACCCTGCCGGCCTTCGGATTTCCCATGGCGCCGTTTTTCGTCGCGGCCGGGTTCGTATTCGGTCCCCGCCTCGGGTTCTCCGCTCTCATGGTCTGCTCGGTCGCCGCCGTGGCCGCCGACGTCGCGCTGGGTTATGGACTGGCAGCGGGCGCCCTGCGTCCGCAAATCGCCAGACTCGCCGCCTGGCTGGGTTACGACCTCCCGGTCATAAACGCCAAAAACGCATGGGAAGTCACCTTGCTGGTCCGCCTCATGCCCGGCCTGCCCTTTTTCATCCAAAGCTATCTGCTCGGACTCGCCAAGGCTCCGTTCATTTCCTATCTGATCGTGTCCACGTTGGTGCCATCGCTGTTCCTGAGCAGCATGATCCTGCTCGGACGCGGAGCTGCCCGGAATAATCATGGGGCGATCGCCCTTGGCGCCGTGCTGGTCATCGCTGCCAGCGTCGCGATGCATCGCCTGCGTAAACGCCTGATCCCGACGAAGGCCGCTTCGGCTTGAGGCTTCCCAGGGATGCTGGCCGGCCCCATGGTGAATTCTAGCGCAACTGCTCGGGAGCTGGAATGATGCAGGCGAACCCGCGGGCCTTGAGCGCCGCAAGCACGCCGGCTATCGCCCGGACACGCACGGCGGGATGAACCCCCTCCCCTTCGTGGAGCAAAATGATGGCGCCCGGCCTTACCCGCCCCATTATTCTGGCCTCGATCCGGCGGGGATCCCGGCTCCGGCAGTCGAAGCCGCGGGCGCTCCAGCCAATCAGAGTCATCTCCCGCTCATGCAGGGCGGTATGCAAGGAGAGGTTCTTGATGCCGGCCGGCGCCCGAAACCGCCGCGGGCGCACTCCAGAATGGACCAGCACCCTCAGTCCCTCGTCGAGTTCTCGTCGCACACGCGACGGGGACGCGCACCAAAAGCCCCCAAGCGGGTGTGTCTGGGTATGATGCGCCACTTCGTTTCCGCGCCGAACGATTTCCGCCACGAGATCGGGGTGGCGCGACGCGCGTTCACCGACCAGGAAAAACGTCGCTTTCGCTCCCTGGCCGTCGAGGAGGTCCAGGATCTGCCTCGTGTCGGACTCGTCCGGGCCGTCATCGATGGTCAGCCAGACCTCCTTGCGCTCGGTCTGGAAACAGGTGACGACGGGTCCCAGACCTTGGGCCGACGGGACGAAAAGCTGGTAAAGGAGGACGAGGTCCGGACCAAAAAAGAAGGCAGCCGCGGTCCAATGGCCGGTATGGTGCCAGAGAATGACGGCGATCGCCTTTCCGGCCAAATTGGCGGCCAGCGTCAAACGGGTCATGGCCCTGCTAGGCGAACGAACTTGGTTTTCATGAAGCGAGCGGGCGGAACCGGCTTTGGGATCATTCCGTCAGTCGGCGCACCGGCCTTGGGCGGGGCCGACGCCGGCGGCTTGACTGGGACGACAGAGAAGATGAGCGCCCATCGCAACATCGATGATCCGAATGCCAGGGATCGAGGGCACGGCAGAAACTTGGCGGGATCAGGCGGCGGCCGGTGTTATGCCATCACGAACATCCCATCATGAAGCTCTTCAATCCCTCTTTTTGGATCCTGGTTTTGCTGGGCTCGGCGCCCTGCGCCCTATCCGCCGGCACGGACGCCGGCTACGTCCCGATGAAGGTCACGCAGACCGACTTCGCGGTGTTCCCCCGGCACGCATTGACCCTTGGGATCACCGAGGGCGAGGCCCAGGTCGTCGTCTCGATAGACGAGCAGGGCCGGCTGACGGACTGTCTGGCGACCGCCTACACGCATCCGTCATTCGCACGCGAGGCTGTCGCGGTAGTCCGCCGGTGGCGCTACGAGCCTGCCCGAATTGACGGCGTCCCCCAAGGAGCCACGGCCGAATTCAATTTCGATTTCAAATCGAAAGGCCTTGTCGTTGTGTAACTCGACCCCCTGAGCTACGTCAGCTACCTGAACCACCAAATCGCCGGCGGCTCGAGCTCGTTCGGACCCTGCAGGCTCAGTGAGCTCGACCGGATTCCGGTGCCGATCAAGATCGTCAAGCCTCAATATCCGGCCGCCTGGGCCCGGCGCAGCCAGGCCGTGCACATCCGCGTTGAATTCTACATCGATCCGGTGGGCCGGGTGCGGATGCCGGCCGTCAGCAGCCGGTCGGTGGCGGCCGACCCTAAGATGGCGGCTGCGGCGCTGGACGCGGTCAGCCAATGGCGATTCGACCCGCCGCTGCGCAAGGGCAAGCCCGTGCTGGTTCACGCCGAACAGGATTTCACCTTTTCGCCTCTCGGGGCCGCCGCGTCAACAACCTCCAGCTCCGGGGCCGCCCGAGCGCCGGGCGCGCCGTGATCCGGTTTCCGTCCGATTCGCTAGTACTACACCCCATTTCCGCTTCGCGGTTTCGCCGCTAGTCTTGCGGCGCGATGCTCGCAACCGCTCTGCCGCTCGGCTCATCTCTTCCCGTCGCGGGGCCCGCCGTCGGCGACCGATCCGCCCCGCACGAACGGGACGCCGCGCGCGACGCCGGGCTGGAGCGCCGCTGCATCGCCGGGGACGAGGACGCCTTTGGCGAGATCTTCGCCCGCTACCGCGGCAAGATGTTTTCCATCGCGCTTCACTATCTTCGCAACCACGCCGACGCCGAGGAAATCGCCCAGGACACCTTCATTCGCGCGCACCACAACCTGGCTCGATTTCGCGGCGATTCCTCACTGGCCACATGGCTGTACCGCATCGCCCTCAATCTCTCCCGCAACCGGTACAAATATTATGCCGCCCGCCGCCGGCATCTCACGCTCTCGCTGGACTGCCCCGTCAGCGACGGCAACCGGGCCACCTTTGCCGAGTGGATCGCGAGCGATGCGCCGAGCCCCGCCCGAGAGGCGGCAGCCGGCGAGTTTTCCGAGCTGCTCATCGCCGGGATGGAGAGGCTTGGCCCGCTGCATCGCGACATCCTCCACCGGCGAACCGGCTTGAACCAATCCTACGGCGATATCGCCCTGGCGCTCGGGATCAGCCCCGGCACCGTGAAAAGCCGGATTGGGCGCGCCCGTCACCGGCTTCGCGCCTTGCTGGCGGAGGCGCACCCGGAGCTGCCGGCCGACCTGGCGTCGTGCGGCTGGGTTGAGGCGGTCCGTTCCTGAGATTCGGGCCCGAGGACCGCCGAAGCGGGAAGGCCCGCCGTCCGGATTCACACGATCGTAAGCTGGACGCTGCTTTCGATGATGCCCTGCGCGATCGCGTAGCGGGTCAGGCCCGCCGTGTCATGAATGTTCAACTTGTCCATCAGGTGCTGACGGTGCTTTTCCACGGTCTTTATACTGATCTTTAGTCCCGCGGCCACCTGCTTGTTGGCCATCCCTTCGGCGACCAGCTGGATGACCTCCAGTTCCCGAGAGGTCAGCCCGGTGGCCTTCTTGATCATGAGCCCCCCGATCTTGTCCGCCCTGTGATAGTGCTCGCGCAGGCGCTTGGCCACCTGGGGGCTGTAGAACGCATTCCCCGCCACGATCTCGTGGATCGCCTTGGCCAGAATCTGCGCCGAGGTCTGCTTGACCAAAAATCCCGCCGCGCCCACGGCGACCACTCGGTCAATGTAGGCGTCGTCGCCATGCGCTGAAAGGATGAGCACTCGGGTGGCCGGGACGGCCGCCAAAATCTGGCGCGTGGCCTCCAGGCCATTGAGGATGGGCATCGCGATGTCCATGACCACCACGTCGGGTCGAAGCTCCACGGTGCGATCAACGGCTTCGCGCCCATTGTGGGCTTCGGCCACGATCTCGATGCCCTTGTCGACGAGCAGCAGGGCCCGGAGGCCCTCGCGGACGATCGTATGATCGTCGGCCAGAAGAGTCCTGATCGGCTTCACGGGTTCAGCCGTTCCGAGCGCCCCGTCCGGGAAGCACCGCGGCGGTGCCGCAATTCCCGCCGGAACCGCCGCGACGGTGTGAGGAAGGTTGAGTTCAAGAAGGTTTACGGGATATCCGGAAAAACAGCACGGCCCGGCGCCGGCAACCCCGGAATCCTCCCAGATTCCGCGCCGGGAGTCCATGGGGTAAAGACCCCCTTGCCGACCGGTCAACGGACCGTCAACTCGACGGCGTGTTGCTGGCTGTCGTCCCGGAGCGGGATGACCCCTCCAGACATTTCCTGGCCGTCGAGCAGAAGTCTGCCCAAAGCGTCCGCGCCGGCGGCGAGCCGGGCGATGGTGATGTGGTATACCGTCTGCCGGTAACGGTAATGAATTTTGTAGCTGCTCCAGGCCGCCGGCAACCGGGGGGCCAGACGCAGCTGTTCTCCCTCCCGGCTCACTCCCAACAGGGTCTCGACCAGCAGCCGGTACATCCATCCCGCCGAGCCGGTGTACCATGTCCAACCGCCGCGGCCCACGTGGCCGGCGACCGAATAGACATCCGCGGCGACCACATACGGCTCGACTTTGTAGGTGGCGATATCCTGCGCCGAACTCCCGTGATGAATGGGATTGAGCAGGTTGAAAAGCTCCCAGGCCCGCTCGGTCTCGCCCAGCTGGGCAAAGGCGATGGCGGCCCATACCGCGCCGTGCGTATATTGGCCGCCGTTCTCGCGCACGCCGGGAATGTACCCCTTGATGTAGCCGGGATTGAGCGGCGACCGGTCGAAGGGCGGATCGAACAGCAGCACCAGACGGGGGCCGCGGCGGACCAGGCGCTGATCGACCGCATTCATCGCCTGGCGCGCCCGGGAAGGATCGCCGGCGCCGCTGATCACCGACCAGCTCTGCGGAAGGGAATCGATCTGGCATTCCGGATTGGTCCGGGATCCGAGCGGCTCGCCGTCGTCGAAGGTGGCCCTGCGGTACCACTGCCCATCCCAGGCATGGAGCTCGATGTTCTCCCGCAGCCGCTGGGCCTCGGCCAGGCAGCGCTCCGCGAAGGCGAAGTCGGAGCGCGCCCGTGCCAGGGGGGCGAACTGTAGGAGGACGTCGTAGAGAAAGAAGGCCAGCCAGACGCTCTCGCCCCGGCCCAGGTTGCCCACCCGGTTCAAGCCGTCGTTCCAGTCGCCGCCGCCGATCAGGGGCAGGCCGAGCGGACCGAATTTCAACCCACGTTCGATGGCCCGGACGCCGTGTTCGTAGAGCGTGGCCGACTCGTCGGAGCGGGCCGGCAGGTCGTAGTATGCTTCCTCCTCGGGTTTGACCGTCCGGCCCTCGAGAAAGGGCACCTTTTCGTCCAGCACGCCAAAGTCGGCCAGACACGCGACGTAACGGCAGGTGGCGTAGGGGAGCCAGAGGTAGTCGTCCGAAAAATGCGTCCGGACGCCGCGCCCGGCCGGCGGATGCCACCAGTGCTGCACGTCGCCTTCGCGGAATTGGCGGGCGGCGGACCGGAGCAGGTGCTCGCGGGTGAGGGCCGGTTCGGCATGCACCAGAGCCAGCACGTCCTGCAATTGGTCGCGGAACCCGTAGGCGCCTCCCGACTGATAGAACCCCGTGCGGCCCCAGACCCGGCTGCTCAGGGTCTGGTAGAGCAGCCAGCCGTTCGCCATCACGTTCACGGCGGGATCGGGGGTATCGACGTTCACCGCCCCGAGCGTCCGGTTCCAATGGGACCAGACGCCCTCAAGCGCCGTCCGGCAGGCGTTCGTCGGTCGAAAGCGCTGCACGAGCCTCTGGACCTCTTCTGTGCCTTGGCCGGCTCCGATGCGGAAGGTCGTCTCGCGTTCTTGTCCGGCCGCCAGATCAAAGACGACCTGAACGGCCCCGCAGGGATCCAGCCCCGCGCCGACCTTGCCTGAAAGGTGGGTGCGCTGCAGCGCCGCCGGATGTCCCAGGCTTCCGTTCCGGCCCAGAAACTCACGGCGATCGCCCGTAAGGGTGCTCGTCGGGTCGGCGCCGTCGATGAACGCCAGGCGGCCGGGCAAGGCGGTGGTGTAGGCGTTGCGCGCGAACAGGGCGCCGGTCTTCAGGTCCACTTCGGTTTGCACGTGCAGCAAACTCTTTTGCCGCAGGTCTCCCAACACCCACTCGCAATAGCCGGTGACAGACACCCGGCGCGGCCTTCCGGAGGCGTTGCGCAACTTCAGGACGACGAACTTCACCGGCGCGTCCATCGCCACGTAGATCCAGAGCTCGCTGGCGATGCCGTTTTCGGTGTGCTCGAAGACCGAGTAGCCGAAGCCGTGACGGATGACATAGGGCGCCTCGCCACGCGCGGGCAAGGGCGTCGGCGACCAGAACTTCCCGGTCTGCTCGTCGCGAATGTAGAGGGCCTCGCCCGGGGTGTCCTGCACCGGGTCGTTGCTCCACGGCGTCAGGCGAAATTCATGGGCATTTTCGGCCCAGGTGTAGGCGCTGCCGCTTTCCGAAACCAGGGTGCCGAAGTTGGGATTCGCGATGACGTTGACCCACGGGGCCGGAGTCACCTGACCGGCGGCCAGGGTGATCACATATTCGTGCCCGTCGCGGGTGAAGCCTCCGAGACCGTTGGAGAAGATCAGCTCCCGGCGAGCCGCCGGCGGGATGGCGTCGCGCCGCGGGAGGCGGCTGGGCGCCAGCGCGGGAACGGGCGGATCCAGGACGACCCGCTGCTCCAGTTGAGCGGCCAGGCTGCCATGTTCACCGTCGAGGACGATCCGCGCCACCGCCTGCAGGAGGATGCAGTCCTCAGCGGGAATCTGTCCCAGGTGCCGGACGAAAATTCCACCCGGCTTATCCAGCAGGGGCGCCTCGATTCCGGAAGCGATCAGGCTGATGATCCGGTCGTGCAACGACGGCCGGTAGACCGAGGTGTCCTCGTTGAGGATGACCAGCTCGACCGGCAACCCCTTCATCCGCCAGTAAGCGTGGGCCTGGACCAGCTGCCGGACGATCTCCAGCCTCTCCAAATCTCCGATGCGGAGGAAGACGAGCGGCAGATCGCCCGAGATGCCATAACTCCAGAGCCCGCTCTGGCCGCGGCGATTCTCGCGGAGCACGCCCTGGCTGGCCCGGCGCACCGGGTTCGCGTAGAGCAGCGCGCCGGCAAGCCTGCCGTAGAGCTGGGCCTCGGCCTCGGTGGCGTTGAGATGGCGAAGGGTCACCTGGCTGTGGGTCCAGGCCAGATCGAACGCCCGGTCGGTCATGCGGGGACTCTGGTACTTTTCCACCAGTTCCAGGGCCGACTCCCGGCTCGCCGCGACGCCGAGGATCAGGTCGACGGTCGCGGTCTCCCGCGGCTCCAGCGCGACCGTGCGCCGCAGCGCGACGACGGGATCGAGGACTGATCCGGTCGTGTTCGCCAGGGGGGCGCCCGAGCGCAGCGCCGCGGGCGCGGCCAAAGTCCCGCCTCGGCCGACGAAACGCGCGCGGTCGGTCTCGCAGGAGATTTCGCCCTGGATGCCGCCCTGCCCGACGAAAAGATGGAAACGCCCCAGCGGCTTCTCCTCCGCGATGCCCGCCCGGCGGGTGCAGAGAATGGCGGAGCGCGTAAATTCCGTCTGCACGAAGAGATTGCTGAATGCAGGATGGGCCGCGTCCGCCGCCGGATCGGCCAGCACCACTTCGGCGTAACTGGTCACCTCGATGACGCGTGCGGTGGAGGCCCTGTTGGCAATCCGGACACGCCTCAGTTCCACGTCATCCTCGGGCGAGACGCTGACTTCGACGTGGCTTTCGAGCTCCGCATAATCCTGGCGAAATTCGGCCCGCGCCTGGGTGAATATGGCCTCGTAGTGCTTCGTCACCCGCCGGGCCGGCTGATGGGCGGCGGACCAAAAGTCTCCAGTCGCCTGATCGCGCAGGTAGACGAACGTCCCCCAGCAATCCCGGGTCGAGTCCTCGCGCCAGCGGGTGACCGCCAGATTGCCCCAGCGGCTGTAGCCGCCGCCGGCGCCGGTGATCGCGACATGATAGCGGCCATTGGACAGCAGGTGGACTTCGGGGGCCGGCGCTGCGGGATCGGTGACCGTCCTCATGGTGCCGGCGCCGGCCCCCGGAAGCAGCCGCGACGCCGCGGCGGCCCTATCGCGGGAAAAGATGCTGGCGGCGGTCTTGGGCCCCCGCTCCGGCAGCAGTAGGGCCGCGGCCTTGAGCGCCGGGCAGGCCAAGAAGCGCCGGATCATCGGACGGTCGCGCAGGACCTGGGCCAGCGCCAGCAGGCTCATGCCCTGGTGGTGGGCCATGTACGAGCGGATGAGAACCCGCGTCTCGTCCGGCGGCAGGCGCGAGGGAGTATAATCGACCGCCTCGTAGAGGCCATAGACGCCCTGGCAGCCCTCGGCGGCCAGCCGCTGCAGATTTTCACAGGCCGGCCGCGGTGCGATCATGAGGGCCAGGGCGGAGGCGTAGGGCGCGATCACCACGTCGTCGGCCAATCCGGGCTTCAGTCCCATGCCGGGCACGCCGAAAGCCCGGTATTGGTAATTCAGGTGCACATCAGTGAGGTTGTACGCGGATTCCGAGACACCCCACGGGACGCCATGCAGCCGGCCGTAGCCGATCTGGAGCCGGACCGCCGCGTTGCAGGTATGCTCCAGCAGCGTGCCCTCGTAGCAGGGCATGACGAGCAGCGGCATCAAATATTCGAACATCGACCCGGTCCAGGACACCAGGACGGGGCCCTGGGACGAAGGGACCAGCAAGCGGCCGAGGGCGAACCAGTACTCCTGAGAAACCTGCCCCAATGCGATCGCGACATAGCTGGCGATACGCGCCTCCGAGGCCAGCAGGTCGTAGACGCTCTCGTCCCGCCGGCTGTCCGTGACATTGTATCCGATCGCCAGGAGATTCCGTTCGGGAGCCGACAGGAAGGCGAAGTCCATTTCCGCCATGGCGGTGCTCTGTTGCGCCAAATGTTCCAAGGCAGCCAGGCGCCGGCGGGCGACATCGCTGGCGCTCGCGACACAGCCGCCCAATTCCGCGAGCCAGCCGGCCTCCGCCTTGCGGGGCAGGCCAGGTTCCGACAGCATCTCCTGCCTCTCGGCCGCGATCAGGAGGCCGAGCGACTGGTCCCATGTCGCCAGCTCCCGCAGCGTCGGAACCCGATCGAGTCGGTCGGCCCAGCGGGCCGGTGGGGCGGCAAGGGCCAGCCACGGGGCCAAAAGCAGCAATTCGTCCCGGTGCTCCTGGCAGTCATCCTTCAAGACCCGCGCCCACGCCATCGCCTCCTCGCTCCCGTTGGCCTCGGCGCCGGCAATCCGGGCCGCCCGGCCGGCCGCCCCTTCCAACATGGCCCAAGCCGCTTTCAGCGTATCAGGCGCCTTGGCCAATTCCGCATCGAGCTGCGCGAGCCCGGGAGATTCGCCCATCAGGCTCCCCAGAACCCCCGCGGCGTCGCGCAGACCGGCGAATATCTGCGGAGTGAAGATCTTCTCGCCGGCCAATTCCGCCAGGCCCGAGCTGTGCGTGAGCAGGTGGCCCGCGAGGTTGCCGCTGTCGACACTGGAAACGTAGAGCGGGAGCAGCGGCTGGAGGGAGCGGGTATCGTACCAGTTGTAAAAGTGGCCGCGATACCGTTCGAGTCGCTGCATGGTCGCAAAGGCGGCCTCCGTCCGCCGGATCAACGAGCCCACCGGCAGATAGCCCAAATCCCTGGCCGCCAGGTTTGCGAGCAGCGCGAGGCCCATATTCGTGGGCGAGGTCCGGTTGGCGATCGTCGGGGTGGGAACCTCCTGAAAATTGTCCGGGGGCAGCCCATGCTCCTCCGCGGTCACCAAGGTCGCGAAATAATGCCAGGTCTTGCGGGCCGTCCGCCGGAGAAAGGTCACCTGTTCCGGCGTGAGATCCAATGGAGCGGCCTCCAGGGGCAGGCTTATCCACAAGGCGATCCCGGGAGCCGCCAGCCAGAGGCCAATGAGCGGCAGGGCCGTAAGCAAGGACTCGGGATGGCGCCAAACAAGCAGCGCACCGCTCAGCAGGGCGACGGCCGGCGCGATCCACATGGTGGCG
>VFSW01010900.1_pt1 | contig 12836 bp, 15 predicted proteins | sample 5358111 | NCBI WGS metagenome assembly VFSW01 (sample SAMN11554181, study PRJNA540505) | mine drainage metagenome | isolation source: sediment from site ElyBrook_90M | place: USA: Ely Copper Mine, Vershire, VT | collected 2017 | reverse complement strand
AAAGGATGGGGAGGGGTCGTTGCTCACGGAAGGTGGTCATCATCACTGTTTCTCTTCGCTCCACGTCGTTCGTCACGTCCGGCGAGACCGGGAGGATGCCGCGAGACGACCTCCCCCGAGGACCCCGGTCCACTCGCCGGTGTACCACGCCAGCGCCACAGTAACGGTCGCGTCGGATTCTTTGACACTCGCGAGCGGAGTCCACTTTTCGAGTGACCGAGTCGTCGTCGTCACTGGAGTCTCCCTCCGAGTGGTCACGGTCCTTTCCGTGACTACATCTACTGTCTCGCTCGCGCCACGTGCGTTACAGCATCGCGGGTGCGTGGAGTTATACCTGATCAGATGGGATGAGAACTCTCTGGTGGAGGCGACGTCTCGAACTCGCGCCCCCAGTCGCCGGAGGTTCCACCCCGCTTGGACTCGAGGAGGAGGTCGTAGAGGCGCGGTCTCGCCCCTTCGCCCAGGGCGTCCATCAAACTGAGCGCGGCGAAGCCGCACGCGCACAGCGCTTCCATCTCGACACCGGTGCGACCACTGCAGGTCACGTCGGCGGTGACCTCGAATCCTTGAGGGAGTTGTTGAACGGTGACGTCGATTGTGGTTAGTGCGAGGGGATGACAGAGCGGAATGACGTCCGAAGTGCGCTTGGCGCACTGGATGCCGACGAGACGGGCGTTCATCAGGACCTCGGGGGTCATGAGTTGTGCGAGAGAGTCAGCGTCGAGGTTCGAGTCGACTCGGCAACTCGCCCGGGCGTGTCGCCGCGACTCCGTTTTGTCCGTGACGTCCACCATACGAAGGCGGCCCTGTTCGTCGAGGTGGGTGAAGTCTGGTTCCGAGGGGGAGGTACCCACGTGGTTCACGTCCCTTCGTACGTCGTACGCGGGCTCATCCTACCGAGCCTCCCGGGCCCGAGGAGTCTTGGTCGACCACGAACTTTTTCGCGACGAGGGACTCCGGGAGACGTCAGTCGGTAGGCTCCAGCCCATGGGAGATCGAGGGGGCCGGGACCACGCGCCCGACACTTCAACAAAGCGAGCGGACAAGGGGACTCCGTGACGCAGATCGCAGTCAACTCCGTTCCGGTGTCGGTTCGACCGCACACCGGTAGTGACGCGAATCTTTCTCGTGACGAGCTCGCTCAGTCCGAGTCGACGGCGGGACCGCTGGTCGATCGCTACGGCCGGGTCCACGACGACCTACGCATCTCGATTACTGATCGGTGCAACCTGCGCTGCGTGTACTGCATGCCCGAAGAGGGGATGACCTTTCTTCCCCGCGAGGAGTTGCTCAGTTTCGACGAGATCGTGCGCGTGGCGTCCGTCGCCCACTCGCTCGGGGTGCGATCTCTCCGGCTCACCGGAGGTGAGCCACTCGTGCGTCGCGGAGTCACCACGCTCGTGAGTCGACTCGCCACGGTGGGGTTCGACGACATCGCCCTCACGACGAACGCCATGAATCTGGCCGCCCTCGCGCCCGCCCTCGCCGAGGCGGGACTCACTCGGGTCAACGTGAGCTGTGACTCGCTGCGCGAGGAGCGCTTCGCGAGTATCCGACGTCGAGGGGACTTATCGAAGGTGCTGGCCGCGATGGACGCCGCCGAGGCTGCGGACCTCAAGCCTCTCAAGGTCAACGTGGTCATCGTGCGTCAGCGAAACGACGACGAGATACTCGACTTCGCCAGGTTCGCTCGAGAGACCGGACGCGTTGTTCGGTTCATCGAGTTCATGCCCCTCGACGCCCAGGGGGCCTGGGGACCCGAACAGGTCGTGAGCGGCCGAGAGGTGTTCGAACGGATTCACGAGGTGTGGCCGCTCGCGGCCGTGCCGGAGCCGAATCGTGTGGCGCCCGCGGAGCGCTTCGTGTTCGCGGACGGCGTCGGGGAGATTGGGTTGATCTCCACCGTGTCCGAGCCCTTTTGCGGAACGTGTAACCGCGTGAGGTTGACGGCGGACGGCTCGATTCGCAACTGCCTGTTCTCCGACGAGGAGAACTCGGTGCGCGACGTCATGCGCTCGGGTGGCTCCGACGACCACCTCGCCCATCTCTTGCGTCGAGCGGTGTGGGCGAAGTACCCGGGACACGCCATCAATGAACCAGCCTTCTTGCGCCCACGACGCTCGATGTCGATGATCGGCGGTTGAGAGGTGGACCTCGACGGCGGAGGTCTCGAGGGCTAGTGTGACGACACGCGCCGCCGAGCGCGGATCGGAGGGGTGACAATGACCAGCGTGCGGGTCTTGGTTGGTACTCGTAAAGGTGCCTTCATCCTGAGTTCGGACGGAGCGCGGTCGTCGTGGAACGTTGCCGGTCCCTACTTCGAGGGCTGGGAGATGTACCACGTCAAGGGATCGCCCGTTGACCCCCAGAGGATCTACGCCTCTCAATCGAGCGGGTGGTTCGGTCAGATCATCCAACGTTCCGACGACGGGGGCGTGACGTGGTCGCCGGTGGGCAACGGATTCACGTACGACGGTGTCCCCGGAACGCACCAGTGGTACGACGGCACCCCGCACCCCTGGGAGTTCGCTCGAGTGTGGCACCTGGAGCCGTCCCTTCGTGACCCCGACACCGTCTTCGCGGGTGTGGAGGACGCGGCTCTCTTCAAGTCGGTCGACGCCGGCGAGAATTGGACGGAACTCTCGGGCCTTCGCGAACACGGTTCGGGACCGTTCTGGCAGCCGGGGGCGGGAGGGATGTGCCTGCACACCATCGTGGAGAGCCCCCGCGACCCCTCCCGACTCTTCGTAGCGATCTCGGCGGCCGGCGCTTTTCGCACCGACGACGCGGGCGAGAGTTGGAAGCCCATTAATCGTGGTCTACGCTCCGTGGGCATCCCCGACGAGGACGCCGACGTGGGCCACTGTGTCCACCGCATCGCACTGCATCCGGCGAACCCCGACGTGCTCTACATGCAAAAACACTGGGACGTGATGCGCACCGACGACGCGGGCGAGAGTTGGCACGAGGTGAGTGGCGACCTCCCGACCGACTTCGGATTCGTCATCGACGTCCACGCACACGAGCCCGAGACGGTCTACGTCGTGCCGATCACGAGCGACTCCGTCCACTTCCCACCCGAGGGAAAGTTGCGGGTCTACCGCAGTCGCACTGGGGGTCACGAGTGGGAGCCCCTCTCTCGGGGCCTGCCCCAGAGCCACTGTTACGTCGACGTTCTGCGCGACGCGATGGCCGTGGACTCTCTCGACGAGTGTGGTGTCTACTTCGGGACGACGGGTGGACAGGTGTACGCCTCGCGAGACTCGGGTGATAGCTGGGAGGCGATCGTGCACGACCTCCCCGCGGTTCTCTCGGTCGAAGTCCAGACGTTGGCATGATTCGAGTAGTTCTTCCCGCGCACCTCTCTCTCTTGATGGGGCGTCACGGGGAGGTCCTTCTCGAGGTGGCCGAACCGGTGACGCCGCGCCGACTCCTCGACGCTCTCGAGGAGACCTACCCGGTCCTACGGGGGACTATCCGTGATCGAGTGACGCAGCAGCGCCGACCCTTTATACGCTTCTTCGCCTGTGAGGAGGATCTCTCCCACGACTCGCCCGACGCGCCGTTACCCGGGGCCGTGATTCGAGGCGACCAACCGTTCTACGTGGTGGGGGCGATGGCGGGCGGTTGAGGCCGCCTAGTCGACGCTGAGTCCGTCGAGTCCGTCGAGTCCGTCGAGTCCGTCGATACTGTGCCGATTCTTCTCGGCCCAGTAGTCGCGAATTCCTTCGTCACCTTTGCGCGTCGACCACTGGTCCATGGTGGGTCGGTGCTCGTCAAAGGTCATGAAGGGAACTCCGTATCCGCACGAGTCGGAGATTCGTTCAACCTCGATCACGACCACTGATCGCGCGCCGACGCCGTGTGCTCCGGGAAAGGGCTGGGCCAGGGCGGCGAAGCCGGGATCGTCCCGGGTGACGACGCGGCCTCGCCCGTGGAGGCGCACGATGCGTGGTGGGCCGACGAAGGCGCACATCATGAGGACGATTCGTCCGTTCTCGCGAAGGTGGGCGATGGTTTCTACCCCACTCCCGGTCTGGTCGAGGAAGGCCACGGTGTGCTCGTCGAGAACGTCGAACTCCTGGCGGTTCCCTTTCGGCGAACAGTTGACGTGACCTCCGCCGTCGAGGGGGGACGTTGCCACGAAGAAGACCGGTTGCGCGCGCATCCACGCGGTCAGGTCGTCGGTGATCACATCGAACGTTTTCGCCACGTCTCCATTCAACTCGACGGTCCGGTCTTTTTCACGCGCCACGGCGTGCGGATTATCCTTGGGCCGTGCCCACGTACCGGGTCGGCCAGGCCGCACAACTCCTAGGAGTGAGCCCCGACACGCTACGACGATGGACGGACGCCGGACGAGTGAAGGCGACGACGTCTCGTGACGGGCGTCGACTCTACGAGGGTGAGGAACTAGCGAAGGTCGCGGTCGAGGTGGCCGGAGAGGTGTCGACACCCGCGCCACGCCAGCAGTCGGCTCGTAACCGTTTCGTCGGCATCGTGACGCGAGTGGTGCGTGACACAGTGGTCGCCCAGGTGGAGATCCAGGCGGGACCCCATCGCTTCGTCTCGCTGATTACCCGCGAGGCGGCTGACGAACTCGGCTTAGCTCCGGGGGTCGTGGTGGACGCCGTGGTGAAGGCGACCAACGTGGGGGTCGAGATCCCGTCGGAGTTCTGAGCCGACTACGCCTCCGCTCGCCATACGTCGACGTCGGCGAGGTCGACGTGGAGGCGACACTCGTCCCCGGGGGCGAAGGGCGAGGCGCCGTCGTGGCGAAGAGTGAGGATCCACTCTGGAGAGAGGCGAACCTCGAGGAGGGTATCGACTCCGGTCGTCATCACGTCCACCACGGTCCCCGTCGTGACGACGTGATCATCGTTCGCCACCTCCGGGTCGCCCAGAGAGGTGGCCCGCAGGCGCTCGGGTCTCACCGACCACAACACTCGTTCTCCGGCGCGCAGCGCGAGTCGAGGAAGCGAAAGAGTAGCTCCGGTGGAGTCGACGAGCCCGGTCTCAGTGGTTCGTGCCTCGAGCACGTTGGCGCGATCAAGGAGTCGAGCCACTCGACTCGACGCGGGGCGCTGAAAGACCTGCGCCGTGGGGCCCGCCTGGAGCACCCGTCCCTCGCCGAGAACGATGATTTCACTCGCGAGAGTGGCGGCTTCGAGCGGGTCGTGGGTGACGATGATGAACGCGACGCCGGTGTCGCGCTGAAGCTGACGCAGTTCGCGTTGGAGTTCGCGCCGAATGGGAACATCGAGGGCGGAGAAGGGCTCGTCGAGAAGGAGAACCTCCGGGGAGCGAGAGAGAGCTTGGGCCAGGGCGACCCGCTGGCGTTGGCCCCCGGAGAGTTGGGAGGGGAGGCGGTCCTCGAGGCCGCCCACTCCCAAGCGGTCCAGCCAGTACCGGGCGTACTCGGCGCGAGCGTTACTCGGGAACATCACGTTGCCCCAGACGCTCAGGTGGGGAAAGAGGGAGAATCCTTGGGCGACGTATCCCACGGATCGTCGCTCGGGTGTTCGCGAACTCACGTCGTCGTCTCCAAAACAGACCCGTCCCACTTCGGACCCGTGGAGTCCGACGAGGGCCCGTAGGAGCAGTGACTTTCCCGAGCCCGACGGGCCGAGGACCGCGAGGGTGTCCTGGCGCGCGGCGTGGCGAAGGGCGAGGTGAAAATCACCGAGGTGGGTCGCCACGTCGAAGGACGGACGAGCCGACCGTATCAGAGGGGGAAGAGCGGAGGTGACTTCGCCCCCGTGGTGGCGCCGTGGCCAGTGAAGCCGCGCGCGTCCGACGTAGACCACGAGTGCGGCGACGCCGAGAGCGAGCAGAGTGGGCGCCAGGGTCGGGTTAAGGCCGCGGGCCATGAACTCGTTCACCGTGTAGATGGGCAGTGACGCCGGGTTGTAGGCGAGGATGGTGACTGCGCCGTACTCGCCGAACGCTCGTAACCAGGTCATGGTCATTCCCGCGCGGATGCTCGGCCCCGCGAGAGGAACGGCCACCGTGAAGAAGCGTGACATCTCGCCGTGTCCCAACGTGGAGGCGACGTCGAGCAGGGAGGGATCGATCAGGGAGAAAGCCGCGCGCGCCGAGAGCACGAGAAACGGAGCCGACGTGAAGGTCATGGCGATCACGATGCCGTAGACCGATTCAGTGAGCTGACGGTGGAAGAGTTGACCCAGCGTGGTGTAGGGGCCAATCACGTAGACCATGACGATGCCCCCCATGACGGGGGGCAGAGCGAGCGGGAGGGTGACGGCGACTTCCACTAGTCGCGCGAACCATCCGCGCGAGCGCGCGAGGGCGTAGGCCAGGGGAACTCCGAAGAGAACGATGAGCGCGAGCGAGGCCGTCGCACAACTCACCGACAGCAGGAGCGCCGGCACGAGCCCGGGGACGTGGAAGCCGCGCGAGGGCGTGCGCGCGACGCGCACGAGAAAGAGTGCGAGGGGCGCGACGAGGTAGAGAGCGAGGACGGCCCCGAGAACTCGGGCGAAGTGGCGGCTCACCGCCACATCACTCAGCTCGCGCGCGCGGGGGCGACCGCGAGTCCCTGTGAGACCAGAATGGCTCTGGCTCGTGCGGAGTGGAGCCAGGTCACGAAAGCGTTCGCCGCCTGGGGGTCCGGAGCACCCTTCAAGATCGCCAGGGTGTAGTCGGCGGCGAGATTACGTGTCCCCGACAGAGTGACGAAGGGCAGTCCCGCCGCGCGCGCCGCGACCGCGTACATGAAGGCCCCGTCGAGCTGACCCGCTTGGAGCAGTCCGGGCAGCGCCACCTCGCCGTAGACGTTGCGCGACGAGGCCGCGATGCTCAGCAGCGCCGGCATGTTGTAGGCGTACCCGATTCCCTTCAGCGCATCGAGGTCGAGGACGCCCCCGGGGTCGACGGTGGGATCGGTTCGTCCGAGCTCGAATCGCGGCGAGGCGATCACGTCGTACCACGGCGTGGTGCGTAGCGCGCGAGCGAATGGGGAGTGCGGAGAGTAGGCGAGGACGTCCGGTGAGGTGCCGAAGGTTGAGTAGTGGGTAATCCAGTTGCCGTGCGAAGCTCCCTCGAGAGCTTGATCGGCGCCGACCGACGCGCTGAGAAAGACGTCACCCAGAAGAGTCTTCGACTGGATCCCCGTCGCAATCGCCGTCGAACCCATCAGCGTGACCTGGAGAGTGTCACCCGTGGACTTCTTAAAGGCGGCCCCGAGCAGGGTCGTGACGTTCGAGAGTGAACCGGCGGCGAGGACTTTCACGGTTCCCGTGTGGGTACTCGCCCCACTCGGGGGAGTCGACCCTAGAAGGGTGGCCCCGAGGGTGACTGAGCCCGCGCCCACGAGGGCGATCAGTGCTCGGGTGCCGGAAGCGAGGTGGAGAGTCATCGAGTGTCCTCCGAAGATTATTGGGTAATAGTGCCATAAAACCTAGCATCTGCTTTCTGATATCCGGAGAAGAGGCCGTAGGTGCGCGAGGACTGTGTTCGGGACACTCGCCGGAGGTGGGCGGACCTCGATGGGGGGGTGTCGCGGAGGTCGTGACCCGGAAGTCGGGGTCAACACGGGCGCCTAGTGTGAGCGACGTGCAAGTCCCCACCGGTCGTGATTGGGTAGCGCTGGCGGAGGAGCCCCTCGTCCCCGAGGTCCTCTCCGCGTGGGCGATTCGACCCGACTGTGGAGCGGTGGTGACCTTCAGTGGTACCGCGCGACGTTCATCGACGTTCGAGCACGAGATTATTGCGCTCGAGTACGAGACCAGTACCGACCTAGCCCTCAGCCGTCTCACTCAATTGGTAGCGATCGCGCGATCACGGTGGTCCGACCTCGGCGCCGTCGGAATTCACCACCGAGTGGGGCGAGTCGAGGTGACTGAGTCCGCGGTCGTCGTGGTCGTGTCCGCACCCCACCGCGACGCCGCATTTCTCGCCGCTCGTTTCTGCATCGACTCTGTGAAGAGGGCCGTACCCATGTGGAAGCGAGAGTTCTGGGCGGGAGGTTCCGCGTGGAGTGAACAGTGCGAAGACCTCGTGGACCTGGACCAACTGTGACCACTCGTCGTTCTTCATCATCCGGCCCGTCCGACATGATGGATCTCGCCGAGGCCCGAGAGCTGGTGTTGAGTCGGGTTCGCCCGGTTGAACCGGCGACGCTGCCCGTCGCTCAGGTGCGCGGCCGTGTCGTCGCCCAGCGAGTCGTGGCGCGCGAGAACATCCCCGGGTTCGTTAACTCCTCGATGGACGGATTCGCCGTTCGCGCGAGCGACACTCTGGGGGGCGCCGCGCGCTTACGGGTAGTGGACGCCGTTCTCGCGGGGGCCACGTCGTCACTCGTCGTCGAATCCGGACAGGCCGTAAGGATCATGACCGGTGCGCCGTTGCCCGCCGGTACGGACGCCGTCTGCATGGTTGAAGAGGCTCTGCTCGAGGGTACTGAGGTCACGATCAACCGTGTCCTTCAACCGGGGGACTACGTGCGCCAGATTGGTGACGACACCCGGGAGGGACAGGAACTCTTCGTTCCCGGTGACGTGGTGAGTGCCTCGGGCGTCGGAGTCCTCGCGGGGCAAGGAGTGACCTCTCTCGAGGTCTATCCCCGACCACGGGTGGGCGTGCTCTCCACCGGCGATGAGGTCGTCGACCACGGGGGGCCCCTCGCGGCGGGGCAGATCCGCGATCTCAACCGACCGATGCTGCTGGCGCTGATTGAAGAGTCAGGCTGCGTCGCCGTTGATTTAGGACTCGCGCGGGACACGCGTGAGGAGATCACGCGCGCCATCTCGTTAGCCGTGGGGGACTGCGACGCCGTGGTGACGACCGGGGGGGTGAGCGTCGGCGACGTCGACTTCGTGAAGGTCGCCCTCGCCGATCTGGCACCCGACGCCGCGTTCTCCTTGCGGGTAGCGATGAAGCCGGGAAAACCCTTCGCTTTTGCCGTGGTGGGCCCCCGTGCGGTCCCGGTGTTTGGTCTTCCGGGAAATCCCGTCTCGACGCGGGTCAGTTTCGAGATGTTCGTGCGACCCGCGCTTCGTCGACGCGCGGGCTACGCCACTCTCGAGCGACTCAGCTTTCACGCCGTGCTCGACGAACCGCTCGAACGAGCACTCGACGGAAAGGTACACCTTCTTCACGTGGGTGTTGCGTGGGGTGTGGATGGTCGCCCCCACGTACTCGACATCGCTCGACGCGACTCCCACCTCCTACACGCGGTGTCGAGGGCGAACGCCCTGGCCGTGGTACCCGAGGTCGGTCGTCTCGAGACCGGCTCGACGGTGAGAGTCATCGTGCTCGATACCGACTCGGTGGGGGCGACCCCGTGACGAGGCTCCGCCTACTTGGTCCCGCCCGCGAAGCAGCCGGCGTGGCTCGGGCCGACTTGCCGGGAGAATGCGTGGGCGAGGTTCTCGACGCCGCGGTCGAACGCTTCGGAGACGAGTTCGCGAAGGTGCTCGCACGCAGCCGGGTGTGGCTCAATACCGAGCCCGCGACTCGCGAATCGCCGGTGGGTCTTCACGACGAGGTGAGCGTGCTTCCCCCAGTGTCGGGTGGGTGCTGAGTCGAACTCTCACTCAGGAGCTCTAGTGCGTGGGCGAGAAGAGAGATAATTGCGTCCAGGGACTCGAGGGCACCCCGGGGCGATCCGGGTGTATTGACGATGAGCGCGGAGCCCCGGCTCCCGCAACGAGAGCGCGAGAGCGGACCGTAGGGGCTTGAAGAACGCATCATCTCCGCAAAGCCCGGGGCTTCGCGATCAATGACCTGGAGAGTCGCTTCGGGCGTGAGGTCTCGCGGCGCGAATCCCGTGCCGCCCGTCGTGAGAACGAGCCCCGCGAAGTCCTGACACATGTCCCGTAGGGCGCTCGCGACGGCGTCCAGTCCATCGGGCGTCACCCGTCGCTCGACCACCCGAAAGCCGGCGTTCTCCAATCGGGTCACGAGGAGGGGGCCGGCTTCGTCGACGCGCGTGCCCGCCGCCGTCGAGTCGGAGACGGTGAGGATTTTTGCGGCGAGGGTCACTGTTCGAGAGTAGGTGACGATGGGTCTACGAGACCGAATTTGGTAGAAAGAGTCGTGGATGAGAATCGTGAGTCAGTGGCCATCGAGGACTCCACGGTGAGGGCGCGGGGCCGAATTTCGATGGCCGAGAGCACGCGGGCCCGAGTCGCTCAGAACACCGTGGCGAAGGGTGACGTACTCGCGACCGCACGCTTTGCGGCGCTGCAGGTGCTCTCGAGCCCCGCGTCGGCGTCGCCTTTTCGCCCGGAGTCTCCCGTGGAGGCCACGATTGAGTTTCACTTCGAGGAGGGAGCGATCGTGGTCGACGTGTCACTGCGCGCCTCGGGAGTACGCTCGCCAATGACGGCGGCCCTCAGCGCCGCTACCGTCGCGTTGCTCAGTGTCTACGACATGTGCAAAGCGCTCGATCGTTCTATGGCGATCGGTCCGGTCGTGCTTGTCGATACCTAGGGTTGACGACCGGTTGTTCTCTTGGGTCGTCCGGGTTTGCCGTTGGGAGATCGTCGGCTCTCTACGTATCGCTCCACGTCCTCCAGCGGGGCACCGCCGTACGACACCACCGAGCACCACGGAGACGGAAGACATCGCTGCTCGAAAGGTCACATTTATCTATGAACAAGATATAATACTTTCTGTCTATCGTACAAATAGATACCCCCCCAAACATAGAGACGAACCATGAAGACACTTTCCCGAATCCGCCGGTCTATGAGCGCCATCAAGAATCATCAGGACGTTGCCTACGAGAGGTGGCTTACGGAGGGCCTCAGCCCCGATGACTCCTGGTCCACGTGGGAGCTCAACTGTCGCCTCGAGGCCAACCGCCTCGAAGCCCAGAGCGACCGCCATATTTTTTCCTGAGTAGAACCTCGCCGATCGTCTCTTACTGGAGGCGATCGGCGAGATCAAGGATGAAGTCCCGCCAAGTGGTGTGAACACTCTTTGGCCGAGTGCGATGGTCAGTCGTCACTCTCGTTGTGCCACCGTGAACTAGACATGGTCTCTACGACTACGGGGGGCCGGTGGGTTTCCCCACCGGAGGTGCCCATGGCTCAGTGTCCGAACGGCCACGTGGTCGTCGACGGAGCGTCATTTTGCTCATTCTGCGGGTCAGTTCTGCCTCGGCCGAGCGCACCCAACTTCTGCGCGACCTGTGGCACCCCCTTGGGGGCGGCGGTCGCCTACTGCACGTCGTGCGGGGCACCGGCGAGTTCCCCGGCGTCTTCTACCGGGGCTGGGGGAGGAGCGATGCCTCCACCACCTCCATTTCGGTCCACCGCGCAGTGGCCCGGGATGGAACTCGGACTTCCGGCTTCGGGGCCCGGGAGTCTCGCCACCCAGGGGGGTCGATTGGTGGCCCAGATCATCGATGACGTGATCGTGGGACTCACCAGTTTCGTACTCTCGATTCTCGTCGGTGTTCTCTTCACCACTACGGTCTCCGCGTGTGGCGGACGCGGCTGTACGAGTGCGGTGACCGTGGGATTCTTCGGTGGCTTTTTCCTCGGCTTGGTTCTCTTCGGGCTCATCGGCGTTCTCTACGAACCCTTGATCACGGCCCGCATGAACGCCACCCTCGGTATGAGGGCGATGTCGATACGAGTTCATCGACTGGATAATGTCTCGACCCTCGGTTACGGCAAGGCCTTCGGCCGAAGTGCGGTCAAGTGGCTCCCGGGAGTGATCCCGGGCTTCGGGTTTATCTTTCAGCTCGTCAACTTCGCGTGGTGTCTCTGGGACAAGAATCGTCAATGTCTCCACGACAAGGCGGTGAACACCATCGTCGTCAACGTGCACTAGGTTCCAGAGCGCGAAGGGGGGTCCGTCGGACCGTCGCGAGTCCGTAGGCGTGGCTAGCGTGGGACGGTGAGCACTCTTCGCCTACTGCGGCGTCTCCTTCCCCCCTACGGGAAGTTGATCGCGGTGCTGGTCGTCCTGCTCGTCGCCCAAACAGTGGGAACCCTCTATCTTCCGACCCTCAACGGGAACATCATTAACAACGGGGTCGTGGCGGGGAATCTCCCCTACATCTTGCGTACGGGCGAATGGATGCTCCTCGTGAGCGCCGTCGTGGGGGTGCTCAGTATCGCCGGGGTGTATCTGGCTTCTCGCGTCGCGATGAGTAGCGGGGCGGATCTAAGGTCCGCGTTGTTCACCCACGTGCAGGGGTTTTCTGCTCGTAACGTGAACCACTTCGGCACGGCCTCACTCATTACTCGCAACACCAACGACGTGCAGCAGATCCAGATCTTCCTTCAGATGGCCCTCACCATGATGGTGGTCGCCCCCATCATGGCGGTGGGTGGTGTCGTGATGGCTATTCGGGAGGGAGCCACGCTCTCTACTCTTCTCCTCGTCGCGGTTCCCGTGATGGCGATACTGCTCGGCGCGGTGATGGGCCGCGTGATTCCACAGTTTCGATCCATGCAGGGCAAGATTGACCGGCTAAATCAGGTTCTGCGCGAACAGATCACCGGGGTGCGGGTCATCCGAGCTTTCGTACGGGGTTCGTTCGAGGTGAATCGGTTCCGTGACGCTAACGACTCACTCACCTCGACGTCTCTTCGGGTGAACCGTATCTTCGCTCTCCTACTCCCCGCGATGATGGTGGTACTCAATCTCTCCTCGGTCGCCGTGGTGTGGTTCGGAGGACGCTTGGTGAGTGAGGGGGTGATGCCCATCGGGAATCTCACCGCCTTCTTGACCTACATCATGCAGATCCTGATGTCGGTGATGATGGCGGTCATGGTGGCGATTCTCGTCCCCCGGGCCGCGGCGAGCGCGGAACGCATCGAGGAGGTGCTCACGACCGTGGTGGATATCGCGAGTCC
>VFSW01010899.1_pt1 | contig 12837 bp, 9 predicted proteins | sample 5358111 | NCBI WGS metagenome assembly VFSW01 (sample SAMN11554181, study PRJNA540505) | mine drainage metagenome | isolation source: sediment from site ElyBrook_90M | place: USA: Ely Copper Mine, Vershire, VT | collected 2017 | reverse complement strand
CGTAGCCCCGCTTGCTCTCGGCAACCCGCACCCGCGCCTGCTCGCCGGGCAGCGCCAGCGGCACAAAAACCGCCTTGCCCTCCAAACGCCCCAGAAACGCGCCGCCATAAATCGGCTTCACAATCTCGACCAGTTGCGGCTCGGAGAGCTGCGGGGATTTTAATCCCCGCGCAGCTCCGCCAGAATCAACGCGGGCTTTAACTCCGGAAAGAGGTTTTTCGCCGATTTCGGCAGAAGCTCCGCTTTTTTCCGCAGACTCTTTCGCCGGCAAGGCTGGCTTTCCGGTCTTCTTCCGCGCGGCTGAACGTTCTTTCGCGGCCTGTCTGGCGCGCCGCTCCGATGTGACTTGTTTTCTGATGGTCATTGTTGGCTCATGTAAAACAGGCTGAGGCGCGGCAGGTTGTAGTGGACCAGCAGTTGCTTCTGCACAAACTGCCGTTCCACCTGACGCAGTTGCACGGCGCCCATGCGGCTGCGATACGGCGCCAGTTCCCGCGCCGCGTGTTCCTTGAGAGCTACCAGTAATTCTTCCGGAGCCGCCGCCGTCAACGCGGCAAAGAGCTTCTCTTCGAGCACAGTGAGAGTGCGTTCCAGCGCTTCCAGATCGCGCGTTGCGTTCGTTTCATCGCCGTGCTCGGCGCTCAGTTCCCGCAGCCGCGCCGCCGTAGCCGCGCAGGCCTCCGGAGCAGCAACAGCCGCATCAAGTGCGGCCGCAGCAGCTTGCAAATGCGCGGCCACCCGCTCCCGCTCAAAACCCGATGCGCGCTCAGTACTGTTGGCCGCGGGAGCGGTCCCGGCCGCAGCCTCGCGCAACTGCTCGGCGGCTTCCATCACCGCCTGCGCGCACCAGGCCAACCCGTTCACCTTGCGCATCCGGCCGCGCTTCTGCCGCGCCTCGTACTTGTCGAAGGCCGCGTCAATCCCGCTGAGCGCCGCCTCCAGCGGAATCCCCGCCTCGCGCCACGTCTCGATCAGCGCCCAGTCCAGCGTCGATAGCAGCAACAGCGCCCCACGCCGCTGCTGAAAGCGGTCCTCGATCTCCGTAAAGTAGTTGAAGTAGTTCAGCACAATGGCTTCTTAGGAAAACTCGATCAGATGTTGTGAAAGGGTACGGGCTGCGACTGCATAAAAACCGCCAGCCCCACCGCGGGTGGTCAGTGCGCTTTGCCGCGCGGGCGCGCTGTGCGGTTGCGCTCGAAGAGAATCAGCAGCCCGTCGAGCGTGAGCATGTCGTCGATCTCGGCGATGTAACGCGAGTCTTCCGCGATCTGCCGCGCCAGGCCGCCTGTCGCAATCACCCGCGCCGGCGCGCCCAGCTCAACCATAATGCGCTCCAGGATTCCGTCCACCAGGCCAATATAGCCGTAGTAAATGCCGCTCTGCAGATGGGTGACGGTGTTGGTGCCGATCACCTTGGCCGGCCGCTTGATCTCCACGCGGCCCAGCCGTGCGGCGCGGGTGAACAGCGCATCGGCGCTGATGCCCAGGCCGGGCGAGATCGCCCCGCCCAGATACTCGCCCTTTGCCGAAACCACATCAAAAGTCGTCGCCGTGCCGAAGTCCACAATGACGCACGGACCGCCGTATCGCTCAAAGGCGGCAATGGCGTTCACCAGCCGGTCCGCGCCCAACTCGCTCGGATTGTCCACCAGCACCGGCATGCCGGTCTTGATGCCCGGCTCCACAAACAGCGGCTGGGTGTGAAAATAGTCTTCGCACACCTGGCGGAGTGTGCCCTCCACTGGCGGCACCACCGAAGAAATGATGATGTGCGAGACCTGACCGGGCTTCATGCCGTGCATCTCGAAGAGATTGACGAACAGCACTCCGTACTCGTCGGCGGTCTGCGAACGGTGCGTGGTGACGCGCCAGTGCGCGGCCAGCTCCGGCTTTTCATCACCCCGGCGGCCAAGACCCGCCGCCGGGGACCCCGGTTCGCCTTCGAGCCGGTAAAGCCCCAGCACCGTATTCGTATTGCCCACATCAATCGCCAGCAGCATTGTTTTCTCTGTTTTCCCTGTCGTCCTTGATCACAGCAGTGCGAATCCCGCCGGTCCGCACCGTCACTAATCCATTTGCGGTTTGCACCCGCAGGAATCCATGCTCGTCCAACCCGTCCGTAACCCCCGTGCAAGCCTGCGGGCCATGCACCTCAACGCTGCGCCCGCGGATCCATGTCGAAGCCTGCTCGACGCGCGTGGGAATCGTTGTCCCGGCCGCTGCATCGGCCAATCCGAGCGCTTCACGCTGCAGCGATTTTAGCAGGGCGACGAGCAGCGCCTGACGCGAAACTCTTTGCCCGGCCACCAGATCAAGCGAGGTTGCGGGTGTGGATAATCCTGAATCAAAGCCGCGCTGGTGGACGTTGATTCCCATGCCCGCCACGGCAAAATCAACCTCCCCGCCGGAAATCTTCGATTCGACCAGAATGCCGCCCGCCTTGCGTTGAACCTGCTGCGAATTTTCGAGCAGCAGATCGTTCGGCCAGCGCAGATCGACAGCCAGGCCAGTCACTGCGCGAATCGCCTCGGCAGCAGCCAGCCCGGCGGCCAGCGGAACCAGCGGCAGGCGCATCGCGGGAATCAATGGGCGCAGCAGCACGCTCACATACAGCCCCTCGCCCGCGGCTGAATGCCAGGCGTGATTGGCGCGCCCGCGGCCAGCCAATTGCTCATCGGCAAACCAGACAGACCCGTGCGGCGCTCCACTGCGCGCCGCGGCCAGCGCGTCGGAGTTTGTGGAGTCCGTCACGGGAGAGAAATGCAGATGGCCCGCAAAAACAGTGCCGGCCAGTGCGGCCTGCAAAGACTCCAGGTCGAAATAGTCTGGCGAGGCTGGGTCCACGGCTAGGCCGTCTCCGCGTGAATGCGCATGGAGATGTCGGCGGCCCGGGCCGAGTGGGTCAGCGCTCCCACGCTGATAAAGTCCACGCCGGTCTCGGCGTAGGCGCGAATGTTTTCCAGCACAATCCCGCCCGAGGCTTCTGTCGGAATCCAGCGCATTACCTGCTTGATGCGCTCCACCGACTGCCGCACCACTTGCGGCGTCATGTTATCCAGAAGAATGGCCTCGGCGCCGTGCTCCAGCGCTTCTTCCAGTTCCTGTGCGCCGCGCACCTCCACCTGCACGCGCTGCCCCTTTTTGCGGTCTGCGAGCGCGCGCTTCAGCGCCGTGGCCAGCCCGCCGCCCAGCGCAATGTGGTTGTTCTTGATGAGAATCCCGCTGGCCAGATCGAGCCGGTGGTTGGTTCCACCACCGCACAGCACGGCATACTTTTCCAGATCGCGCAATCCCGGCACCGTCTTGCGCGTGTCCAGCACGTGAGCACGGGTGCCTTCAATGGCATCGACATACTGCCGGGTCAGCGTGGCTATGCCGCTCAAGTGCTGCATCAGATTCAGAATCACGCGCTCGCAACTGAGCAGCGTGCGCGCGTTGTGGCGGATGACGGCCAGCACCTGGCCATCGTGAACGCGCACGCCGTCGAACATTTCCGGGTGACTCACCACCTCGAAGCGGGTTTGCGCCGGTGGGCGCGGGTCCAGCCGCGCAAAGATCTCCAGAAAGCGCGCCACCGCGCCCAGCCCGCAGACCACCATCTCCTGCCGCGCTACAATCGAGGCCGTGGCCAGCAGGCTGGGTTCGATAGTCAGGTTGGTAGTGGTGTCCTCGGCCGCCTTGTCTTCCGACAAAGCCCGCTCCAGCAATGCGTCGATGCGGCTGCTCTTCCAGTCCATGGTTCCTTCTCGCGCGCTCAGGGTTGCGCTTGCGACTTTTGCCGTAAAAGAAAGCTGTAAATCACTTTCTTTACGTTGTCATCCACCGGATCGGCAAGTGAATAAAAGAGAGTTCCATTGCCCCTGTAAATCTGCAGCGAGCAGTTCGGCTGGCCGCCGGCAACTTTCTCGAAAAGTTTTTGCGACAGGCTTTGTTTTTCGTCTTTGCGCTTTTCGATCAGATTAACTGCTCCCAGGTCCTTGTACCAGAGCAGGGAGACAATGTTACGGGCATCCCGCACCATGATCCCGCGCATAGCCAGAATCAGGAAATGCGTGTAACTGGCGGCGCGTGATCGTGCGTCGGAAAGGTCAATAATGGCCATCGCCGTGTCGCTCTTTCCCAGGAAGCGCGCGATCACCTCTTCGACTTCCGTGGTGAATTGCGACGCAACCAGGCAGCCAGACGCACCGTCAAAGGAGATGGGCGGCGCGGCAGGCGGCGTGGCAATGGGGCTTATGTCAACGCCTTCCAGCGGCAATTCCTCCATGCTCCCGTTATGCTCCTTCAGCTCCCGATAGGCCACCTGAATCTGCTTGAAATGTTCTTCCGCATCCGCCCGCAGGCTGGCGAAATTCTCATAGAGATCCGGATGCCACTGTTTCACGCCTTCCCGGTAAGCCTCGTGAATCTCGGATTCCGAGGGCACGCCGAAGACGAAGCCGAGAACCTTATAGTTCTGCCGACATTGAGCGCATTCGCAAGACATGGCTAATTGTCCTTGTTCAGATTTTCCAGCGCACCCCGCGCCTTTTCCAGCAGCAGCCGCGTCTCGGACTGCTGCTTTTTCAACCCCTCGACCACCTGCGCCGGAGCCTTGGCCAGAAAGCTCTCGTTGCCCAACTGCCGCTCGGCGGAGATTAGATTCTTCTCATGCTTGGCAATTTCCTTCGCCAGCCGCTCGCGTTCGGCGGCTACATCAATCTGTGCTTCGTAAACCACAACCACATCAGTAGGTCCAACTGAAGACCAAACAAGGTGATCCTGTTTCTGCGCCACGAACTCGATCTCAGAAATTTGTGCAAGTTTTTTAACGAGTCTCAGGTTGTCTTCGACAATCTTTGATCCGCCCGTGGGTGAAGCCCATTCCAAAATTTTGACCGGAACAGCAACTTTCTCGGGAACATTAAGTTCTTTACGACGAGTTCGAATTCTCGAGATAATACCCTGTAACTCGTACATCTTGAATAAAGTTTGCACGTCAGCCGTTTCCGCGCCCGATTTTGGATAACTCGCCAAAGCAATCGACTTCTCCGGCGGATTGCCGTCATAAAGCGCGTGCCAGATTTCTTCGGTGATGAACGGCATGAACGGCGAAAGCAACCGCAGCGCCGCTTCAAAAACCTGGACCAGCGTGGTCAGCGCGGCTTTGGTTTGGGCTTTGTCGGCCGTCTCGGAGAAATCCAGCCGCAGCTTGACGATCTCCAGATACCAGTCGCAGAAGCTGCCCCAGAAGAACTGATAAATCGTATTGGCCGCGTCGTCGTAACGATAGATTTCGAGCGCGGCATTCACCTTGGCCGCGGTCGCGTGCAGCTCGGCCACGATCCAGCGTGCTTCGAGCGGCGCGTCTGCGCCAACCGAAGGCATTCCGCCCAGTGCGGCAGGATCGACTGTAATCCCGATCTCGGCGGCGCGATCCACGTTCATGAAAAGGAAGCGGGCTGCATTCCAGATTTTGTTGGCAAAGGCGCGGTAGCCCTCGGTGCGGGCCACGTTGAAGGCAATGTCGGTTCCCGGCGAGGCCATACTGGCCAGAGTGAAGCGCACCGCGTCCGTCCCATACTGCTTGACAATCTCGATCGGATCGATGACGTTGCCCTTGGTCTTGGACATCTTCTCGCGGTTGGCGTCGCGCACCAGGGCGTGGATGTACACCTCGCGGAAGGGCGCCGAATCCGCCAGAGAGCGCGGACTTCCGTCGGGCATGGGCACATCCTGGGCAAACCAACAGCCCAGCATGATCATCCGCGCAACCCAGAAGAAGAGAATGTCAAAGCCGGTGACCAATAAACTCGTCGGGTAGAACGCGTCGAAGTCGGTACGATTTTTCTCGGTCAGGTTCGGCCAGCCGAAGACGGAAACCGGCAACAAGCCCGAGGAGAACCAGGTGTCCAGCACGTCGGTTTCCTGCGTAATCTTATCCGAGCCGCAATGCTCGCAGACGGTGGGATCCGGGCTCATATTGGGGGCGGGCACAGTAATCTTGCGGCACTTAGCGCAATGCCACGCCGGAATGCGATGGCCCCACCAGAGCTGCCGCGAGATGCACCAGTCGTGAATGTTTTCCATCCACTCGAAGTAAGTCTTCTCGTACATCTCCGGCGTAAAGCGGATGTGCTTCTCGCGCACTGCGGCCTTGGCTTTGTCGGCCAGGGGTTGAATCTTGATGAACCACTGCGTGGAAAGCCGCGGCTCGACCACCGTTTTGCAGCGGTCGCAGTGGCCCACGTTGTTGGTGTGGTCCTTGATGCCCGCTAAAAGACCTTGCTCTTCGAGGTCGGCGACAATCTTCTTGCGCGCCACGTAACGATCGAGGCCCGCGAAGGGCCCGCCCTCGGCGTTGATCTTACCTTCCGAGTCCATTACGTTGATCGAAGGCAGGTGGTGCCGCTCGCCGAGAGCAAAGTCGTTCGGGTCGTGCGCCGGAGTTACTTTGACCGCGCCGGTGCCGAAGTCGCGGCTGACCCACTCGTCGAGAATGACAGGGATCTCACGGCCCACGAATGGCAGCCGCAGCTTTTTGCCGTGCAGGTGAAGATAGCGCTCATCTTCCGGATGAATGGCGACGGCTACGTCGCCGAGCATGGTTTCTGGGCGCGTGGTGGCTACCGTCAGCCACCCCAACGACGAAGACCTGTTGTCGTGGGCCCCAGCAAGAAACTCGCCAGTATCATTTCCGTCGTTTTCGATAACTGGGTAACGTATCTCCCATAAGTGGCCCTTTTGTTCCTCGTGGAACACTTCCAGGTCACTTATCGCGGTTTGACAGCGTGGACACCAGTTCACAATGTAAGCGCCGCGGTAGATTAGATTCTGCTCATGCAGGCGGACGAAGGCCTCGCGCACCGCGCCGGATAAGTTATCGTCCATCGTGAAGTACTCACGCTGCCAGTCGACGGATGCGCCCAGCCGCTTCATCTGATCCAGAATCGCGCCGCCGTAGTGGCGCTTCCACTCCCACACACGCTCGACGAAAGCCTCGCGGCCGAGTTCCTGGCGGGAGCTGCCCTCCGCAAGGAGTTGGCGCTCGACCATCATCTGCGTGGCGATGCCGGCGTGGTCGGTGCCCGGCAGCCACAACGCGCCCCGTCCGGATTTCGCTCCGCTCATGCGATGCCAGCGGGACAGAATGTCCATCTCCGTCTGGTTGAGCATGTGGCCCATGTGCAACCGTCCGGTGACGTTGGGGGGCGGCAACAGAATGGTAAAGGTCTGGCCGTTCAGGCGGGATTGCGTGGCGGCATCGGCGCCGGGCGCGGGCTGCGCGAAAAGATTCTCGCGCACCCAGTATTCGGCCCAGTGATCTTCCAGGTCGGCGGGGTCGTAGGCTTTGGGCAGGTCGTGAGGCATATTTTTTTCAGCGGCCCTACGGCAATCTGCTAAAAACGCTGCTGTAAAAGAAGGCTTCGAGCGCCGGGACCATCATTCACTTTAGCAGATAAAGCGCAGTCAGGCGCCGGGTGCAGCGCGAGAGACGCGCGCGGCCAGCGAAAGATTGCCGAACCGGATGACTTGCTTTGCTTCCACCGGATCGGCGTGGATCACGGCAAGATTGGTCTGTAGCTGGTCGGAATACCAGTACCCTCGCGTTGCAAATATAGGATTCTCGTGCCCTAAACGAAATCCCGGCACAAACGAAACAGCCGCGCCCGGTGGGGGAGCGGCTGTTTCTTTTGGAGTCAGCGGTCAGGGTTAGAACGGGTTCAGCTTGTCCAGTCCCTTCTTCTTTTTCTTCTTGCTGGAAGACTCGTCGTTCAGGTTGGCTTTGGGCTTCTTATGCTTGCCGCCGGCTTCGGTCTGGGCCGGAGTTGTGCCGGGCTTTACGTCGTTCACCTGGTCGGGAGCCTCGGCCGGTTTTTCTGCGGCGGGCGCAACCGTGTTGCTGGGACCCACGGCCTTGACCACGGCGTTGGGGTCGGCCGAGGGCGCACTCATCACTTGGACGCCAACACCGGTACCGCCTTGGGGGCTGGCCAGTTGCAAAGGCGCCTGGGAGGGCCGGTCCGTGCGCGGCGGCTCGTTGACGCCGGTGGGCGTGACCGGGATGGACGCGCTGGCAGGCCTGCCGGCGTTGACCGCATCCCTGAATAGCGTAATGTTTTCCTTGGTCACATCCGGAGCGATGGTGCGCTTGGGATCATCCAGGCTGGGTTCGCCCACATGCACCGCCTCCACCACCGACGGCCCATGCATGAAGATGTTGAAGGTCTTGCCGGTAAAGTGCAGGGGCAGGCGGCTGCGTTCCTCGGCGTCGTTTTCGGCAATGGCGGCCTCGGTCGGATCGGGAACGGGACGGTTCATAGCCACCAGCCGGTCGCGGGCATCTTCCACGTGAGGCGCCATGGGATAGCGGGTAATCACCTTGTCGTAAGCCGCGGCGGCCCGGTCCTGGTAGACCGCGCGCAACCGCTCTTTGATTGCGCCGGGAAGGTTGGGCGCCAACTGGATGGAATGCGCCTCGCCGGCATACGCATCGCCTATGCCCAGCAGCGCCAAGTCGCTCTTGGAATAAAGCGGATAAGTGTCCACCACGGTCTGCAGGCGGGCGATGGCGGCGGAGTAGTTGTCGCGGCTCGCATAGTACAGCCCGATCTGGGTTTCGCGCTCGGCCAAAACCTCCTGCACATCACGCAGCTTCTGCTTGGCGCGGGGGATCAGCGCCGAGTCCGGGAACTGGTTGATCATCACCCGGTATTCCTGCTCGGCGCGCTGGGCGTTGGTATAGTCGCGGTCCGGCTTTTCCATCTGCTGGTAGTAGATGTCGCCTACCTTCATCTGCGCCTCGGCGGCCTCCGGGGCATCGGGGAAGAAGGTGATAAAGTCCTTGTATTCCGCCTCGGCCTGAGTCAGGTTCGCTTCGCCGCCCTCCTTGAAATAGATGTCGCCCACGGACAACTTGGCGCGCATCTGGTACTCGGAATCCGGATAGGTATTCAGCAACGTCTGCATGTCCAGCAGGGCCACGTCATAGCGGCCCTTTTTCATGGCGTGCATGGCCTTGTTGTAGAGTTCCAGGTCGGGCTGCTTGGATTTCACGTTGGCCAGCGGGTTGACGCTCAGGTCCTCGTTCTTTTTATGCTTGGGCTTCCTGCCCCTGGCCTGGGCCGCAACTCCGCCCCGCATCAGCGCCGCCACAGCAACGGCGGCAAGCTTCTTGTACACCCGGTTCATAACCCCTCTTTGCGGGTTGCGGCCCCGCGGCAGGCCGCAAGCCTTTTCCCCATTGCGTTTGAATCGTTTCTGCGATCTCTGGCTACTCGACCGCGACTGCTTGGGCCGCCGCCAACAGGGAACGCGCATCCCGCTCCGGCTCGCCCGCGCCGAAAACAGCGTTGCCAGCCACCAGCAGCTCCGCTCCTGCTTGGACGATGCGCGCCACCGTATCGTGAGCCACGCCCCCATCCACTTCGATTCTAAATGCCAGCCCCAGCTCCTGGCGCATCCGGGCCAACTGGCGGATCTTTTCCAGGGAGAATTCGATGAACTCCTGCCCGCCAAAGCCAGGATTCACGCTCATCACCAGCACATGGTGGACCATGGGAAGAATCTGCCGCAGAAGTTCCACCGGAGTGGCCGGATTCACCACCACCCCCGGCTTCATGCCGTGCTGGGCAATCAGTTGCAGCGAGCGGTGCAGATGGCGGCAGGCCTCCTGGTGGACGCTCACCCAGTCGGCGCCGGCATCGGCAAAGGCGGGAATGAACTCGTCCGGGTTCTCGATCATCAAATGGCAATCGAGCGGCAGCCGGGTCGCCTTCCGCAGCGATTTGACCACGGGAGGCCCCAGCGTGATGTTGGGCACAAAATGCCCATCCATCACGTCCACGTGGATCACCGTGCCGCCGCCCCGCTCGGCCGCGGCAACCTGCTCCGCCAGATGGGCGAAATCCGCTGAAAGTATGGATGGAAGCAGCTCTACCATGGGGTCTTCTGGAAACCTCACCTTACCCCGCCAGTGTATCAGCGCGGAGCGGCCAGCAGCGCCTCTAGCTTGGAGACGCTGGTTTCCGGCTATTCCACCACCGTGGCTGGCGCGCAGTACACCGGCAGCGTCGAGGAGTCCGGCGGGAAATACACCGCCCCGGTTCCCAATCTGCCGGACGCCACGGCAAGCGGAGTGAGCATCGCGGCGGCGGAAAACAGCCTCGACATTCGTGTCGCCGGGCTGGTCTGCATTGATTGCTGCGCGCGGACCATGCGCGATGCCGGGACGATGAAGTCGCGACGATCAAGGACAGTTGAAGCTCCCGGCCAGAACGGCCCGCACACTCGCGATTGCCGTCTCCCAGTCGCCCGGCCGCGGCTGCCGGAAGAGGCGCAGAGTGGGGTACCAGTGGTTCTCTGATCGTCCTTCCAGCCAGCGCCAGTCGGCGGCAAAGGGCAGCAGCAGACAGACCGGAATGCCCAGCGCGCCAGCCAGATGCGCCGTCGAATTATCAATCGTGATCACCAGTTCCATCGCCGCCACCTGCGCGGCAAAGCGGTCAATGTCGGCAAACTGGTCGACACCGCGGTCGATCGTGAGCGGCGCCGCGGCCTCTGCGGCTTGTGCTTCCAGTGCGTCGAAATCCCCATATTGCAGGCTGATCCAGCGCGCCCCCTGGCTGGCCATCCCTTGGAGCGCAAAGAGCGGGGCCAGCCGCTCCAGGCCGATGGAACGTTTGTGTCCAGTCCTTTGATTTCTTGTCTGCCAGGCCAGCCCGATCAGCCGCCGGCCATGGCCATACTTGGCGCGAAACCGATCCCTCTCCTCCGGGTCGGCCTGGAGGTAGGGGGAAGCCGTCGCCGCAAAGGCCGCTTCGCTGCCACGGTAGAGTCCTGGCAGGCTGCCCACTGGCAGTTGAGCCGCGATCCCCATTTCTTGCGCCTCGGCGGGGCCGCAGCCGGAGACCACCTCGATCTCTGGAAATGATCGCGCAAAGAGCGGCCGCAGCCGCGCGTCGCAGTCAAGCGTAATGCGGTTGCCCGTTCGGACGGCCTCTGGAATCAGCCCGGAGAACTGAATCTCGTCGCCGATGCCCTGCTCACCCCACAGCAGCAGACGGCCGGCGAGCTTTTCACCGGCCCACAGCGGCTGCGCATACGGACGCCACGGCGTGTCATGGTCAATGGACTGCCAGCGCGCCTCGTAGTTACGCCAGCCGGGGTCGAAGTCGCCGTTGCGCAGTTGCGCCAGCGCCTGGCCAAAGCGCGCCTGGGGATAATCCGGCTTGAGCTGGAGGGCGCGGTCCATCGCGGTCAGCGCCTCTTTCAGCCTGCAAAGATCCTCCAGCACACAGCCCAGGTTGTAATGAGCTTCGGCATATTCCGGCCGGCAGGCCAGCGCCCGCTCCAAGCTGGCTCTGGCCTCCTCCAGCCGGTCCAGCGCATGGAACGTGTTGCCCAGGTTGTAGTGCGCCTCGGGCAGTTGCGGCTTCAGTTCCAAGGCGCGTTCATAGCAGGCCACAGCCTGGTTCAGGCTGCTCCGCTTGTTCAGACTCTCTTCTGCCTGGCGCGCGTTGCCCCGGTTGTACCAGGCCTCGGCATATTCCGGTCTGAGAACCAGAGCGCGCGCGTAACAGGCCTCGGCCTCCTCCAGCTTTTTCTGCGCCAGCAGGGTATTGCCCAGGTTGCCGTGGGCCTCGGCCATCTCCGGCTTCAGGAGCAGCGCCTGCTTGTAGCCGGCCACGGCCTCGTCCAGTTTTCCCTGCGCCTGCAGCACGTTGGCGCGGTTGAAGCAGATCTCGGCGGAGTCCGGCTTGAGGACCAGCGCCCGTTCGTGGCTGGCCGCGGCTTCCTCCAGCTTGCCTTGCGACTGCAATACATTGCCCAGATTCACGTGCGCCTCGGCCAGCTCCGGACGCAGCGCCAACGCCCGCCGCAGCCGCTGCTCGGCCTGCTCCGGCTTGCCCTCGGCGGCCAGCACCACGCCCAGGTTCATCTCCGCCTCGGCCAGCTCCGGGTTGCGCTCCAGCGCCTGCTCATAGCTGGCCGCGGCTTCGTCCAGCCTGCCCAGAGCCTGAAAGGCCGTACCCAGATTGGAGTGATACGCCGCCGGTCGCTTGTCCACCGCAATCGCTTTGCCGATCAGTTCCACGGCCAGGTCGTCGCGGCCCACCTGATGAGCCATCACGCCCAGTAGATGCAGGCTGTCGGCATGGCGCGGGTCCAGGTCGAGAACCTGGCGATAGAGCCGCTCTGCCTCGGCCAGTTCTCCGCGCTGGTGGTGAGCAATGGCCTGCCCGCACATCCCGTGCAGGTCCATGGGCAGGCGCTGGCCTTGCCGCCGGGGAACTAGATGCAGAGAGCGGTTCATGGGATGAGTGTAAGTGTGAGAGAGTCCTCATCTGGGGGGTAATTAAGAATCGACGAGGCATGGAACCGTAATGCCGTTCTTCTTTGGAATTGTTCCCTAATGGGCACTGTCGGCGAAGTCAATCGGATAGTCGTTGGTTCGGGCTCACTGTTTTCCATTAGTCGAGATTCCCGCCCGTCAGCATCTTTGCCGCAACCCTTCCCACCCCGCGCAACATCGCCTTCACCGGCCAGCGGCCTTCGGCGTCGGGAAAGAAGATTTCCCCGCTGCGGCGAGCCTCGGTGCGATAATACCAGCGTTTTAGCAGCGCCAGATGGCCCTGGCGAAGAGTGGCCGATGGGGTTTCGGTGGGCGCGGCCAGCGCGGCCAACGAGGCATCCATCCGCGCTTCCAGCACGCCGCGAGCGAGCTTCCTCGGCGCATCGGATTCCGAGACGTGAACCTCCAAGCCCGGAGCTTCCGGAATCGCCTCCACCGCCATCGGCTGCGCAAAGAGCGAAGTCGACCCCGATTGCTCGTTCTGAAATCTCATCCCCAGCGTC
>VFSW01010898.1_pt1 | contig 12837 bp, 14 predicted proteins | sample 5358111 | NCBI WGS metagenome assembly VFSW01 (sample SAMN11554181, study PRJNA540505) | mine drainage metagenome | isolation source: sediment from site ElyBrook_90M | place: USA: Ely Copper Mine, Vershire, VT | collected 2017 | reverse complement strand
AGTAGTCAACTTTTTTTCAGTTTTTAATGTTCTGTGAGTTTCCGAACGCTCTCAACATAAAAAAAGTGGTTTTCCGCTTAGTATTTATCCGAAAAATCGAAAGGATCCACTTTTTAGATTCAAAAAACCGTAGGTTTTTTGAATCTAAAAAGTGGTTTTCTCTTAGGTTATCCCAATGGGATCACGCACCCATCTGCGCGCGGGTCGCTGCCTCCGCACAGCACCCCGCTGGCCGGGTCACGCCGGATGACCTGTCCGCGTCCGAACAGGCTGCGTCCCCAACCGCTGACCGGTTGAACGGCATGCCCCATCTCGGCCAGGGCGGCCATCACGCTGACCGGAATGCCCTCTTCCAGGGCAGTCGGTCCGTGCAGCCTTTCGGCGTCGATGCAAAAGCGCGGCAGGTCGAGGGCAGCTTGCGGATCGAGGCCGTCATCTACCAGGGCGATGGCAACCTGGGTATGTCCCTGCGGCTGCATAAAACCGCCCATCACGCCAAAACTGGCGTACAGCGCCCCGCTGTCGGCATAGGTCGCCATGGCTGGGATGATGGTATGGTAGGGGCGTTTTCCCGGCGCGACTACATTGGGTGAATGCGGGTCGAGACTGAAGTTCAGGCCGCGGTTTTGCAGCACGAATCCCCAACCTTTGGGAACGATCGAGCTGCCAAAACTCATATAGTTGCTGTTGATAAAGGAACAGGCGTTACCTTCACCATCGACTGCGCTCAGGTACACCGTGTCGCTAGAGCCGCCCGGCGCGCCGTGCAGCAGGTGCGGGTTGGCCCGCCGTGGGTCGATCAGCTTACGGCGCTCGGCCGCGTACTCCTTATCCAACATACCCTGCACCGGCACATCGCTGAAGGCCGGGTCGGCCAGGAAATGGCGCGTATCGGCAAATGCCAGGCGCATGGCTTCGATCTCCAGGTGCAGACGCAGCACCGACAGGCGTTCCACTGAGGCCAGGTCGAAGCCTTCCAGCAGGTTGAGCGCCATTAAAGCGGTCATGCCTTGCCCGTTGGGCGGGCATTCCCAGACGCGCAGGCCGCGGTAGGTCACTGACAGAGCTTCGTCCCACGTGCTGGTGTGGGTCGCCAGGTCGCTCAACTGCATGCAGCCGCCGGTCTCTTTGATCACGGCCACGATGGCTTCGGCGGCCGTGCCTTCATAAAATGCCTTTTTGTCCCCTTCGGCGATTAAACGCATGCTGCGCCCCAACCCGGGGTTGTGGAAAATTCCACCGGGCCGCGGCCCGCGACCGTCGATGGTCAGCTCACGCCCGTTGGGTGATTTACTGAGCAGGTTTTTAGCGGTTTCCTGCCACGCCATAGCCGTCAGGGGGGCAGCCGGAAAGCCCTCTTCGGCCAGGCGGATGGCCGGCGCCAGCACCTGCGCCATCGGCAGGCGGCCAAACTTTTCAACCATGTCGCACCAGCCCGCGCAGGTGCCGGGGACGGTGATGGCGAAAGGGTGGTGGGCGGGCAGGTGCTCCGTGTAGCCGGCCTGGTGAATTTTTTCCAGGGTCAAAGCCTGCGGGGCGCGGCCCGAACCGTTCAATGCGCTCACCTGCTGGGTGCGGGCGTCGTAGAACAGGGCGAAGCAGTCACCGCCCAGGCCGGTCGAGCCGGGCTCGGTCACGTTCAAGGCTGCCGCGGTGGCTACGGCTGCGTCGGCGGCATTCCCGCCCTGTTCGAGGATCTTTACCCCGGCGGCGGCCGCCAGCGGTTGCGAAGCGCCGACCATGCCGTAGCGGCTGTAAATCGGCGAGCGGCGCGAAGTGAAGTTGGGTACCTGAGTGGTCACGATGTTAGCTCCTCTGAGTCTTAATTAATTCACTTTCAAGCCAGTCGATCACTTTCGCGGCCGGGAGACCCACACTTCGCCGTGAAAACAAAACACGGCTGGCAGCCAGGTGTTCGCCGAACGCCACACCTGCGGGATAATCCTTGCGCCATTCTTCCAGGACAGGGCTGGATTGGCCAGGGCATCTAATCAGGATGTCCTCGGTTTGAATGGCCGTCAGGATATTTGCCAGGTCGCTGCGCGGCGGGCCAAACGCCTTAACCGGTTTGCGTGAAAGATAGGGAGTACTTCCCAACATATCAATGCTGCCGGCATAGGAATCAAGGCAGGCATAATAGATGCGGCGCACACCAGACATGTAGATAGCACCCATGCACAGCGGGCAGGGTTCCATAGTGGTGTAAATCGCCAGTTGGCGAAACTCTTCATGGGAGAGGTTGACCGCCAGCAAGGCGTTTATCTCGGCATGGGCCAACTTATGTCCGTATATCTGCCCGGGCAGAGCTTCCTGGTCATTGATGTGATTGCGCCCGCGGGCGATGATCTCCCCGTTTTCATTAACGACCACTGCCCCGATGGGCACACAACCGGCACAGCAGGCGTCCCAGGCTTCTTCCAGGGCGGCCTGCCAGGCCAGGCTCAACTCAGACCACATCGATCCCTTCGCCCTTGACCACTTCGCCGATTTCCCAGATGGGTTGTTCGTACTGGGCGGCGCGCTGGCGGAAGGCATCCATTCTCTCACCCGGCACCGCCAGCAGCAGCCCGCCGCTGGTCTGCGGGTCGAACAGCATCATTTGCTGCATTTCGTCGATCTTTGGCGCAAAGTGCACATATTTACCGAAATAAAGCCGGTTATCCGCAGCCCCTCCGGGAAAAGCCCATTGTTCGGCGTAGCGCACTGCGCCTGCTACGAAGGGCATCTGCTCGAAGACCAGGCGGAAGCCCACCTGGCTGGCGTGGGCAATTTCCCACCCGTGGCCCAGCAGGCTGAAACCGGTCACGTCCGTGCCGCAGGCCAGTTCGCTTTCGACGGCTAACTGCCCGGCGGTGCGGTTGAGGCGCGTCATCCAGCCCACAACCTCGGCTACGTCTTCGGCGCTGGCTTTTTGCTGCTTGAGGGCTGTCGTCGTTACGCCAAAACCGAGCGGCTTGGTAATCACCAGCCGGTCGCCGGGTTTGGCGCCGCCTTTGGTCAGCATGTGGCGTGGGTCGACGAAGCCAATCGCCACCAGCCCATATTTGGGCTCTTTGTCTTGCACCGTATGCCCTCCGGCGATAACCACACCGGCCTGGCGCGCCTTTTCGGCTCCGCCGCGCAGAATTTCCGAGAGCAGCTCAGCCGGCAGGTCCGGTGGCAAAGCGGCAATATTCAACGCCAGGAAGGGTATGCCGCCCATGGCGTAGATATCCGACAGGCTGTTGGCCGCCGCGATGGCGCCGTAATCGTAAGCTTCATCTACCACCGGGGTAAAGAAATCCGTGGTGACCACAATGGCGCGTGTTTCATCCAGCCGCCAGACCGCCGCGTCATCCGGGGAATGCAGGCCGACCAGCAGGTCGGGGTAATCGCCGGCCTGGAAGATGTTATCGAGGGGGCGCAGCACATGCGCCAGCGTTTCCGCATTTAGCTTGGACGCTCAACCCGCGCAGCTTGACAGGCTGGTCAGCCGGACCTTCTTCCCGGAGGTAGACAGGTTAAATTCGGTCATTGCGCTATTATACTCACTTTTTTTATGTGCAAAAAACCGCAGGTTTTTTGCACATAAAAAAAGTGGATCTTTCCGATTTTTCGGATAGATACTAATTCTATCTCGGCCTAGGGGGCCGTGGTCGGGGTTGGCACAACCTCGGTCGGCGCCGGCGGGAGAGTCGGTACGGCTGTCGGCTGGGCAGTTGCCTGGTTGGCGGCTCCGTTCATATCCGGTAGGGGGAATAAGAAGGGCGAGTTGCTGGGCAGCAGCATGGTCTGGATGTTGGGGGCCAGTTTGGTAATGTATTGGTAGGTCAGCAGTGAAGGGTTGTCCTTCAGCGCTTGCGAAATGAGCAGGAGCGATTTGGCTTCGGCTTCCGCGTTGATCACGCGCGCTTCGGCGGCGCCCTTGGCCTGGATCACCACTGCATCCGCAGCGCCCTGGGCTGTCTGGCGGGCTTGCTCGGCTTCCTGTTTCTTGGATTCGACCACGAACTTGGCCTGCTGCGCCTGCTGTTCGGCGATTTGTTTTTGTTCGACCGAAGCGCTGTATTCCTTCGAGAAGGTGATATTGCGCAGCACGAAGTCGATCAACACCAGGCCGTTATCGGCCAGCTTTGTTTCCAGGGTTGAACGGATCTTGTCGACAATATTGAAGCGAGCGTTGCTGACTACATCCTGTACGCCATACTGCGAGACGATATCACGGATGATGCCGCGCGTTTGTGGGCGGACCAGTTCGTCCTGGTAACGGCCCTGCCAATCGATGTGTACCTTGATAATCTTTGCCGGATCGATGGCATAAATCACTGAAGCGTCGATAAAGACTTCCTGCCCGTCTGACGTACGGGCGGTGATCGAATCATCTCCCTGAATGGCGCCTTCTGAAGGGGAGATGGACATAGTGTAGGTCTGGCGTGAGATCGGGTAGCGCACCACCTGCTCGAATCCGGGGACGATAAAATGAATGCCCGGGCTGAGGGTATCCGAGCGGTAACCGGTAGAAGATAGCGCCGACAGGACCAGGCCGCGTTCCTGCGGGTTGATAAAGACCACCCCGGAGCTCAAACTGGTTAAAAAGACGGCGATCACCGCCGTGATTAAAATGGTCAGGCCGCCGCCGCGCATGGGTTTGCTGCGGGCAGCCCGCATAATCACCAGCACAACTGCGCCCACGAAGACTAACCAGGCAATCGTGGCGACGCCCGTGAGTAAAGTGGCGATATTCATTTATTCTCCTCTGGTTTGTTTGAAATTACGGTTACAATCATGCTAATTATACCTGTATATCTCCAGTTTATCCGGAGGTATGCGCTGGTCCACCGATAAATTGTAGGGTCTTCCCAGGAAACCATCACCTTGATCAAGGCAGGCGGCGACATCCGTGAATTGTGGCTTTCCCCAACCGGGCAGGTGGGCGGGATCATTGCCTGTACGCCGTCTATCTACCCTGCCCCAGGCCAATACCTGCTGGCCACTGCTGCACCCGCAAATGCTTCGGATTGGGGAGGCGAAGCCCTGTCCACCGTATTATTTGCATATTCAGACACCGGTGGCGCTTTGCTGGCTGCCCCGCCGCTGCCCACTGTGTGGCAGGTTGGTTCACACCTGGCGCTGCGCGGGCCGTGTGGCAAAGGTTTTCGCTTCCCATCCGCCGCCCGGAAAGTAGCCCTGGCTGCCCTGGACGGTAACCCTTACCGCCTGAGTGGGCTGCTGCAGCAGGCTTTGCTGCGCCAGGCTGAGGTGACTTTATACTGTTCTTTCATCCCTGCGGACCTGCCGGTGGCGGTGGAAATCCTGCCGTTGGATTTGCTTCCGGAAGCTTTGCGCTGGGCGGATTTTCTGGCCATCGAAACCTGCCTGCCCGGACTGGCCGAATTGCCCGGGCGCCTTGGATATCAAGCCGGACAGGCCAACTCCTGCCCGACCCAGGTGTTGGTGGCGGCCGACATGCCCTGCGGCGGTGTGGCAGGATGTGGGGTGTGTTCCGTTCGGACACGGCGGGGCTGGCGCCTGGCCTGCCAGGATGGCCCGGTGTTTGATTACAATCAACTGGACCTGCGATGAGCGAACTTCCTGTGCGCCAGGCATTGGATTTTCTTTCACCCTGGCTGAATGCCGCCGGCAGCCTGGGCTACGCCCTGCGGCCATCTGAGAAGTGGGGGTGGAGCGAACCAATCGGCGCCTTTATCACCAACCCGGTCAGCCTGTTCCCGCGCACGCCGGCGAAAGAACGGGCGGTCATCCCCTTCTCGGGCGGATTTCTCTTACACTCGGGGCTGCCCAACCCCGGTTTGAACGAGCTGCTGAGGGGCGCCCGGTTTTGGGCACGTTCGGCCGTTCCGTTGTGGGTACACATCATAGGAGACACCCCGCAGGAGATCGAACGCATGGTGCGGGCGCTGGAAAGCCAGGAATCTGTTTCGGCCATCGAGTTAGGCATCGCCCCTGAGACGGAACCGGAACAGGCGCTGAGCCTGACGCGGGCCGCCGTAGGCGAGCTGCCCCTGGTAGTTAATTTTCCTCTCACCGCTGCGGCTGAAAGCTGGATAGATAAACTGACCGGCCTGGGCGCCAGCGCCGTCAGCCTGGGCGCGCCAAGAGGGCTGCTTCCTGCAGTCCGTAATCCGGGCGCCGTGGGTATGCCGGTTGCCGGCATGCTCGCCGGCCGGTTATACGGCCCGGCAATTTTGCCGTTAACCCTGGCAGCGGTGCGCTCGCTGCGTCGCCAGCCGCTGCCGGTCATCGCCGGCGGAGGCGTCTATCGCAAAGCGGATGGCGAGGCGCTGCTGGCTGCCGGAGCGGTTGCCGTACAGCTCGACAGCGTTTTGTGGCTTTAGTTCTCCAGCCAGATCGTCACCGGGCCATCGTTTTCGATATTCACCAGCATGTGCGCCCCAAACTCGCCGGTCTGGGTGGGCACTCCCTGCTCTTTCAGGAGCGCCACGAAACGATCCACCAGCGGGCTGGCCTGCGCCGGTAGGGCTGCGTCGGTAAAGGAAGGCCGGTTGCCTTTGCGCGTGTCGGCGTACAGGGTGAACTGCGAGACGACGATGGCCGAGCCTTTCACGTCCAGAACCGACAGGTTCATCTTACCCTGCTCGTCTTCAAAGATGCGCATCAGGGCAATTTTGCGCGCCAGCAGGGCAGCTTTTTGTTCGTCGTCTTGCGGGCCCACCCCCAGCAATATGACCAGGCCGCCGCCAATTTCGGCTACCCGCCGGTCGGTGATGGTCACACTGCCTTTTCGTACGCGTTGGATGAGGGCTCGCATGGCTTTGTGGTTCACTTTTTTAGCTGTAAAAAGCGTAGCTTTTTACAGCTAAAAAAGTGATAACTAAATCAAGGCAATTCAATCGCCGCGCGTACGGCTTCCATCGTCTTTTCGGCGATGGCCCGGGCGCGGCTGGCGCCGTCGTCCAGCACGTCCCACACCTGCTGCGGCCGGCTGCCGATTTCAGCCCGGCGGGCGCGGAAGGGCTCCAGGTGGGCGTTCAGATTTTTCGCCATTAAACGCTTGCAGTCCACGCAGCCAATGCCTGCCCGGCGGCATTCGGTGTCGACCATCTGAACATCCTCCGCGCTGGAGAAAATCTTGTGGAAGGAGAACACGTTGCACACCTCGGGGCGGCCTGGGTCGCTGCGGCGCTGGCGCTGCGGGTCGGTGACCATACTCATCACCCGTTTTACCGTCTCTTCCGGGGTAGCAGCCAGCTCGATGTGGTTATCGAGGCTCTTACTCATCTTTTGCACGCCGTCGATGCCGATCACTTTGGGCGTTTCGGTGGCTTTCATCTGCGGTTCGATCAGCACGTTGGTATTATAGCGATAGTTGAACGAGCGCACCGCCTCACGCGTGAACTCCAGGTGGGGGGCCTGGTCCACACCCACCGGCACCAGGTCGGATTTATACAGCACGATATCGGCCGCCATCAACACCGGGTAACCTACCAGCCCATAATTGACGTTATTGGGCTGCATACGCACTTTATCTTTGAAAGTAGGCAGGTCGGTCAGCTTGCCCAGCGGAGTCACCATAGAAAGGAGCAAGTGTAACTCGGTCACCTGGGGTACGTGCGACTGGATGAACATAATCGCCTCTTCCGGGCGGATACCGGCCGCCAGCCAGTCGAGGGCCATATCGTAGGTATTGGCGCGCAATTCTTGCGTCGAATCCATCGTGGTCAACGCATGCAGGTCGACGATGCAGTACACGCAGTCGTATTCATCCTGCAAGGCGACGTAATTGCGGATGGCGCCCAGGTAGTTGCCTAAATGTTGGCGTCCGGTTGGCCGGGCGCCCGAGAACACACGTCCTTTCTTTACACTCATTTATTGCCTTCCTTGATAAATTTTCCTACCAGCCCGGCCACTTCACCGGGTTCGGCGTGCCGGCCGATAGCCTTCTTCGAGTATATCGATTGCCCGTTGACGGTCACATCGAACACACCGCCCTCGGAGGGCAGCAGAGTGATCGATTCGATCAGATTTTCATATTTTTGAAGCAGCTCGGTTGTCAAACTGACAGCCCTGGGTGTGTAATGTCAGACTGCACAGTATTGGATTGAAATTTTGTACAAGGCGATTCCTCCTGAAGAAAGAAATGAGGATCCAATAACGCCTGAATTATAACAACGAACCTTCTTTTTGGTAAAATGTCTACATGCCTGCGCATATTCTACCCCAGGGAATTTCGACAGGTAAGCGCCTGTTTGACCTGGTTTTAACCATTCCCGGCCTTATTGTAATTTCGCCTTTCCTGGCCCTGATCGCCCTGGTTCTGCGGCTCAGCCAGGGCAGCCCGGTTTTCTTTCGCCAAAAGCGCCCCGGTTATAAGGGTGTAATTTTTACCAATCTGAAATTTCGTACCATGCGCGATCTGAAAGGGCCGGATGGGCGCTTTTTACCCGATTCAGAGCGTATCACACCTTTTGGACGGTTCCTGCGCAGCAGCAGCCTGGACGAACTGCCCGAGCTGTTCAACGTGCTGCGCGGTGAGATGAGCCTCGTAGGGCCCCGGCCTCTGCTGGTGGCTTACCTTGAACGCTATTCGCCCGAACAGGCCCGCCGCCACGATACGCTGCCGGGGCTTACCGGCTGGGCTCAGATCAACGGCCGCAATGTCCTTTCCTGGGAAGACAAGTTTCGCCTGGACGTCTGGTACGTCGACCACCAGTCCCTGTGGCTGGATGTGAAGATCCTGGCCCTGACATTGTGGAAAGTGGTCAAGCGCGAGGGTATCACCCCGCTCGGGCAGGAGAATGTGCAAGAGTTTGTGGGCACGAAATATGAATAAAAAATCCAAAATAGAAATCCGCGCTCTTCGCGCATGCCTTTTCGGCTGCGCTACGGGTACACCTTGAGAGGTACCCAAGGCAGTGGAGGGACAGAGAAATGGAATATTCATCAACCTTGAGGCGTCATCTTCCATTGGTCTATCTGGCATTCTTCTGTGCTATCATCGCAGTGATTTCTACCCTGTGGGGATATCAATATTTTGGCAACAATTCGGAATATTTTCTACCTCAAATCATCCGGGCAATCAATCCGAGCTACTTATCCAATGATTTTTTCGTAAACAGCACCTCTGGCCCTTCCAGTTCCTCTTTTGTTTTCACACAACTGGTTGCCTGGTTGGCGGGCGTGATGCCTCTCACCATTGTATACCTGGGATTGACCTTGCTATCGCACTTTATGATCGCCCTGATCAGCGCTCTTTTTGCGCGCGACCTGTTTGACGGCTCAGATGGTGTAGCCCTGGTTGCCGCCTTGACCGTGATGAGCGTGAAGACTTTCCAGTTGGGCATTCACGATAACTTTTACTATTCTCCCCTTGAACCCAGTTTGTTGGCGATGCCTTTCGTGCTGGCTTGCGTTTGGGCAGCCTTGCGCCAACGCCCCCTATTGAGTGCATTCCTGGCAGGTCTGGCCACCCTTTTACACCCACTCGTCGGCCCGGAGGTTGGGGGAATTATGCTGGGAGTTCTCGGGATTGAGCAGCTTGCGCACTATTTTCGCCCGGATCGCTTCCCCCGAAAAACGAGCCTGCTGAAACTGCTGGGAGCTGGCGCCATCCTGGCCGTTTTCTGTGCTCCTGTAATGATCCCTCTTCTCAATATTCCTCACGTCTCGGCTTCCCAATTTATCCAAATTTACGCTTATTTTCGCATTCCACACCACATCGTCCCCTCCACCTGGGGCCTCAGCGATTACCTGGAAGCGGCCATCTACCTGCTTGGAGCAGGCATATTATGGCGCTTATGCTTCCCTGTCTACAACCGTCTGAAACAACTCACGCCTGCCCTGCTCGCTTTGTGCGCCATTTTGCTGGGCCTATGTCTGGGAGGCTATATCTTTGTAGAACTTATCCCCAGCCGGCTGTGGGTCACCCTGCAATGTTTTCGTCTTCTGTTCATTGTGAAGTGGATAGGTCTTTGCCTGACCGGCGGTTGGATCGGTGATTACATAGGGAAAGCTTTGTCCCGTCGCGGTGAGCATGAGCAAGGACGCCAATGGATGGTGGTGAACTCGATCACACTCCTGAGCGGACTGCTCTCACCCTGGAATCTTCTCCTGGTTTCTTCCTATCAATTCTTGCAAAAGAGGGTAAAAGCTGCCTGGGTGTCCAGTCTGCCTGCTGTCCTTACCATTCTTACAGGTTCCCTGATAGTCGCTGTAATTTATGAACCCGAAAGGCGGGTGTATTTCCTGGTCCCTTTTTACGCCATCATGGTTTTCATTCTATTCTACCTGCGGTCGCGTTGGCTCAGCGTTGGGTTGGTTTCTTTGATGGCGATCGTCTTGCTGTTGCCTAATCTATTGCCTGCCAGGTTTTCAGCATCCCAAAGCGAATTTATTATGTCAAAACCTGCTTTTTCCCTGCAAGATCTAAAAGATCAAGAAGCAGACCTGGGCGCTTTCGCTCGGCAATATACCCCTACCGATGCAATTATCCTGGTTGACCCTGAAATGAGCCTCTTCCGCCTGATCGCCGAACGCGCCATCGTTGTGGATTGGAAAGACTTTCCATTCACGGATCAGAATATGGTTGAATGGCAACAACGTCTTTTTGATTGTTATGGGGTTCCCAAATCGATTGGGTTCAATGGCCGGAATGAACTATCAAAGTTGTATGCGAAGATCACGGATGACAAGCTTGCATCTCTGCATATTAAATACGGTTTCAGTTATGCCGTCCTTCATCTGGAGACAAAATCCCAATATCCAGTGCTTTATAAGACCAAGGGTTACAAAATCGTTCAAATTAAATAACTGTAGTTTCACCAAAAATGGTGAATAAAACCTTAAAAATCGAATCAGATACGGCAAAATCGTGCGATATAAAAGCCGTTCTTGGGATAGAAAAAAGGCAGGAGACTAGGCTAAGGTCTCTCGGATAAGAAAGGCGTTGTAAACAAGCAAACTGTAGCCGCTCACCTTATTTTTTTGGGCGAAACTACAGATCCTTATAAGGAGGTTTTTATGAAATGGGTAACTCGTTCTCACGTACATGTCGACCGCGTGGCTTGCCCGTGGTTGATCACCCGCTTTGTGGATAGCGATGCGGAGTTCTTTTTTGTCCCGCGCGGTGAAATCGAGCGGGTCGTCAAAGAGGAAGGCGCCATTCCCTTCGATGCGCCGGGCGTCGAGCTGGGCCATCACGATGGGCGCTGCTCGTTCGAGTCAATTTTACTCAAGTACGATCTGAAAGAACCGGGCCTGGTCCGGCTGGGTCAAATCGTCCATTCGGCAGACGTGGCGGAGGATATCGACAAAGAGCCGGTGGCGCGCGGTCTGGAAGCCATTGCCACCGGGTTCAGCCTGCGCTACCCGGAAGATATGCTAAACATCGAGCAGCAATTCGAGGTCTATGATGCGCTGTATGCCTGGTGCCGGCTGCAGGTAGCAAAAAATGATTAAGAAATCACTTTTTTAGGGTTTTTCTTCCTGTGGCGTCAGTATTACCAGGCTGATTTGATTGAGAGCCTGGCACAGCAATTCTTTGAAGGATGTGCCTTCCAAAATTGTGTGAGAGATCTGTTTCTCAAGCAGCAGCGATACAAAACCGTGCACCAGGCTCCACACGCTGAGCGCCAGTACATCCGCCGGTCCGGGGCGCAGCAGGTTGGCCTGTTGGCACTCCTGCACCAGGCGAACCAGTTGAAAAAAAGTCTCGTGTGAGATATTAACGAACTCGGGATACTTATCTTCTTTTTCGAGAATTCCGGAAAACATAATCTTGAACAGCGAACTGTTCTCCATCGCAAATTGTACGTAAGCCCAGGCCACTTCGATCAAGCGGTTGGCCAGATCATTTGGGTTGGCTTCTACCACTGCCATAATCCGCTCATACAACTGCCGGAAACCTTGGGTAGAGATGGCGGCGATCAGATCCTGCCGGTCGGCAAAATGGGCGTAGGGTGCCGCGTGGCTGACGCCTGCCCGGCTGGCCACTTTGCGCAGCGATAAAGCACCGCCTCCCTCCTGGGCCAGAATTTCTATCCCGGCTTGAATGAGTGAGTTGCGTAAATCCCCGTGATGGTATTGTTTTTCAGCCACGCTAAAATCATATTCCACAATCTTGACAGTGTCAAGATTGTGGAATAGAATCTTGACACTGTAAAGATTGCTCCGGAGGATGATTGTGGTCAATTTCCAGGACGCCAAAAACCAGGTTGTGCAGGCAGCCCAGCAATTGCTGGCCAAAGGTTTCTTAAGCGCCACCGGCGGCAACCTGTCTGTCCGCATTATCGGACAGAACGCTTTCGCCATCACCCCATCCAATTACGATTACGCAAAAATGCTTCCTGAGGATATCTGTGTGCTGAACACCCGGCTCAATCCCCTGGAAGGGGCGCGTAAGCCATCTGTCGAGAGCGCCATGCACGCCGCCATCTACCAGGCGCGTCCGGACGTCAATGCCGTTGTCCATACCCATCAGGTGTTTCCAAGTACCCTGGCTATTATCAATGCGCCTATCCCGGCCTTGTTCGATGAACAGGTGCGCTTCTTGGGTAGATCTGTCGACATCATCCCCTATGCGCCTTCCGGAACAGGTATGCTCAAGAACGCCATCGCCAAAAGGATCGGGAATCATCATAATGCCTACATGATGGCCAACCACGGCGCTCTGGTGTTTGGTCACGATCTGGAGCGCGCCCTGCACAACGTCGACGTGCTGGAGAAATGCGCTCTGGCTTACCTGCTGGCGATCTGCAGCGAAAGAAAAATTAGCAAAATTCCCCTGATCGTGCGTGAAGTAGCTTTTTCGAAATTGCGTAAAGACCAGAAAAAGGTCGAGTCACTTTTTTAGATGTAAAAGGAGTAGCCTTTTACATCTAA
>VFSW01010897.1_pt1 | contig 12839 bp, 12 predicted proteins | sample 5358111 | NCBI WGS metagenome assembly VFSW01 (sample SAMN11554181, study PRJNA540505) | mine drainage metagenome | isolation source: sediment from site ElyBrook_90M | place: USA: Ely Copper Mine, Vershire, VT | collected 2017 | reverse complement strand
AGCCAAAGATGCCCCCGTAACCCGTTCGTACACTCCCTTTTGGTAACCTCCGGTACCCCATCGGTAACCATGCAGTGGATGACGCCCAGAAGTACAATTGGCCTTGTCCGGAGGTTCCTCGTCGAATTGTACGATTGCCTCCGCGACGACCGGGGGCGCGTTTGCTCGGGAGTAGTTCAGGTTCGGCGCAGGACGATTCTGCGTAAAACGGCTCTTTAAGACTTTTCCACGTAAGACCAGGAACTGGGGTCCGCACCTACTATGGCGTTGTTCGGGTTCAACAAGCAAAAGGTACTCAGCAGTGCGGAGAAGTATGTCCAGCAGGGCAAGCTGCAGAATGCCATCGCTGAGTACGACAAAGTCCTCAAGAATGACCCCAAGGATCTCACTGTAGCCAACACCGTTGGCGACCTCTACTCCCGCATCGGGGAAAGCGACAAAGCCACTGAGTGCTTCAAGACCGTAGGCGATGCCTATGCCAGCCAGGGTTTCACGGTCAAGGCCATCGCCATGTACAAGAAGATCAGCAAGCTCAAGCCTTCTCTGGAGAGCGTGCTGAAACTGGCGGAGCTTTACACCCAGCAAGGCCTTTTCAATGATGCCCGCGCCCAGTATCTGCAGGTAGCGGAAGAATTCCTGAAGTCCGGCGAGCTCGATAATGCGGTGCGCATTTTCCAGAAGATCCTGGAGATGGATCCGGAAAACACCGCCATGCGCATCAAGCTGGCGGAGGTCTACGTCCGGCTGGGAAAGAAAAACGAGGCGTGGCAGATTTTTTCCGCGGCTGCCGAGAGCCTGCGCTCCAAGGGTTCGCTGAGCGGAGCGGAAGAAATATTGGCCCGCATGCTCAAGCTGGACCCCGGCAATGCTTACGCGTTGCTGATGCAGGGCCGCAACCTGCTCGAATCGGGAGACGCCGAGAGCGCCATCGCTTCGCTGACCAAGGTCGCGGACCTCGACTCCAATCCCGAAGGCTTACGCGATCTGCTGAAGGCATACCTGCAGGCGGGACGACTCTCCGATGCCGGAACGATTGCCGGCAAGCTGCTTACGGTTCACAACGACTTGCAGGCCATTTCGGATTTTGCCGATGCGTTGATGCAGGCCGGACAATACGAGAGCGCGCTCCAGGTTTACGACGATAATGCGGAGCGTTTGCTGGCGGAAAACTCAAGCAAGGTCCTCGACCATCTGCACTCCGTCATCGGGCACGTGCGCGATAATCCCGCTTCCCTCGAGAAGCTTCTGGGCCTCTTCAACAAGGCGGGAGAGTCCACACACACGACTGAGGTTGCCGAGTTGCTGGCCCACGCCAGTGTGCAATCCGGCGATCTGGTCCGCGCCCGCGACCTCTACCACACACTCTCGCAGCGGGAACCCGACAACCCTCTGCACCTGCAAAACTACGAGCAGATGCTGGGACAGCTCGGAGGATCGTCGGGCGGCGCCAAGCTCATCACGCCGGAAGAAGCAGTCGTTATTGTGGACGAATTGGAGGCGACTTCTCCCTCGATTCACCAGCATTACTCCGACGAGGCGGCCCTCGCGGTCCGTTCGGCGCTGACCGATGCCGAACTCTTCATCTCCTATAACATGCCCGCCAAGGCGCTGGGGCCGCTGCTTGCCGCACTGCCCCAGGCTCCGAACGATTTACGGTTGAATCAGCGCCTCGCAGCCCTGCACACTCGCGCTGGGCGTTTCACCGAGGCGGCCCTCTGTTGCCGCACGCTGCAGACCCTCTACTCCGATGCTGGATATCCCGAGGAAGCCACGCGTTACGGCGAACTCGCGGACCGCTACGGAGAACGTAACGCCGGGCCTTCCACGACTGCCGTGGAGGAAGCCATTGAGATTTCGCACGGGGCTGCACACGCCGCAGTTGCGGAGGAGCCTGCCGTTGACGATGAGCGTGCCCAGCCGGAGTTCGCGGTCGAATCGGCCCCGTCTGAGCCTACGAAAGCGGTGGTGGCCGCGCCCTGGCCCACGGCGGCAGAGCCGGCCGATGGCGTTGCGGCCGAGGCACACAGCGGCGCGACTGAATCTACCGAGGCAGCAGAAGCCACGGCGCCGGCAGCCGAGGACGAACCTGCGGCCGAGGCTGAGATTGACCTTTCCTCGGAATGGGACGACGCGGTTACGGTCGACTCTCCGGGCCAGGTTGCGGAGGGCGAGATCGCCGAGGCGGTGGGCGGCGCAGAGATTCCCAGCGATCAGAAGATCAACGAGACCATCGACGAGATACGTTTTTACTTTGCGCAGGGTCTGCCCGAACAGGCCTGGGCCGCTTTAGCCAAGCTGCAGACCCAGGCTCCTGACGACGCCCGCGTGGACCAGGTCCGCGCGGAACTTGAAGCCGCTACGCAGAGCGCTTCGGAAGCAGAGGCGTCTGGCGCAGAGGAATCGGTCGAAGAAATCACGGTTGACGATATCCCCGCGGCCGACGTCCCGGAAGCCGAGGTCGCCGAGGCTGCAGCTCCGCAACCAGAACTTGTTGCAGAAATCGAAGCGCCAGCCCCCGAGCCGGAACCGGAAGTTGCACAAGAAGTTGCGCAAGTGGTCGAAGAGCCGCCGCCTGTTGCCAAGGCGCCTGCTGCCAAAGCTCCTGCTCCACCCCCGCCAGCGCCCAAGAAGAAGCCCGTGGCCAAGTCGGTACCGGCGCCCGAGCCTGAGATTGAGGAACCCGCGCCAGCCGTATTGCAGGAATTTGTTTCCGACCTCGAATCCTCGTTGGGCGACGGCTTTCTGCCCGACACTGCGGCCAAACCAACCGAGTTGCCGCGAGCCGCAAAACATGATCGCACGGTCGCACCCGAAATTGCTCCGGTCGCGCATGCCGAACCCATGGCTACCGGGCAGCATGCTCCGGCTCTGGGCGAGTTCGTCGCAGACCTCGAAGCGTCTTTGGGTGATGACTTCCTGACGGCAGCTCCGGTCGCTGCCCCGGGTACTGCAAGGCCAGCGCCCGCGGCGCAGAAATCGGTACCCGCGACCCACGCAGGCGTCCCGGCGGCCAGCGCTGCCGCGGCCGCGCCTGCAATGGTGCGCAGCGCGCCCCTAGCGGCTGCCCCCTTGGTGCAGGCTCAGGTGCCGCCGGCAATCACGCCGCCCCATCCGCAACCTCCCGTGCATGCACCCGCGGCGACGCCTGCCGCAGTCGCCAAAGCGTCACCGTCCGGCGCGGGACCAGGAATCGACCTGGCTGAGATGTTTGGCGAGCTCAAACACGATCTGGAAGCCGATGTCGCATCCGCCGATGAGGACCCGGAGACTCATTACAACCTGGGCATCGCATTCCGCGAAATGGGACTGCTCGACGAGGCCATCGGAGAGCTGCAAAAGGCCTGCCAGTCGGTCGACCGCGGACATGCCTTCCCCCAGATCATGCAGACCTATACCTGGCTGGCGCAGTGCTTCCTCGACAAGGGCGTTCCCGAAGCGGCGATCCGCTGGTACGAAAAAGCTTTAGCCGTCGTTGGGATCGACCAGGAAACCCGCACCGCGCTCAACTACGAACTCGCCGCCGCCCATGAGGCTGCGGGGAACAAGCCCCTGGCAATTAAGCATTTCATGGAAGTCTACGGCAGCAACATCGACTATCGCGACGTGGCCGAGCGCATCAAGGCCCTGAAGTCGTAGAATAGTTGGATGGGTTCTGCCCCCCATCGCCTTCGTCGTGAGAATCCTGCCACTCGCAACTCTGGTCGGGCTATTCTCCGTTCCGGTGCTCGGAGCTTCGCGTGAGCACTGATTCCAAGCTCCCGCTGCCAGGCGTTTCAACTGAAGCGGGTAGCCCAGCGCCGGGACCGCAGGAAATCACTACCGCGCTGCTCGACCCTCCCGAGCAATCGTCTCCCGCGCCAAAGCATGAAGGTTTGCAACTGTGGCTGCACCGCATCTCGGTTTTCCTGTTTGTCTTGATCAGCGCTGTCGCGGGCGTACTGCTGATCATTCTGCCCTGGACCCCGGAATGGACTGACAACTACTTATTGCTTTCTTATCCCAGCCTGCGGACTCTGGTCTCGAGCGGCTTCTTCCGCGGCATTTGCAGTGGTCTGGGCCTGCTCGACATCTGGATCGGCTTTGGGGAGGCGCTCCACTACCACGAGCATCGCTAGGCGTGACGGCGCCGGGAGCCGGCGAAGCATTCCCGCGGGCTCTGCCGCTCCGGTATGCTGTTGCCCTGTGCTCAGGCGGTCTTATACTTTTCAGAACGAGAGTCTTTCATGACTGACCCGCTCAAATCCGCGCCGCTGGCGTATCAGAACGAAACCTTTCTCAACAGCCCTGATGGACGCATCCTCCGCATCCTGTCCGAGTATCAGGAACCTTTGGCGCGGTTTCGCCGCGAGCAGATTCAGGACACGGTGGTTTTCTTCGGCTCGGCGCGCTTTGAAGGAAAAAGCGCTGCCAAGAAAAACCTGACTGCCGTGGAGAAGAATGGCGCTGGCGCGCCCGCGGGACAACAGGAAAAAAACCTGAAGAGAGCTAGAGCGGGAGTGGATATGGCCCGTTATTACGAGGATGCGCGCCGCCTCGCCCACATGCTGACCGAGTGGTCGATCCAGATCCCCGCGCGCCGCCGCCGTTTCGTCGTCACCACCGGAGGAGGCCCTGGCATTATGGAAGCGGCCAATCTGGGCGCGCACGAAGCCGGCGGCAAAACCATTGGATTGAACATTGCTTTGCCCTTCGAGCAAAGTCCCAATCCCTACGTCACGCCGTCGCTGAACTTCCAGTTTCACTATTTCTTCATGCGGAAGTTCTGGTTTGCCTACCTGGCGAAGGGGCTGGTGATTTTCCCCGGCGGCTTCGGCACCATGGACGAACTGTTCGAGATCCTTACCCTCGCGCAAACCGACAAGCTGGCCAAGAAGATTCTGGTGGTGATCTACGGCAGCGAATACTGGAACCGCATCCTCAACTTCCAGGCCTTTGTCGATGCCGGCACCGTCGCCCAGGAGGATCTCGACCTCTTGAAGATCGTCGACTCTCCCGAGGATGCTTTCGAATTCCTGCGCGATGGCCTGACCAAACACCATCTCGGGGGCGCGCCGAAAAAAGAAGGCGAAGTTCTGCCCGAGATCGCCAGGACCAGGCCCTAAGCCGAGGCTGAGTGCTCTACTACATCACCGACCGCTCCGCGTTTCCCGGGGATGAGCCCGCCCGCCGTCGCCGCCTGCTCGAAAAAATAGCCGAAGCCGCCCGCGCCGGCCTGGAGTACATCCAGCTTCGAGAGAAAGATCTGTCGCCGCGCGAACTGGAACAGTTGGCCCACGAGGCAATCAACGCAGCAGCCAAAGCACGGCAACTGACAACTGGCCACCGGCCACTGGCAACTGCTCTGCTCATCAACTCCCGCACTGACGTAGCCCTGGCCACAGGCGCTCACGGCGTTCATCTGCGTTCCAATGATCTCCACCCGTCCGAAGTCCGAGCCATGTGGCAGAGTAGCGCGGGCATCTGTGGCGCGGGCACCCGTTCGGGACGCTCAGGGCAAGCTCTTGCCCGCGAAAACTTACCACGAAGTCCAATCGTCGCGGTTTCCTGTCACTTCCCCGCAGAAGTAGCCCAAGTCGCGGCGGACGGTGCAGACTTCGCTGTGTTCGCTCCGGTCTTCGAGAAAAAAGATGCCGCGGGCGCTCGTCCCGCCGGTCTCGGAGCGCTCGAGGAAGCCTGCCATGCCGGAATTCCAGTGCTGGCCCTGGGAGGAGTAACGCTGGAGAATGCTCAATCCTGCATCGACGCGGGAGCAGCCGGAATCGCCGCCATCCGGCTTTTCCAGGAAAACGATGTTGCCACGGTCGTGGAGAAGCTTCGCTCTATTACCCCGTCCGTCTAGCAGGGCAGGAAAGGTCTGTTCAGAATTCTCTTCGACGAGGGCGTCTGTCTGGGCTGATGGCTGAGCGCTAATGCCCGAGCGCCGACGGCTGGTTCCCGTTTCACTTCCGGCTAAGTTGTTGAACCTGCGTGGAAGTGATTGATTCTTATGAATGCGGCTTTCTGAGGCGGCAAAATGGCATCCGGCTGCCTGCGCAGAATGCCCCGTAATTGCGTTTGCAGGCTCGCAGGACGCGTTCGAGTGCCGGAGACCAGCCTAACCACCGTCCGGCGATTAAACCTGCCTGAAATCGCTTCTGGCGCGAAATTAGCTTAAAGTTAACATCGTACGCTCTACGTGGAATCAACACTTTACGTGTGATCCGCGCAGAATCAACAACTTAGAATTTACTCCTGGCAAACTGTTCGCGGTACTGCTGGGCGGAGTGATCCGGCCACTCTGCTTCTTTTCCTCGATCCTGACTTTGGATTGCAGTTTCCCGTTCGGCATCGCATCCGTCCGGGAGCGGCGCTGGTAAAATTTAAATCCGTCAGGTAACCCGCGGCAACACGGCTTTCTTAGTCATGGCATTTACTCCAACTCGGCCAGACATTTCGATGACACCGACCACGGAGCCAGTTCTGGTTCGCGTCTCCGAAGGCTGGTTCCTGATGGGGTCCGAGTCTGGCCAGGACTGCGAGCGTCCTGTGCACCGCGTATGGATTGACTCGTTCCTGCTGGCCGCGACCCAGGTCACCAACGCCGAGTATGAGCGCTACCTGCATGCGACTGCGGCTCAGCCACCACCGTTCTGGAACGATCCGAATTTCAGCCATCCTCGGCAACCGGTTGCCGGCGTCTCCTGGTTTGAGGCGACCCGATACTGCGAATGGTTGAGCTCGCACACGGGCCGCAACTACCGTTTGCCAACAGAAGCCGAGTGGGAGCGCGCAGCGCGCGGCGGCCTCGAACAGAAACAATTCCCCTGGGGCGACGAACCGCCGCCGTCGCTTCCGGACTATGCGACCCGCTGGCAGACCGGCCCGGAACCGGTCGCGCACTATGCCGCCAACTCTTTCGGCCTCTATGACATTTGCGACAATGTCCACGAGTGGTGCAGCGATTGGTACGATCCGAATTACTACGCGAGTTCACCTGAACGCAATCCACGCGGCCCCGAAACTGGGCAACGCAAAGCTTCGCGCGGAGGGTCGTGGCGGCATCACGTCAAGGTGGCGCGCTGCTCGGCCCGCTCCAGCATCCCGCCCGAATTCCAGTATGCGGATTACGGGTTTCGAGTAGCCTGCGATTGGTAGCCAGACGCTGTTCCGTTGCGAGCACATATACTCTTGTCATTCCGAACCGGGCGCAGCCCGGTGAGGAATCTGCTGTTTGCCGGGATCGCCTAAGAATGCCAGGAGAGCACTCATGTGCGGCAATGATCTTCTACTCCACAAACGCATCTTGATCACCGGTGGCGGCACGGGGCTCGGCAAGGGCATGGCGCAGCGCTTCCTCGAACTCGGCGCAGAAGTCTACATCTGCGGCCGCCGTGAAGAAGTCCTAAACAAAACTGCGGCTGAACTGTCCAAAACCGCAGGCGGACGCATCCACGCTCATCCTTGCGACGTCCGCGAACTCGAGTCCGTCGAAGCCATGATCGACGCGATCTGGAAATACGGTCCGCTCGACATTTTGGTCAACAACGCCGCCGGAAATTTCATCGCCCGCACCGAAGAACTCTCGCCGCGGGCATTTCAATCCGTAATCGGCATCGTGCTCATGGGGACACTGCACGCGACCATGGCCTGCGGACGCCGCTGGCTTAAAACTGGGCATCGCGGCACAGTCCTCAGCATCTCGGCCACATACGCTCCCGTGGGTTCGGCCTATGTGGTTCCTTCCGCTGTGTCCAAAGCTGGCGTAGAGGCTCTCATGCGCAGCCTGGCCGTGGAATGGGGGAATCGTGGCATTCGCATGAACGCGATCGCTCCCGGGCCGATCCCAACACAGGGAGCATTCTCCCGCGTGCTGCCGCGTCCAGAGCTTGAAACCGCGGCCCTCGACCGCAACCCGATGCACCGTTTCGGCACGATCGAAGAACTGGCGAACCTGGCCGCGTTTCTGGTGAGCGAGGGCTCTTCCTACATCAACGGTGAGGTCGTGCGCATGGATGGCGGTGAATTTCTGCAAGGCGCAGGCGAATTCAGCAATCTGGGACGCCTGCTCACGAAAGAAGACTGGGAATCCCTGAAGCCGGCCAAGCCGCCGAACCCCGCATAACGCAAAGCATCAGGAACCCGCGTTCTCGCCACGGCCCATCAACATAACAAATACGCGCAGACTTAGTAACGCAGACTAAGTAACAGCGGCCCCTAGCGCCTGCCGTCAGGGCCGGGACTCACCAACCCCTTCAGCAGCATGTTGACCAGGCTGAGCAGAATTGCTCCCACGAAGGCCGCGAAGAATCCGTGTACCTGAAAATTTGGCGCCAACAGTGCCGAAGCAAGCTTCAGCATCAAGGCATTAATCACCAGCCAAAAAAGACCAAGGGTAACAAGCGTCAATGGAAACGTGAGAATCTTCAGGACCAGGCCGATGGTGGCATTGACGAAGCCGATGACCAGAGCTGCAATCAGCGCCGCCCAAGGTCCGCTGACGTGAAATCCGGGGACGACCTGGGCCACGATCCAGACTGCCAGCCCGCTAAGAATCCAGTTCAGTAGTAGCCGCATGAGTCCCCTCCTTGAATTGTCCGCATGAAGTGTCCGCAGACGCGAAACTAACTATATCAAGGCAGTTGGCCCGCGTGTCCCCGGGTCATGCTTCGCGAAAAATTAACCTCCGGTTCGCCGGAGCCTACGTCAACGACATGGAAAACATTGCAAAAGAAAAAGGGCAAGTCCTGGAACCGCCGCCCAACCGCCTTGTCCTAAACAGAGTCCGAGGGTGCCCCCACCCTTCTCGCGGTTTTTGCGAGAGGGTGGGGATTTTGACGTGCCGGCTCCGCAGTCTCTCCCAAACCCTTGCGCTCCATTAAACTTAGAATGCACAACATGCTCCGGTTAGCATCGTGAACCTCACAGAAATCGAAACCCGCGTTCTCGGCTCCTTGATCGAAAAGGACATCACCACGCCCGATTACTACCCGCTCTCGCTCAATGCTCTGGTCAACGCCTGCAACCAGAAGAACAACCGCGAGCCGGTCATGGCCCTCGACGAAGAAGCCGCGCGCACCGCGCTGGCCACGCTGCAGGAAAAGCGCCTCGCCGGACCGGCGGGCGGCGCCGACAGCCGCGTCCCCAAATACGAACACCGTCTGCAGGAAGTGTTCAACTTCGACCGCCGCGAGATCGCTATCGTATGCGTGCTTTTGTTGCGTGGGCCGCAGACTCCGGGCGAACTTCGCAGCCGTACCGAGCGCATGTATCACTTCGAAGCGCTCGACGACGTGGTCTCCACCCTGGATCGGCTCGCGCAGCGCGATCCGCCGCTGGCGCGAGTGTTGCCGCGGCAGCCTGGCACGAAGGAGTCGCGGTACATGCATCTCTTTTCGGGTGAGCCGCAGATTCCGGATGTGGCCGCGTCATCCGTGTCAGACTTCTCAAAGCACTCTGCGCCTTCCGCCGCCGACCGCCTTGCGCAATTGGAAGAGGAAGTCGCTGCCCTGCGCCGGGAACTTTCCGAAGTCCAGCAGCAACTCGCCGCCTTCCGCAAACAGTTCGAGTGACTTTCTCTTTCTTGCCTCGTCCATCCTTTGCTGAGAAACGTCGAAAATGCACGGCATCCGCGGTAGTAGCGCAGTTTCGCTAAATACGATTGTCATCCTGAGCGAAGCGAAGGACCCGTGCAATTTGCCGGCAGCGTCTCAACGACGGCAAGTTGCATAGGTCCTTCGCTTCGGTCAGGATGACAAGGCGGGTGGTGCGAGGGCGCACGGCCGGTGGCAGGCGGCGCAATTGCTCCTCCGGAAGCTGCACCACCACCGCGTTCTCAGCGATCTCGCGATGAAGCCTTTTTGGGTGTAATCTCATAGGAACCGTCACCGCCGTTAGGAGGACTTATGCATCGCCGCGAATTCCTCATTCGCTCTGCCACCGGCGTAGGAGCTACATGGCTCTCATCCAAGACTATCCTCGACGCAATCGCCGCCCAGCCTCTCCCCGCCAAGTTCACCGCTTCCGACACAGTCACGCTTGGCAGCACGGGCATCAAGACCAGCCGCCTCGCCGTGGGCACGGGCACGGTCGGCTCCGGCCATCATTCGCATCAGACCGCGCTCGGTGTGAAGGGACTCTCGGATCTGCTGCTTAACGGCTACGATCACGGCCTGCGTTTCTTCGACGCCGCCGATTCCTACGGAAGCCATCCCCACGTGGCCGAGGCGCTCAAGCATGTGCAGCGTGACAAAGTGACCGTGCTGACAAAATCCTGGGCGCGCGATGGCGCCGGAATGCGCGCTGATCTCGACCGCTTCCGCCGCGAACTGGGCACTGACTATCTCGACATCTGCCTGATGCACTGCGTCACCGAGGCGGACTGGACCGAGCGCTACAAAGGCGCGATGGACGTGCTTTCCGAGGCGAAGGAAAAGGGGACCATCCGCGCCCATGGCTGCTCCTGCCACAGCATCGAGGCTTTGCGCGCGGCCGCGAAATCTCCCTGGGTGGAAATCGACTTGGCTCGCATCAACCCGGTGGGCGCGTTCATGGACGCTGATCCGCCCACGGTGGTTGGGGTATTGAAGGAAATGAAGGCGTCGGGCAAAGCGGTCGTCGGTATGAAGATTCTCGGGCAGGGCGCGCTGCGCGATCGTCAGGATGAAGGCATCAAGTTCGCGCTGTCGCTCGGCCTGCTGGACGCCTTCACCATCGGTGCGGAGAGCAAGGCAGAGCAGGAAGATCTGATCCGGCGCATCGCTGCCGCGTAGACGTGCACCGGGACGATCGCCTCTGCAAATGTGGCGCGGACCTGCCCTGAGCGAAGTCGAAGGGACTCTTGCCCGCGAAATGCGGAAGCTCCACACACATTGGTGGCGTTACGTTTTCCCGCGAAACTCCGAAATCACTTCTATGTTTCCCACAATGTTCGCATTCAGCTGCGCCAGATCGGCTGCCGGGATCCAATATTCGCGATGCGCGGAACTCCCTACCACGTGAATTTGATATCGGCTGAGAAAGTCCGTCCGCACCGCGAAGCGCACTACGTACCCCACGAAGCCCGAGCGCTCATCCTTGGTATTCCAATCCCGCGCAATCTGCGTCGCGTATTCCTCATTGAGCACAGGGTAGAAAATAGGCTGCTCCGGCAATCGCGGTGGAAATGCGAGGAATCCACTGGCCCGGATTAGTTCGAGTTCCTTTTCGCCTACAGGCCGATAGAGAGTTGTCGTGTCCATCGTCACCTTTGAAGAATAAGCGGAGAATGGCCGTCAATACTACCGTTTCGACTGGAGGTCGGCTCATAGTCCCCCAGCGACGCGGCACGAGCGAAACATCAGAGGCTAAAGCCCGCATCTTTTATTGGCTCTTTGCGGCACGGCTGGAAGCCGTGCCCTTCCCGAACCCATTTACGGGATGACTTCTAGCGTCAAACGTGTCACGGCATCCACGCCGTGTCCCGCGCTCCACAACCTTCGCGCCAGCCGACCTCCTAACTCCCGCATAATCAACGCCCTCCCGCTTGGCCCGCCTCATGCATTGTCACTAGCGCTGCTCAGCAGCAGGAGGTGACCAACCATGACCCGTAACAACCGTTTCAGTACCGCAAAGATCGCAGTCAGCAAAATCGCAGAATCCCGTAATTCCGTGACCTGGGGAAAGAACACTGGCGCGCTTTTGTTCGCCGCGCTCTTGATCGTTTGTTCGCTGACCGTCGGCTGTTCCAAAGACAAGCCAAAGCCGGTGAACGCCAACAATCAGATTCCCATGACCCAGAACCCAACTCCCGACACAATGCTCAGTTCCAACATGTCCGCCCCGGCGGCGCAACCCGAAAAACCGGCTCCGAGGAAAGTAGTCAGGAAGCGTCCCGCGACGGTCACTTACGTCGACCAGACCTACGGCGTTTCGTTCGACTACCCGCGTAAGTACGGTCTTGAGACCGGTAACGCGGCGAACGAACTGGTGGCATCCAGTCCGTTGCCGATGAACTTCGTCGTCCCTGGCGGAGTCGCGCTGGCCGCGGTGGAACTGCCTGAGACCGCTTTCGCGGATACCGACTTGTCGGCCGCCTACTTCAATGTGAGCGTCAACAAGGCCGTCACGGCCGACCAATGCAGCGAGTTCGCAGTGCCGCAGCCCAAGACGGTGGCGTCTTCCGATGCGACGCAAGGCTCGACGCAGGCTGCATCAGCCGAGGCTACGCCCGCTCAGGCCGCGAGCTCAACCACGGCAGTCGCCGCTCCCTCGGCCACATCGACGCCAACGACACCCACGTCAGCCCCAGCCATGCCAACCACGGCCTCGGCAGCCTCCCAGACTTCCAAGCTGATGCTGGGCGATCTGGAACTGCAATCGGCGGAAGCAGTCGCAGGGGAAGGCGACCGGCAGAGCGACACCAAATACTTCCACATCTTCCAGAATGGAGGTTGCTACGAGTTTGCGCTCAACGTAACCACCATCGCTCACGAAACGGAAGGTACGATGAAGCACGTCGATCGGGACAAAGTCTTCAACCGCCTGGCCTCAATCCTGGCCACCGTGAAGATCAATCCCGTGGCCGCTCCCGAGGTGACGGCCAGCGCACCCGCAGCGACGTCAGCCTCTGCCGCTCCGGAAACGCCGGCGCAGTAAAGGTTCTCACCTGCTGAGGCAGCCAGTAGGCGCAACACGTCAACCCTGGACGCGCCGGCCATCCCCAGATGGCCGGCGTTGCTCTCACCGCTGCTCTTACCGCAATCGCGTCGGTTCTCCTTGCAGAAAGTTACGGGCAGCAGTAAATTGAGAGACCATTCCCCGGGGCGCCCCTGAAAAGATAACAAGACATCGGCGCCCAGTTGTTCCTGTTCGACGATCTGGTT
>VFSW01010896.1_pt1 | contig 12841 bp, 10 predicted proteins | sample 5358111 | NCBI WGS metagenome assembly VFSW01 (sample SAMN11554181, study PRJNA540505) | mine drainage metagenome | isolation source: sediment from site ElyBrook_90M | place: USA: Ely Copper Mine, Vershire, VT | collected 2017 | reverse complement strand
CATTGGCGCGATCTCGCAGAACCTGGCGATTCAGTGCATTCAGTTGTCGCGCACTTAGTTTGGGAGATTTGCGCAATGGCAGAATCAAGGCGGGCGCTGGTTCGGCCTGCACCATGAAGTGGAATGCATCCATGAGGTTATTGGCCTTCTGATCTCTCGGGGTCAGGCTTCGCAAGCGCCAGTTCGCTTCGACAAAGGCCAACAGCGAATCGAAAGTGCCGAACTTCGAGTAAACCGTTCCGCTCTTTACAAATGGCGAAATGATCAGCAGCGGGACCCGAATTCCAGCGCCGAAAGCGTCTAACTGAAGTGGTGGTACGTGATCGTAGAAACCTCCGTTGTCATCCCATGTCAGGAAGATCGCGGGCGACGACCAGCACGCACCATTCATCACGGCAGTGACCTGCGCCGTTGTCCAGTTTTGACCCTGGCTCATCTGCGCCGTGGGATGCTCGGAATCCGGCGTGTCGGGCACCAGCCAACTCACTGCCGGGAGACTACAGGTCACGGGATTGGACGCGTCGGTAATGAATTGCGTGTAGGGCACGACGTTGCTCTGCCACTGTGCCCCATAGCGGATGTGCCGGATGGCATCGAAGGCGGACCATTGGGAACCGGGGCTTCCTTCCGACGGCGCGTAGTACCGCCAACTGATCCCCACTCCATCCATTACATCCGCCAGCGTCTGATAGTCCTGGCAGGGAGAGACGTGGGAAAACTGCCCCGTGCTGCGGTCGTACGAAACCACGTATGCGCCTGCGGGAGAATCACAGCCCCATTTGGAGGAAACATCCTGGCCCTTCTTTTCCGGGTTCGACACAATGCCATTCGACTGCGACGCAATCGTGTACTGGTGATTCGGAAAGCTGGGCCCGGTGAGAGAACTGAAAAAGTTGTCCGCAATCAGGTAGTTTCTTGCATAAGCGAAATAGTTAGGGATGTCATTCTGGTTGTATTGGCTGTAGCACAAATAGTTGGGTTTCCCGCACTCGAACGTCGTGTCAAAGGCATCCATCTTGCCTTTGTCGATCGATCGCAATACTGAGTTCCAATCGTGGGCGTAGTTTTTCGTCCTGTCTGGCGCGTGCGAGAGCGGTATGATTTGCCCGGAACTTATCTTGCCGTGGGTCACCCCGTTGCCTCCCGGCATGGTTCCGAACATGTGGTCGAAACTGCGATTTTCCTTGATTATGAAAACGACGTGCCGGACCGGCGTCACCTGCGCCTGTGCCAACGAGAACAGTCCCACGCACGCCGCTCCTAACATCTTCGCGCTCAGTTTCATTGCTTCGCCCTCATCCATTACTCGCCGACGTGCTGCCCTCAAATCTCCGAGCAATTACAACACCATGGTCGCAAACTCACCAAACGACGACGTAGTAACTCCAGTATGCTACATGGAATGGGTCCCAATGGGCACAGGTTATTAGGCTATGGAACCGTGGGCCACAGGTTCGGCTGAAGAGCCTTACGCACCAAAGGTCTTCCAAATGGGCCCTTGGGACGTCGGAAATTTTCCGATCGAGCCCATCGCAACCGACCCTAAGTCGCGCCCACCACACCCGAAGGAAGGCAGGATGCGATAAGAGGCCGATCAGCGCTCCCCTGACATGACTCTGTATTCTTTGAGGAATGGTGGGCGGTGCAGGACTCGAACCTGCGACCTCCTCGGTGTAAGCGAGGCGCTCTAACCAACTGAGCTAACCGCCCGCTCCGCGCGGGTGCGAACCACGGCGTGTTCCGCCGCTCGGGTAAACTTTTGCAAAAAAACTTAAGCTGAGGATACTTGAGGGTTCAACACCGGTCAAACTGCGGTTCAATTTAATTTGGCATCTCGCGCCGCTGTCCGAAACAATCCGCAAGCTGCTGCTGCAGGTACGGACGGCGGGAAACTCTCCGCCGTGGCTGCTACACTTTCTGAGTGAGAAAACTGATCGTCAATGCCGACGACTTTGGCCTGACCGCCGGAGTGAATCGAGCGATCGTCGAAACCAACGCAAGCGGAATGGTTTCATCGACGACATTGATGGCCAGTGGTCCCGCGTTCGACGAGGCGGTCGCCACGTCACGTTCAGCGCCAAATCTCTCCGTAGGGTGCCACGTCGTCCTGGTCGACGGAACGCCGGTTTCGCCGCCTGATTCGGTAGACACGCTGTTGGCAATTCGCTCGGCCGAGCCGAATATGTTCTACTCCAGCCTCTCGGCGTTCGCGGCGCGCGCCATGCTGGGCGGGTTCGACCGCGACCAACTGATCACCGAAGTGACGGCGCAGATCCGGAAGCTCCAGGCTGCCGGCATCCAGGTCACGCACCTTGATACGCACAAACACGCGCACATCTTTCCTGAGATTCTGACGGCGCTGTTGCGTGCGGCGCGGATTTGCGGAGTGCGCGCCATCCGCAATCCCTTTGTTCCGTTGCAGGCGATGCCAGCGCGGCTGTTCAAAGGCAAACGCGATCTCTGGAAACGCTACGGCCAGGTGCGCATGCTGCATACTTTCTCCCACCAATTTGTCGAGCGGACCAAGCGAGCGGGGTTGGCGACTCCCGACGGCGTAGTGGGGGTGATCGAGACGGGATCGGTCGAGAGCACGGGCTACAGCTCCCTGCTACGCCAGACGCTTGCCAGCCTGCCGGACGGGACCTGGGAGTGGGTGTGCCATCCCGGCTACGACGACGCTGACCTGCGCGCCGCGGGCACCCGCCTGCTGGATTCTCGCGAGGAGGAGCGGCGTCTGCTAAGTTCTCCAGAAATGCGTCAGTTTCTGGAAGGGCAGAAGATTCGCGTGATCAGCTACCGCGAGTTGGCAGAAACCTCGCCAAAAACCACCCCACAACGGCAATAACAGGTGCCGAAAGTCGTGCTTCGCTCGTTACTGTCCAAGTCACTTTGGGTTGTCGCAACCATTTCCGGCGTGGGGTATCATCGCATAGGCCAAATAAAGTACAAGGATAAAACCATGGCTGAACATCAATCCGAACCTCGCCTGACCGTGGACCTGCCGGTACGGATATGGGGGTTGGGTGCGGACGGCCGCCCCTTTTCCCAGCATGCTCGCGCGCACAACATCAGTTCGGAGGGGGCGCTGATCTCAGGCGTCGACAACGAACTGAAAGTCGGAGACGTGATCGGAGTCCAGTGCGGCGAAAAAAAGACGCGCTGCACCGTGGTCTGGGTATTGAACACCGGACCGGTTAAGAAAAATCAGGCGGGAGTGAGGCTGGTCGCCGAGCAGGAGTGTCCCTGGAAAAACCATCTTCCGCTCGAAGGCGCGACCGTCACGCTTGCCGCCTCCAACCGGCGGCGCTGGCACCGGCACAAAATTTCGCTTCCTCTCGAACTTCGTGACGAACGCGTGAATGCCCCGCTTCGCATCAACGCCACCGACGTGAGCGGCAATGGGTGCTATGTCGAAAGCATCATGCCCTTGCCCTTGGGTACCGTGCTGCGACTGGATTTCTGGCTGGACTCGGAGCGCATCAATGTCACCGCCGTGGTCCGAACCTGCGATCCGGGTGTGGGCAATGGGATCGAGTTCACCGGCATGCACTCTGAAATGAAGGCACGCTTGCAGGGCTACCTCGACTCGATTGACCCGCAAATGGGAGTTTCGAGTGCAAAGGCCCAGTAACACTCCCGCCTTGCCACATACCCGTTGGAGAGGTTGATTTTCATGCAAGACGCGCTCGCCGCGTCTGGGCTGCTTGGAGACGCGGCAAGCCCTGCCGCTACTCAGATTCTGCATAGCGGGCCAGGACGATCGCGCGGATCAGGCCACCCATGGTGAATTCTCGGGCCTCGAGGGCTACCGGCATTCTCAACCCGCGCAGAGTCGCTGAAGTAACAGGTCCAATAGAAGCCAGTTGAATGCCGCGGAGCGTAGCTGGCTTGACGTTTCCCAGCAGTTCCGCAAAGTTCCTGACCGTCGAGGAACTGGTGAAAGTTACCACATGCGGACGGCGAGCCGAGTTCTTCATGATCGCTTGCAGACGGGCGCGCGATTTTTCGGGCACCACTGTTTCGTAAGCTTCGACCACATCGACCCGGGCTCCGGCGGCGCGTAATTCTTCGGGAATCACGTCACGTGCGACTTTTGCGCGGATCAGAATGACGCGCTTGCCCTCGACCTTGTCGCGCAATCCCTTGACTACCGATTCGGCGACATATTCCTCCGGGACCATCTTGACCTTCAAACCGTGCTTTACGATCGCTTTTTTGGTTGCAGGGCCAATCGCAGCGATTTGCAGATGCTTTAGCTTGCTGCGGGTGATGCGAAGCCTCCGGATACGCTCCCACATGGCTTCGACGCCGTTTGCGCTGGTAAGAATGAGCCAGTCGTAAGCCTTGATATTCTTCAGTGCTTCATCGAGAGGCGCATACGATTGCGGTTTGCGAATTTCGATGAACGGAACTTCGATGACCGAAGCACCCAGACTGCGCAGGCTGGAGGAAAGGCTGCCAGCCTGATGGCGGGCGCGTCCGACAAGAATGCGGGTTCCGACGAGAGGACGTTTTTCGTTGGGCTTCATGGGTCAGGTATCAGATCTTGGGTGTCAAGGCTTTCCAGAGGCCTGACACCTGGGACCTGCACTACGGTTGTTGCGGTAACGCGAAGCCTTCTCCGTAGACCTCTTCGAGAATAACATCGCCGCCTCGGCGGAGCAGGGTGTCGCCGACTTCTTCGCCCAGTCGCACGGGATCATCGCCCTCGCGGGTTTCGCGGAGAACCTTGGTTCCATCGGGATGCGCCACCAGGCCCTGCAGAAGAATGTGGCCCTGATTCACTTCGGCGAAGGCCCCGATGGGCACCTGGCAACCGCCGCCTAGTTTATTGAGCAGGGCGCGCTCGCAGGTTGTGCTGGTGCGGGCGGCGTCGTCGTCGAGAAAAGCCAGTATCGCCCCTGTGGAGCTGTCGCCGTTGCGAATCTCGATGCCCAGCGCGCCTTGTCCGGCAGCGGGAGTCATGATCTCGGCTGAAATCACCTGGCGGACAAGTTGTGTTTTGCCGAGGCGGTTGAGTCCGGCGGCGGCCAGAATTATGGCATCGTAGTCGCCGGCCTCGAGCTTGCGCAGGCGCGTATCCACATTGCCGCGAAGCGGGTGAATCCGCAGATCGGGGCGCAAAGCCTTTAACTGGGCCTGACGACGCAGGCTGCTGGTACCGACATTCGCCCCCTCCGGCAATGCGTCGATGTTGGCGAACTTAACGGAACAGAATACATCGCGTGGGTTCTCGCGGGTGGTGATGGCGGCAATTTCGAAGTCGGCGGCCAACTCAGTGGGCAGGTCTTTCAGGCTGTGGACGGCGAGGTCAACCCGATTCTCGATGAGCGCTTCCTCGATCTCCTTGGTGAACATTCCCTTGGTGCCAACCTTGGCGAGCGCCACATCGGTGATCTTGTCGCCGGTGGTCTTGATGATCTCGAGTTCCACGGTGTGGCCCTGCCCACGCAACAGATCGGAAATGTGATGGGCCTGCCAGAGTGCGAGTTGTGATCCACGGGAACCGATCCGCAGGCGGGCCATCAGTTTTGGCCTCCTCTTTCTGAATTCGCCCCGCGACCCTTCGGAGCGCCAGCCTTATTTTCTTCTTCGTGCAGATTGAAGAGGCGGCGCACCAGTTCGATCACGGTGGTCGATTCGGGATCGCGCGCTGCCGTTTTCAAGGTGCTGATGGGGGTATGCATGATTTTGTTGACGATGCCACGCGTAAGCGCTTCGACGGCAAGTTCCTGGTCGGTGGTCATGGGACCAAGGCGCCCGCGAACGCGGTCGATTTCGGCCTGGCGAATGGTTTCCAGATGGTCCTGCAAGCTGACGATGGTTGGAACGACATCGAGCGTCTGCAAGCGAGCATGGAACTTCTCGACCTCGCCGTTGACGATGGCCTCAGCTTTTTCGGCTTCCTTCTTGCGGTCGGAGACGTGCGAACTGACGGCTTGCTGCAGATCGTCGATGTCATAAACGAAGATGCCGTCGAGCTTGTTCATCTCCGGATCGACGTCGCGGGGAACGGCAATATCGATGAAAAACATGGGCTTGTTCTTGCGCAGCGCCATGAGCTTTTCGCCGTGTTCGCGCTTGAAGATGAAGTTTGGCGAGCCGGTGCCCGTGATTACGATATCGGCGCGATCGCAGGTTTCATAGAGTCGACTGAATTCGATTGCTTGTCCATTAAACTTTTGCGCCAGGCGAATAGCCCGATCATAAGTACGGTTGGCGACAAACAGCGAACCGGCGCCATGTGCCAGCAGATGCCGGGCCGCCAACTCGCTCATCTTCCCTGCCCCAACCAGGTAAACGCTCTTGCCGTTCAGGCTACCGAAAATTTTCTTGGCAAGTTCCACCGCCACCGAGGCAATCGAAACCGAAGACGAGCCAACTGCGGTTTCGGTGCGAACTCGCTTGGCCACGGCAAACGCCCGGGTCAGCAACTGATCGAGTTGCGCGCGCACGGCTCCAACGGCGCGGGCTGTAGCGTAAGCTTCTTTCACTTGCCCCAGAATCTGCGGTTCACCGACGCCCATCGAGTCGAGCCTGGCAGCCACGCGGAAAATGTGCCGGATAGCCTCATCTTCGCGAAATTCGTAAAGGTGACTCTCAAATCCGTTGAGATCGGTCTGGAAATACTCGCGGATGAACTCGCGGAGGTCACCGGTTCCGTTCTTCATGTTGGCAATGAATTCGACCCGGTTACAGGTGGAGACGATCATGCCCTCGGCGACCGACGGGTGCTCAGATAGCCGTTTGCAGGCATCGGGCAGGCGCGACTCCGGAATCGCCAGTCGCTCCCGCACCTCAACTGGCGCGGTCTTGTGATTGACGCCGATAAGCTGGAATTTCATGAGGCGATAAACCTGTGCATTCCGCTGAAGTAGTTGGCAATCCAGGCCACGATCGCTGCTGCAAAGGCCACACTGGCCAGGAGCGCGGCGCGGCGTCCCCGCCACCCGGCAGTTAGGCGAGTGAACACCATCAGCAGGTAGACCGCCCACATCAGAACGGAAAGCAGAATCTTGGGATCGGAAAAATCAATGCGGCCGTAGGTTGATTCCGCGACCACCGAGCCAGCGATCAGGCCGAGCGTCATGAAAGGAAACCCAAGCATAAGCGAGCGGTAGCCGATGTCGTCAATGACCTGCAGGGAGGGAAGCCGCGAGAACAATCCGCTCGAATTCTTGGCTTTCAGGGCGCGTTCCTGCATGAGGTACAGAATGCTGGCGCCAAAACTGAGGAACAATGCCGCGTATCCGGTGAAGATCATCAGGATATGCACTGCCAGCCAACCTTTTCTCACTACATCGGAAGCGAAAACCAGCGGCTGCTGCCCGGTGGAAGCCACAAAGGTCAGTAAAAAGACCAACGGAAAAATTACGATACCCGGAGTTGTCGTCTTGTACACCAGGTAGGCGAGCATAAAGACGACCATGATCAAGAAGGCCAGCAACGATTCGGCATTGTGCACCGAGGCCGATGCTAGCTGGCCGCTCTGCACGACCGCCTCGGTCAGCGAAACCAGGTGAAACACCATGCCGAGGTAGGAGGCATGCAGCGCGACTTTGCTCAGAATTTCCGAGGTGCGAGTCAACGCCACCAGGGCGTAAAGCAAGCCCGCAGCGTAACAAATCAGCGCAACACGCAACCAGACTAAGGTCATCATTCTTTATATCTTTGTTTCGCGTAGCTTTCGCGGGCGAGTGCCGTATCCCCCACCCCGCCTGGGTGATTATAGTGTGCCGGGTGGAGGGGGTGAGAGGAAACGGACCGTGTCACAAGTGCATGTGACGTCGGTCACACTAGCTTGCCGGTGGAAAGTGTGGCGCCCTCGCCGGGCGCGAGGCCAACTTTAACGCAAGATTTCTACTGGTCCGCCGAGCGTAAAGGTCAGTTCACTATTCGTTCCGCCGATTTGAAGAGGCATCGAGTCTGTTTGCACCGGATACGTTCTCCCCGCCACCGTGACCGCTGTGATGGTCGCATATTCAGCGTAACTGGCGTAGGGTATACCGGCGTAAGGTGTGCCCGCATCGAAATACGGGATGGCGAAAGACGTGCGTGACACTTCCACGGTGACTTGCGAGAGCGCGGGAATCGGGGTGGCGAAACCGACGCGAACGGGAACTACCGTTTTGTGTGAATCGAGGTCAACTGTGAGTTCTGTCCCCGCAGGAACAATAATCACGTCCGCCGTGGAATCCTTGGGCCGGTCAAGAACTGGGGCTACCGAAGAGCAGCTAGTAGGGTTATTCTTGTTGGCATCTGCCTGGGTCGGTTCGCATTTCGTCGTTGCAGCACTGCTGCTTTCCTTGGACTGAGGGTCTTGAGCTTGAGGCAGATCTGGCGAGCCAGCCATTCCCAATGTTAAAGCCCTTGTTCCGGGAGCGATGTCGTCATTGGTTAGTGTCTTAGCGGTCTCACCGTTCTTCTGGCGCTGTTTTCGGACTTCCTTCTGTTCGCGAGCCACGTCACCGAGAGACTGGATTTGCGAGAACGATTGCGGCGCGGCAAACAAAGTCAGCAGCAGACTGACGGAAGCGATCATTCGCACTGTCGACATAGACAACCACCTCGCACCAGGATCAACATACCCTAGCCTGACTTTACGCCGCCTTCCGTCGGTAAATCAACGTAACGAAAGACACGGTCGTCGTGCCCGGTATCTCCTTTTCTTTGCAGACGGTTAGCTGCAATATACCAACCATGAGTTGAGGCTTCGAGGCCACCTTAATCCAAGCCGAGCGAAATCAGCGATTCCTCCAAGGATTCCGAGTCAATAAGCAGTTGCCGTCCGTCAGTCTGCATCTCCTTCAGTTCATCAAAGGCGCGGAACAGCCTCATCTTCACGGCGGCATACTGCTCGGAATCGGCGAGCGGTCGTCCGTGGGATTCAGCCCAGGCGGCGACTACCTGATTAGGCAGAAAGATACTGACGGCGTAGGTCAGCTTGCGGTCGGAGGTCACGTCAAATATGTATTCGTTGGCATCCGCGGCTGTCGCGAGACGCTTCCCGACGAAGTAGTACTGATAAACGTAGCCTTGCGATCCGGTATAAGCTTTCAGGCGGCGGATGGGCATGTGGGCTCGCTCTTCGCTGTTCGTCGTTCGCCTATTTAGCTCGCAATTCGCGAATTGGTGCGAAAAGCGACCAGTGAACGACGCCTAGCGGCTGCTATTTCCCGGTGAAATCACCCTCCCGTGTTCACTGGCGCGCGCGATGCGGTCGAACATGCGCCAGGCGTTCAGCGAAATATTGCTGATGGCTTCTTCCCCGTCGCGCTCGCGATGCAGGTAGGTGGTCATCACGCAGAGTATGTACGGACGCTTCTCGACAAAAATCACGCCCGAATCGTTGCGCACACCTTCGAGAGCGCCGGGCTTGTTGGCGATCTTCAGGTCGTCGGGGAGATCGCGCGGAATCCAGCTGTCTTTGTGCGTAGAGAGAACCTTGAAAAAATCGTCCGTCATCTCTTGATTCAGGACCTGCCCGTGATAGATCGCCTCCAGCAGTTTTGCCATTTCGTTAGGCGTGGAAACATTCTCGCGGCCCTCGGAGGCGGCCTTGAGGTCCATCATCTTACGGCGCAGCTTGGTATCGCGCAGGCCTTGTGCGCTCAGGAAGGCGTTTACATTGTCCATGCCGACGCGGTCGATGAGCACGTTGGTAGCGGAGTTGTCGCTGACGGCGACCATCATGGTCGCAAGATCGCGCAGCGTGATCTGCGTCACGCCCGGCGTGAGTCCGCCCATGATGTCGCTATCTTGCACCAGATCGGCGGCGTTCACCGTGTAGAGGTCGGTGAGTTTCAGCTTGCCTTGCTGCGCTTGCCGATAGAGTTCGGCGAGGATGCAGATCTTGATGGAACTCGCTTGCGGGAAAACATCGTTGGCGTGCAGCAGATACTTGTGGCCGTCGGTGAGATCGACGATGGCTACGCCCATGACGCCGTCGAGACTGCGATCGACATCAAGAATGGATTTTTCGAGCTTCGTCCAAAGGATAGTCTGCTTTTCGTTCGGCGGCGGCGACGTTTGAGCGGACGCAAGCGCGGCAAGAAAAAGACATGGCAAGATGAGAGAAGCAGCGATGGACCGCTGTACGACAACTTTTCTTTGCATCACTTAGATTTTCGCCTCTCGTAAACGCTTGACCGCCGTCTCGGACGTGACCGGTGAATAATAAATCTCTTTGAACGTGTACGACCTTGCCTTTGCCTCAAGGATCGGCAGAATTTCGATGTGCCAGTGGTAATCCTCGTCGAGCGTCTTCCAATAGCCCAGCGTTGCCGACGGATGCTGGCTGTTGGGCGAGGTGTGCAGCACAAGGTGAAAAGCCTCCGTGACCGTGCGAATGCGTTGCAGGGTACGCCGCAGGAGCGAGGCCAGGTCGGTGACGCTGCCCACCCGCGAAGAACCGGTGCGCTCAAAAGAAGCTTCATGGCTGCGCGGCATGATCCAGGTTTCGTAGGGCACGCGTGGAGCGTAGGGGCAAAAAGCCGCGTAGTCGCCGCAAATCTCAAGAATTCGCAGGTTCTGGCGCTCTTCCTGCGCCAGGATGTCACAGAAAACACAGCGCTCCTTGGCTTCGAAATACTCGCGCCCGGAACGAAGTTCGTAGAGCACGCGGCGCGGCACGAATGTGGTGGCGGTCAACTGCGAAGTTGGATGATCGAATTCCTGTCCCGCTCCCTCACCGTGATTCTTGAAAATACTTATGTACTTGAAGCGGGCGTCGCGCTTCAGGTCCTGAAGGCGCAGAGCGGCCAGACGCAGGAACTGCTCCACCTCGGCGTCACTCGCTTTCCAGAGATGCCCATCGTGGCGCGGGTTTTCGAGCAGAACTTCGTGCGCCCCCACCGAGCCCATGCGGTCGTAGAGTCCATCGCCGCGGCGTGTCGGCTCGCCTTCGATGTGGTAAAGCGCGTGCGGATGCACCACCGACCGCGCCGACCACGCGCTGCCGTCCAAACCGGGCAGATTCGCGACAACCTGCGCAGGCTCGGCAGACGGATCGCAGAACTGGCACGTTAGGTGACGCGGGGCCGGTTCGATGACATCGTCGCCGGTAATCACCCAGGAACGAGTGATGGGATCTTTGCGGAGTTCCATGGGGTAAGGAGAACAAAAGACTTTGTAATTTGCAATTGGTGATTTGTGATTGAAAGGCCTACAGTTCCGGAGATCGACCTTTCAGCTCGTACTGCCCTTTCGTCGAATTGCAAATTACCAGATTACAAATTACAAATTACCAATCACACATTCTATGTCCGAGCCCTCGACGCCGCTGATGCGGCAGTATGCCGCGATCAAGAAGGAGCATCCCAACGCTCTGCTGTTTTTCCGGCTGGGGGATTTCTACGAGCTTTTCTTCGACGACGCAGTACTCGCCGCGCGCGAGTTGCAGATCACACTGACCTCGCGCAATAAAGAAAAGGGATTGTCCATTCCCATGTGCGGCGTGCCTTATCACGCCGCCGAGGGGTACATCGCAAAACTGATCCGGCGCGGTTATAAGGTCGCGGTCTGCGAACAGGTCGAAGATGCGCGATTGGCGACCAAACTAGTACGGCGCGAGGTAACGCGCGTCGTCACTCCGGGCACAGCGGCGGATTCATCGCTCAACGCCGAGGAGAACAACTTTCTGGCGGCCGTCGCGGCGGTTGGGGACCGGGTCGGATTCGCCGCGCTGGATCTGTCGACCGGCGAGTTTCGCGCGACCGAGTTCGTCGGCGAATCGGCCGGGCGTCGCATTCAAGAAGAACTTGAACAGTTACGGCCAAAAGAAATGCTATACGGGTCTTCGGTGCCGCTGCTGGAGCGTGCTGCGGCCTCGCAATTGCGGAGCTTCGCTACGCTGGACGGGCCGGAAGCCCGTCACGACACAAATACCGGCGCGGCTCCCGTTGCGCGCGTGTCGGCCTTCGGCTGGGCCGAGACTCCCTTGGAGGACTGGATCTTTGCTCCCGACCACGCCATTCCGCTGGTTGAAAATCACTTTGGCGTGCTCTCGCTCGAAGGCTTAGGGTTGGCCGGCAAACAGGCGGCGGCTTCGGCGGCAGGGGCGATCCTGTACTACATCCGCTGCACGCAGCGCGGCACGCTCGATCATGTGGACCGCATCGGTTTTTATGAGCGGCAAAGTTGCCTGGTGCTCGATGCGGTCACGGTGCGAAACCTCGAATTGATCGAGCCGCTGTTCGCCGGTACCGACGCCGGAGTGACTCTGTTCCGCTGCCTCGATGCGACCGTGACGCCGATGGGCAAACGGCTCCTGCGGATGTGGATGCTGCGTCCGTCTGTGGATCGGGCTGAGATTGAGGCTCGACAGGACTCCGTCGAGGTGCTGGTGAAAGACATTGTTCGCCGCGAAGAATTGCGGTGCTCGCTCGACGGCATTCTCGACCTGGAACGGCTGCTCAGCCGGGTCACACTCGAAACGGCCAATCCTCGCGATGTGCTGGCACTGGCAGCGTCGCTTGGCCGAATTCCCAAAGTGCGAACTGCATTGGCGGGACTGTCTGCGTCGCGGCTCGCCGCTCTCCACAGAGTCGTCGATGAGTTGGGCGATCTGCGCGAGAAGATTGACCGCACGCTGGTTCCCGAGCCTCCGCTAACCTTGAGTGACGGCGGCGTGATTGCACCGGGCGTCGACAAGGAGCTGGATGAACTGCGCGACCTGAGCCACAACTCGAAACAATATCTGGCGCAGGTAGAGACTCGCGAACGCGAGCGGACGGGGATCGGGTCGCTCAAGGTGAAGTTCAATTCGATTTTTGGCTACTACATCGAGATTTCGAAGGTGAACCTTCACCATGCGCCCGCCGACTACGAACGCAAGCCAACG
>VFSW01010895.1_pt1 | contig 12841 bp, 17 predicted proteins | sample 5358111 | NCBI WGS metagenome assembly VFSW01 (sample SAMN11554181, study PRJNA540505) | mine drainage metagenome | isolation source: sediment from site ElyBrook_90M | place: USA: Ely Copper Mine, Vershire, VT | collected 2017 | reverse complement strand
AGAAGGAGAAGGTGAAGCCAGAGGAAAGCGATTCGAAGAAAGTGTCCGTCTCAGGAATCATTGTCATTCGATCTGCATCGACAAGGAGAACGTCATGACCACCGCCAAACACGTCAACGGGTCCCTCGTTACGCTTCGACGCCGCGGCTGCCTCGACGAGTCGCCCCTCGAAGCGCGGTCGAACGAGGCGCCCGCGCAGACGGCGCTCGACGCGTGCGCCGCCATTGCGATGGGCCGAGGGACGATCGCCACCGTTGCACGTGACAGCCAGGACCAAGATGACGAACATCAGGCCGAGCCCGATCCGGGAAAGCCGGCGCTGGCCATCGAACGCCACGGCTTCAATGTGCATGGGGGCGTGCGCGTCTCGGCCGGAGACGACCTCGGGCGCGAACGAATATGCCGCTATGGCGCCAGGCCCCCGATATCTCTCGAGCGCCTGCGGCGATTGCCCGGCGGGCGCGTCGGATACCGACTGAAGTACGTCGACCGCGGGCGCAAGGGCAAGCACCGCGTGATGACGGCCATGGAGTTTATGGCGAGGCTCGCGGCCATCGTCGCGCCCCCACGATACCCGCTGGTCCGATACGGCGGCGTGCTCGCGCCGCGCAGCGCGTGGAGGAAGCTCGTCGTACCGCGCCCGCGCGATCAGCGCGTGCGCAAAGTCTGCCCGGATGCGTGTCATGTCGACAGCCTGTGCGGCGGCGGCGACGCTTGCGAGGTCCCCAATCTCCGCGACACGCCGGGGCGGCGACTGGCGAAGCCCCCAGGACGCTTCGAGGAGCTCCTCGAGGCTCGCGTCCGGCACGGCCTCCACGAAGGTGCGCACGAGGAAGCGGTCAGCAAAAGCAGCAAGCGCAGGGTCGTCGGGAATTGTGTTGCAAGCACCGATGCAAACGCGCAGCGGACAGCGCATCACCGTGTGTCCTCGCCGGAAAGTCCGTTCGTTCAGGATGCCGAGGAGCGTGTTGAGAATGGCGGTGGAGCCGAGGAAGACCTCGTCGAGGAAGGCGACGTCGGCCTCGGGCAACATCCCTGTCGTGTCGACCTCGACGCGGCCGCCGCGGAGCTTCTGGAGGTCCACTGGCCCGAAGACCTCCTGTGGCTCGGTGAAGCGCCCGAGCAAGTACTCGAACATCGCGCCGCCGAGCGCCGTCGCAATGCGACGCACTGCCTCACTCTTGGCTGTGCCCGGGGGCCCGACGACGAGAACGTGCTCCCCTGCTACCGCGGCGAGCACGACCGCTTCGGCGAGCACGGAGCGCTCGACCAGTCCGCGGCTCGCCTCCGCCACCGCCGCACGCAGCGCGGCGACCCCCACGGAACCCCGCCCTTCGTCTTGCGTCTCGCGCGGCTCCGCAATCGCCATGGTCTTTCAGATGTTGTCGAACGTAACGCCAGCGGGGCGCAAGGGGGAGCGAAGGTCCCACTTGGAACCCTCTATGCCGCCCACAGCGGGGGCTGACGGGGAGGACGCGGGTTCCCACCTCTTCGATCAGCGCTACGATGTGGGGACGCGATACGTTCAGAAGATCGGCCGCCTGCCGGGTCGTCAGCTCTGCATGCACGGGCATGATCGTCACCGCGTTGCCGAAGGGGCTTGCCCACTTGGACCGGGCCGGGGCAGAACTGCTGCGGGCGTACTCGTCGCTGCGGGAATGCGTTCGGGCGGCCCAGCGTTGCGACGAACCATGTCTCGAGACGACCTGATGCTCCCTCGCCGCGACCTCTTTCTCGCCACCACCTCGGTGCTGGTCGCCGCATGCGCATCGCAGGCACCCCCTCGACCCGCGACCACGCAGGAAGGGCAGCAGGACGCGAACGGTGAGCTCGCACGCATCGAGGCCTCAGTGGGCGGTCGTGTTGGAGTATTCGCGCTCGACACGGCAAGCGGGCGCGCGCTCGCCCACCGTGCGGACGAGCGCTTCGCCATGTGCTCGACGTTCAAGTGGACGCTCGCGGCAGCCACATTCGCGCGCATCGACCGCGGCGAGGGGACGCTCGAAGACCGCATCCCGTTCGGTCCGGCCGATCTGATGGAGGTCGCACCCGTCGCCAAGGAGCACGTCGGCGAGGGTGCGATGACGGTCGAGGCCCTGGCTCGTGCCGCCGTCACCGTGAGCGCCAACACCGCGGCCAACCTGCTGCTCGCCTGGATGGGCGGCCCCGGCGCGCTCACCGCGTTCTTCCGGCGGCTCGGCGACATGGTCACCCGCCTCGATCGGAACGAGCCAAGCCTCAACTCGAACGACCCAGGCGACGTGCGGGACACCACCACGCCGCGAGCCATGGTGGGTCTCATGAAGGCCGTGCTTCTGGGTGCCGCGCTGAAGACCGCTTCGCGCGAGCGGCTTCTCGCGCTGTTGCAAGCATGCGAGACCGGCAAGAGGCGTCTACGTGCGGGCCTCCCGGCGGACTGGGTCGTCGGCGACAAGACCGGCACGGGCAACTTCGCGTTCAATGACGTTGCCATCGCAATTCCTCCTGGGCGTGCGCCCATCCTGATGGCGGTGTACATGTCCGATCCGGGTGGCCCGGACGACGAAGACGGCGTGCGCCACGAAGCGGGAGACGTGGCGATCGCAAGACTCGTGGCGAGGCGGCTGGCGGGCTGAGCGTGCGGGTTTGGCCTTGGCTTTCGCAGTGGCGAGGGCGCGCGCGGCGATGCGGGTCATGGCCCTCAGCCACTGGAGAAGACGTCGAATCCGCCTTCGAGGGCATGGCCTGCCTCACTCGCCCTCGAGGACTGCCTCTTCGGCGTCGCCGCGCACGAGCGCCGCAAGAGCGCTGCTGAAAAGCCGGAGAGGTTCATACGTCGTGGATATCTCTAGAGCGACCGAATGTTGCGACTCCGCTCGTGCGCGCGGCCAGAACTCAGTGGCCATGCGCACTTGCAAGCCAAGGTGCCCGCGGGCATCGACGGATAACAGCCAATCGAGAGGTGCTCTTGCTCGAGCTCCCCGCGCCGCTCCTGCTGAAGAAACCACCGGCGATGGCCGTCCGCCCTGGCAACGGAAAGGCCCCCAGGTTGGTTGCGAAGCGTTCGATCTCGCCTTTGTCGAAGTAGGCGCCGCCCTCACCCGCAAATCCGTTCGCCTCGGCTCGCGCCACGAGCTTTCCCGTACCATCGCCGTCGTCGTAGAACCGCAGCCGCAGGTAGCCAGCTGCCATCACACGAGCCTCGCTCGACGCACGGCCAGCAGCCACTCCCGAACTTCGCCTTCGTTCGTCGGCTCCTCGGCCAGCGGGCTGGTCTCGCGCGCCTCGTCCAGCCGGGCGAATAGCCTGTCGATGCGCGGGCGCCATGCATCGAGGAGCTCGGGGTCGAGTCCCACGCGCTCGCCAGTGCGCTTGCGCTCCACAAGGGCGGCCGCATCCGCGAGGTCGTAGCGACCCATCAAACGCGTGAGGTCGGGCTCAAGCCCGCCGGTTGAGAGCAAGTGGATGCCGGTCGTCGTCGTCCGAAGGACGTAAAGCAGCTTCTTCACTGTCGGTTCCTTCACCAAGAACTGGAGCTGGTTCTGCGCAAAGCCGCGATAGTGCCGGTGGACACGGCGGCTCAACGACCGCCGCACGACCGGACGGAGCTCGTCGAGCAGCGGCGACCCGAGCGCAATCATGCGTCCAAGCACGCGCTCGAGGAAATTGCCGTTGCCGGAGAGGATGCCGAAGAGCGCGTGCGCAAGCTCGTTCGACGTGTAGTCGACCTCGACGCCATCGATGATCTCAGCGCGGTCCGTCGTGGGAGCAGGCAGCTCGAAGCCGAGGAGGTCGGCGGTCTTCGCAACGTGAATCGCCTTCAGGTCGAGGTCACTGTCAGGCGATGGAAAGCCGTAGGCGTGCGCGCCGCTCAAGTAGACGACGAGGTGCTCGCGGCGTGCCTCCTCCTCGGCCAGCACGCGCGCCATGACTGCGCGTTCGTCGGCGGATAGAACCTCCTCGACTCGCTCCGCGGGCTTCACTCGCTCCACGTAACCTCCGGCGGCTTCGGGGCGCCCGTGCCAAACGGACCCGGCGCACCCGACACCCAACGGCGCGCGAGCTCCTCGCCGATGCGACGCAGCAGCGCGTCTGCGCGCGCCACGTCAGGACGCTTGGGCAGGCTGGACGCATCGCGGGCGCGCTCCAGGTCGGGCGCCATGGCCTCGGCCTCCGCGAGGACCGCGTCCAACGATACTTCGCCCCTTTTGATGGCGCGCAGGCGCTCACGCAGGTCGCCCTCGACCTCGAAGGTCGCCGTCCCCTCCCGTAGCCATCGCGTCGCCGTCGCCAGCAAGCGAACGAGGTTGTAGGCGTTTTTCGGTCGAAGTTCGCGCGGGAGTTCGAAGTCGGCCGCCTTGTCGCGCGCAAACCTCACGAGCGCCGCGAACTCGTTTGCATCGAGCAGTCCCTGGTCGGCCATCGAGCGATAGAGCTGCTTGATGTATTGCTTGGCCTGATGAACGCGGTCGGCCTCCGACGGCATCGCGCGCGTCGAGACCCGGGCGAGCTTGTCGGCGACGGTGTCGAGAGTGAGTGTCGGGTCGTCGCGCAGCCACTCCAGGACCACCGCACGATGTTCGGCGAGGCGCAGGCCCTGCTCGAGACGCCGAAGCTGGCCGAGCGCGTACCGCCCGAAGGTGCCGTATATTTCCACCGACACGAACGCGTCGCGCTCGGCCAGGAGCCACTCACCCATCGGGTCGAGCGGCTTCGTGTTGGGAAGAAACAACATCTCGAGGGTGTTCGGATCCGCTCGAAGGGCCTGGCGGATGGTCTTGCCGGCGGCCCAGTACGTGGCACTGCCGTCGGCGCTGACGAGGTCCTCGGGGGGCGTGACGAGGCCCTGGCTCCACGGAAACGGCAGCGCGAACACGCCGCGGTAATCGACGTCGGAGGCGGCATCGGCGAGGCCCCAAGCGTGTGAGCCCACCGTCGTCTCGAGCACGACGCACTGCCGCAGGGCCTCCCACGCGTCCGCGCGACGGTGCGCGAAGAGCGCCTGCCCCACGCGCCGCGGTGAAAGGTCGTCGCGGGCATAGCGAACAACGCCGACGCCCACGATGGTCACGTCGAGCTCCTCGCCATCCACCTTGGTGACGCGTCCAACGGACCCCTGCGGCACGCGCCGCTCGCCGAGGATGCGGTCGACGCGGGTTACGACCTCGGTGCCATGGGGCAGTGGGACGGCTCGCGAGTCGAGCTGTTCGAGGTTGCGCAGACGGAGGTCCACTCCCCCAGACTACCCGGCGGCGCTGTCCTGACGAGAGCACGGAGCCTCGGCCGTCGTGGTTACTCTGTTGACCCGCTCACGTGCCCGCGTACTCAGGTACTGGAAGCGAGGGTAGGCAAGTTCGAGGAGCAAGCCGTTCTACGGGGTTCACTCCCTGTCACGAACCGTTGGGTATGTGACAAAGCTGCCGTCCAAATTGGCGTCCGCTTTCGGCCATGGACGCCGTATCGCCGACTACGTCGCGTCGCACCCGAAGGAACCGTAGGAGGCGCTACGGGCCTCGCGGGAGTGCTCCGAAGGCGAAGATCATTTGTTGAAGGGACCGAGCGACGCGGTTCCTGCGATCGAGGGCGAGCTTGGTCCGAATCGGTAGCGCCTGCGGGCGAGCATCGGGGCAGGGGGTGTCGTGGGAGGTTCTGAATCGTTGCGTTCTCGTTTACGGAGGCAGTGGGCAGCACGCGAGGCACGCCTTCGAGTAACACTTGCCCGTGGTCGCGCAGCAAGATTCGGTGCCCGGGCAGCCGGCGGTGACACACGATGCGCCCGCGTCGACGCCGCTCGAGGAGCCACTGGAACTCCCGGTCGAAGACCCGCTGGAGTTTCCACTGGAAGAACCGCTAGAGCCCCCACTCGTCGAGCTCGATGAGCTCGATGAGCTCGACGAGGAAGATCCGCTCGAAGAACCAGAGCTGCCGGTCGAGGAGGCGCTGGCGCCCCCACTGGACGAGCTCGAGGAGGTGGAGCCGGACGATCCAGAGCTCCCTGAGCTTCCAGTCGACGAACCACCCGAGCTTCCGCTCGATGACGACGCCCTTGCTTCCACGGTCGCATCGCTGCCCGCGCCGCTCGACCCCCCTCCCTCGCTCGTGCCGTCGCTGGACGCGTCGTCTGAGCCGGCTGCCGAAAAGCTCGCTCCGCCGCACGCTTCCCCCGCGACCGCAGCCGCGACAGCGGCCCATGCCCAGCTGCACTTCATGTCCGTTCTCCTCTGACGATTTCGTTCATGCGCGAGGCGCGCGCGGCGACGCGTCGCATTACGGACGGCCGCCACTACCAGATGAAACGATACGGCAATCGCGGGCCGCCCGCGAGGAGCTCTGGGCCCAGCTCGCAATGTCGCCGAGGAGCAGGCCGCGAAGAGATCGAGCGGAAACTTGAGCGTCTTCGCATTCTCCGAGACGGTGCGCACGGTGGTCAGCGGGAGCGCGAGCGCGTCAGCAGCGTGCTGGTTGCCGACTCCGACGACACGAGACGCGTCCTCCGAGAGTACGGGTTGCCGTCGCTTATGCGCCTTGTCCCGGCTCCACCGGCGGTTCGCATCGAGGTGTCCTCGGGAAAGCGTGGCCCGAAGTACGTTGCTGTTCGCGATGAGGCAGGTCTGCGGCAGCTACAGGAAGCAATCGCCAACTGCGACACGTGCGCGGTCGACACCGAGGCCAGCGACAAGGACCCGCGACGGGCGTCTCTCTTCGGCGTCGCCTTCGCCGTCGACGAGGGGCGGGCCTTTTACGTCCCGGTGACAGCGCCCGACCTGCGTGGAACAACGCCCGAGGATGTCCTGCGCGTGCTCCGTCGAGTTCTCGGCGGCGACCTGAAGGCGGTCGCTTACAACCTCAAGTACGACTACGTTCTCCTCCGCCGTCACGAGATCGAGATCAAGAACCCGCAGTTCGACACGATGTTGGCGGCGTACGACTGCTTCGGTGACATCCCGTTCTTCAACTTATTCGCCGTAGGCTGCCTCACCGAGCGCGCGCGTTGGACACCTTGCAGACCGTGACGCGTGACCGCGCATTGGAAGCCGACCGGAAGGCGGGGCGTGCAACCTTCGTCTGCACGATCGATTCCAGCCTGAAGGTGGACCACGGCGACCTGCTCCTATCCACGGCGATCGACCTGTCGAATGCGACCCTTTGCAGGCGATTCCTATTGGAGCCCCGAACCATCGCCTCGCTGCGTGCGGCTCTCCGCTCCCGCTACGTCACCCTCTTTGCCTGGCTGGACGAGTATCGCCGGCAAGCGCTGGCAGACGGGTTCGCTTCGTGGGAGGGGAGGCGAAAGTACCTTGAAGGGCTCCGCAGCGCAGACCTCGACCGAAGAAGCAAGGCTGCGCGCTCTGCCGTGCGATGGCTGCTTGGATGCTGAGCCATGGTCGGCGTCGCCAGCGCCGGCGAGGCGGAAGCCGCGCCCGACACACAATGCACTCCAGTCTGGCGGGCCACCCTTCGGGGACTCGTCATCGGCAGCAGGACGGGGCGGCTCTGGACTGCCGCTCGGCGAACCGTAAGCCATTGACTGACTCGTCCAATGGCGTACAATTCCTTGTGAGTGAGGTTCGAATGGGACCGGAAGAAGGCACAGCTCAACCTCGCGAAGCACGGCGTCAGCTTCCGGGAGGCCAACGAGCTGTTCACCTCGGAGGCGGATTTTCTCGAACTCTACGACGGCGCCCACTCCGAACTGGAGGAGCGCTTCATCGCCATCGGTCCCATTCGTCGCGGGCTCGTCCTGGTCATCTACACCGAGCGCAGCGAGGACACGGTGCGCATCATCAGCGCTCGCTGGGCGAGCAAGCGTGAGAGAGCGCTCTACCTGGAGTACACGAAGGAGCAGCCATGAATGCGATCCCGGAACTCAGCCGAGCCGATTTCGCGCGAGCGCTGCGTCGCAGCCAGCGTCAGCGGATCATGCGTGGGGAGCTTCAGCCTGGCGACGTCGCGGCGCTGCGCCGCTTCATCGGGCTGACCCAAGCCCAATTCGCGGAGGCCCTGGGCATCAGCGTGCACACCCTTCGCAACTGGGAGCAAGATCGCCGCAAACCGGAAGGCGCGGCGCTGGCCCTCTTGCGGATCGCTGCGCGCCATCCGAGCGTCGTGCGCGAAAACGTGCCGACCGCCGCATGATGGCGCAGGCGGTAGCGGCGATCATCACCTCCACTTGTCCCTGAAGCTGGGCGGCTCGGGGATCGGCTTCGCGGGTTCGCTGGCCCGCTCGGCAACGAAGGTGCTCGCGTCGCCATCCTTGATCTTGATCCGCCCGCGGAGGCGACCGTCCTTGGCGAGCTTGGCGCTGCCCGTGCCGGAGACCTGATCGAACTCCCAGGCGCCCTCCCATGTGAACGAGACGCCGGTCTTGGTTGCCTTGCAGTTTACGCACGCGAGCAGGCAGTGCATCCGCAGCCGATCGGCAGACCCAGTCAGCGACAAGAGTGCCGGTCCGAGCGTGTCGAGGTGTCGCTCGTCCCATTGCGAGGTCTCGACGATGCGCCACCAGCCTCGGTACTCGTACGGGATCTCGGACATGGCTCGCGGAGCCGTACCAGACAGCGTGCGAGACGTCAGCGGACCACGGATCTATCCGGTCACGCCGCCATCCGGTCGCGCGGAGGCATCGGATGGCCAAGAAGATCCTGAGCATCTCGAACGAGCTGCACCTGGCGATGGATGCGGTGTGGGGCGTGCAACGCCTCGTCCGATCCGCCATCCACGACGACTTCCTCGACGACCGTGAAGCGCTCTCCGGGATTGACGACGCCATGCTGGTCACGCTGCGCGAGCGTCTGCGGATTCTCGATCGATCCGTCCGAGGACTTTGGGCGGTACGACCAGTGGAAGGGCTGGTCGGTGCGCAGGTGCCAGAGGACGTAGGCAGCCGGCTTCATGACCACCGCGGCCGAGAAGGGTCGGCCGCTCGAGGCAATCATGCGGCAGACGGGCCACAAGTCCGAGCGTGTCGCGCGGGGGTACATCCAGCACGCGACGGTCTTCGTGAACAACCCGGCGAAGGGGCTGGTGTGATGGGCGACGGACCGTCGGTGCTCGTTACCCTGCGCCTCAGCGCGCGCGATCGCACCCTGCTCGAGCGGCTCGTCGAGCGCGAGCGCCAGGAGCTCGAGGACCTCGGCGTCGAAGTCTCGCTCTCGAGCATCATGCGCAAGCTCATTCGGGCCGCCGCCAAGGCCTCGGCCGTCGACGTCGCCAGCGTCGAGGCAGCCGCTCCGGTCGCCCCGGCAGCGAAGCCCGTCCCGACGCGCGCGTCGGCCGAAGTCTCACAGGACCAAGTGCGGGCCCTGCTCCGCCAAAAGACCGCCGAACGCCGCGGCCTCGGCGCCGAGCTCGCGCGCAAGCTCGGCGTCGAGCGCGCGCAGGTGTCGAGGTTCAAGGCGGGAAAGGAAGCCTTCCCGTCGGGCAAGCTTTCGGCGCTGCATGGCCTGCTAGTCGGCTTCCGGGAGGCCTAAGCGCGGTCCGCGCGTGAAAGTCACCGGCCGGCTTAAGCGCGTCTTCTGGCGGGTCGCGCCGGCTCCGCCGCAGCCGCGCCCAGGATCGCGCCACCGATCGTTCCCACCAGGGCGGTGATCCACCCAGCAGCCGCAGTTCCGTTTGCGCTCGCCACCTCTCGCTGCAGCTGGAGGATCTGAGAGCGAGCGTTTGCCCACGCAGTGTAGTTCTGCCCTGCCAGCGCCAACGCCTGGTCGCGTTCCGCGATCGCCGAAGCGAGCTTCGATTCAGCCGCGTCCTTTCCCACCCGAAGGGTGGTCAGCTCGCGACGCGAGGCGGCTTCCGCATCGGCGTGACGACGGACAGCCGCCGCGAGCTCAGCGGAGACCTGTTCGACGGCAGCCTTAAGCGCTGCGACCTCGCCGCGTGCACCGGCCAGGTCGGTGCGAAGGGTTGCGGCATCGGTCTGGGCCTCGGAACGCAGCTTCGACTCGGCTTCGAGCTCACCACGCGGGATCCATTCTCCAAGGAGAGGTTCGGCGCTTGTGCCCCCGACGAGCTCTCGCGGTGCCATCTCGAGCGCTCTGGCGATCGCCAAGCAGTGCTCGAGTCGCGGCTCTCGGCGGGTGGCCTCGGTTTCGCTCAGGAGGCGGGATACCAGCGAGGCGTCGAGCTCGGCGCTCGCTGCAAGCTCAGCAAGCGTCATCTTTCGCGCATCGAGGAGCGCGCGGACCCGTTGGGCAAAGGAATCGCTGGCCATGGTCTCTTCTCCATCCACGTTGTCATGAAGTCAAAGCAAGCCGTACACTTCAACCATGACACTTGGCACGTTCGCGTGCAAGTGCCTAAAATACAGCTACACCAGCACCAAACTAAAGAACGGCTTTATCTTGGTGCAGGTGGTTGAGCTTGCACAAAACTAAAGCCACGCTTACGTTTGGTGCATGGGCACAACCCAGCCGCACCGGCCTGACTGGGACCGGCTGTTCGAAACCGCAGCAGCTCAGGAGGGCCTTTTCTCCACGCAACAGGCGGCCGAGGCCGGGTACTCGCCTCAGCTGCTCCTGCACCACCTCTCGAACGGACGAGCTCTTCGCGTTCAGCGCGGCATCTACCGCCTCGTTCACTTCCCGGCCGGAGAGCACGAGAGCCTCGTGAGCGCATGGCTCTGGTCACAGCGCGCAGGGACCTTCTCCAACCAGACGGCGCTCGCGCTGCACGGACTCTCCGACGCCATGCCTGCGCGGCTTCATCTCACCGTTCCAGGGGCCTGGCAGCGGCGCCGCCTCCGAGTGCCCCGAGGGCTCGTCCTCCACTACGCGGAGGTCCCCAAGGAAGACCGGACCTGGTTCGGGCCGGTGCCCGTCACTTCGGTGCCGAGGACGCTCAACGACTGCGCTCGCGATGCGCTGTCGCCAGAGCTCCTGCGACAGGCGGCGAAGCAGGCTCTCCAACGGGGTCTCGTCGTCCGCGAGGAACTGGCTGACGTGAAGGCTGCGCTGAAGCCCTTTGGAGGCCTGCCGACGTGACGATTCGGACGTACGCCTCCCCCGAGGCCTTCAGGCAGGCACTCGAACAGCGACTCCGCGCCTCGTCGAACGGCGGACCGGACTTCGCGCGCCGACGACAGCTGCTCGTTTTCGATCGCTTCCTCGCGCGGGTCGTCGCGGTGCTTGGTGACGCCGCAACCCTTAAGGGAGGCTTGGTCCTCGAGCTGCGCCTAGAACGAGCTCGAACCACGAACGACGTGGATCTCCGCCTCACAGGCTCCCCCGAAGAGGTGCTGGGGCGACTCCAGGAAGCCGCTCGGCTGGACCTCGGCGACTACCTCACGTTCGAGGTGGGTCCCGACGAAGAGCACCCCGAGATCAACAACGACGGCATGCAGTACGAGGGCCTGCGCTTTCGAGCCGAGTGCAGACTTGCCGGAAAGCTCTACGGCAACGTGTTCGGGGTCGACGTTGCGTTCGGCGACCCGATCCTCGGTGCTCCGGAAATCGTCGTCGCCGACGACATCCTCGGCTTCGCCGGCATCGCACCTCCAACGCTACGGATCTACCCGCTCGAGACGCATGTTGCAGAGAAGCTTCACGCCTACACGATGCCTCGAAAGCGACCGAATTCCAGGGTCAAGGACCTGCCAGATATCGCGCTCCTCTCCGGCGTGAAGACGTTGGAATCGGGTCGCCTGCGCGCGGCACTTGAGCAGACATTCCGTTTCCGCAAGACGCACGAGCTCCCGCCGGTGCTCCCGGCTCCTCTGTCCGCCTGGGAAGAGCCCTACGCCGCGATGGCGCGGGAAGATCAGCTCGCGTGGCCCACCCTCGCTGATGTCACGGCCGCCGCCAAGGCCTTCCTTGACCCAGTCCTCGCCGAGGCGGCGCCGGCTACGTGGGATCCGGGGACCAAGCGATGGAGGTCGGTGTCCCAGTAGCGCCCGCGTACCTGCTGACGCGGTGATGCGCTAGGCGGTCGCGCCCCTCTCTTCGTTCGCGAGCGAGTGTCTCTTATCGGCGGAACGGTTCCAGTCGGAGTCGCCGGTGCAGGCGGCCGACGTCAGCGCACGGGGCAGACACGTCGCGACGACTCGTAGACGCATGGCGAAGAAACCTCCGCCCGACCGCAAGAGCAAGCCGCGTGCCCTACCGTAAGCAGGCGATCGATATGCGATTCTAAGACATCGGTGCGGCCGGAAAGGTCATTTTGGCCTTGTCGTACGTCATCGTGTTCGCGACGGCATTGACCTCGAGAAGCTTGATGGGCTCGTTCGGTTCGTCCTCGTTGTCGGCAACGATTCGGATGACCTGTTGGAGGTCGGGCTCGACGCGGAAATGGCTCTCCACAAGCTCGCGCGCGACCTCGTCCTTCTTCAGCGCCATGGTCCTCCAGGATAGCACGTCGTCGTCGCTCGCGCGGCTACCGCTCAGTCGTTGCAGGCCGCGCCGTTCACCTTAATCGGCGGCGTTACCCCGCAGGTCGCTTCCGGCACAGGCCAACCATGTCGCACGAGCCGCACGCCTGCTTCTCCCAGGTGGCCAAGCGCGGCAGGTCGTTCGCGCGCAGCGCCTCGCCGGCGGCTCGGATCTTGTCTCGCACGCCGGTGAGCAGCGGGTCGTTCACCGGTTCCCGCGTCGTCTTCCCTTTCTCGTCGAGGTTCAGCACCTCGATGAGGTCGGCGCTCTTGCCGGTCAGCTCCTGATACCCGACGGCGTACACGTGGAGCTGGTCGCGGGTGACGTCTTCGGCCTGAGCGCGCTCGCTCGACTTGAAGTCCACGATCGCCGTCTCGCCCGTGTCGAGGCGGCGAATGAGGTCGATGCGCCCCTCGACGGTGATGCCCGGCGCGACGTGGACCTGGATTGTCGCCACCGGCGACGTAGGTGCCCACTTTCAGCGCGATCACCGGTACCCA
>VFSW01010894.1_pt1 | contig 12841 bp, 11 predicted proteins | sample 5358111 | NCBI WGS metagenome assembly VFSW01 (sample SAMN11554181, study PRJNA540505) | mine drainage metagenome | isolation source: sediment from site ElyBrook_90M | place: USA: Ely Copper Mine, Vershire, VT | collected 2017 | reverse complement strand
GACGGAATCGAGTGCGACTTCGCCCAAGGTGGCACGCTGTCCTTCGCGCGATCAGCACTCCAAGAAATTCGCGCTCACGACTACGTCGCTCAGGCTAAAGGACACGGCGTCAGCGAGGACGACCTGCGCTGGATCGAGGCTTCTGAGCTTAAGAAGTACGCCTGGCTCGACGGCGCCCGGGGTGCGACGTACTCCCCCCACTGCGCGCGTGTCCAACCCGCCCACTTGGCGCGCGGGCTCGCCGATGCCGTGGAACGCCGCGGAAGCCACGTCTATGAGAATACCCTTGTCACCAGGATTGTCCCGGGTAGAGGATCACGACGAGCGCAAGTCATCACCACGCACGGCACGGTGCGAGCGAACTACGTCGTGCGTGCAACTGAGGGCTTCACCCCGACCCTGCCCGGACTGCGCCGCCACGTCGTGCCGCTCTATTCCCTGATGATCGCCACCGCACCCCTGACCCAGGCGTGGTGGGCTGATTACGGCTTCGATACGTTCCCCACGTTCGGTGATGAGCGACATCTGCTGGTCTACGGCCAACGAACATCTGACAATCGTCTGGCTTTCGGTGGACGAGGTTCCCCCTATCACTTCGGCTCCACCGTTGAGCCGCGCTACGACGCCAACGACCACGTCTTCGCCCAACTCACCTCATCGCTGCACGACCTCTATCCCACTCTTGACGTCGAAGTCACGCATCGCTGGGGCGGACCCTTGGCCATGCCCCGCGACAAATTCCCCTTCGTGACGGTCGACCACGACAGCGGCATGTCGGCGGCCGGCGGCTACACCGGTGACGGCGTGACTCTCAGCTACGTGTGCGCCAACGCCCTAGCCGATCTCATCCTCACCCCCGGCGTCGAGACAAGCTACAGCTCATTGCCGTTCATAAATTCTCCCGCACGACGCTGGGAGACTGAACCCCTTCGCTGGTTGGGCATCAATACCGGCATCGCGCTCGCGACGTGGGCCGATGACTACGAATCACGTCGGGGCCGTCAGAGTCGCGCGTCAAACCTTCTCGAACGATTGATGAACACCTAGGCCCGATGCTCTCGTCGGCTTCGGCGTCCTCGTCCAAGCTCGAGGACGCGACCGTGGCTACTTCAAAATGTTGACGGCGCGCGCAGCGACTACGGCAATAGTGATGAAGGAGACCATGGATTCTGTGACTAACAGCACCTTCATCCGCCGCGATAGGGGCATCGCGTCGGCCGGCGCGAAACTCGTCCCGTTGGCGAAGGACGTGTAGAGGTAGTCCGTGAACCGAGGTTCCCACCCCGGGGGCGCCAGCTGGGGATTCTCCATTTGAGGGAACTGCAAATCGTAGACGTCCTTCGCGCCCGCGGCGCGCCTCGTCGGGCCACCCCGGTCAATCTCCCAGAACCAAACGCCATAGATGATGATGTTGGTCAACCACACCGACACCGCCGAGTAGATCAACGCGCGCCCCTGGGACACTGATGTGTTGAGCAGGCGCTGGACGAGCAGGACCATTGACGTGACGTTGGCAATGGTGACCAATCCAATCAATCCCAACGTCGACTGTCGCACGCGGGGCGAATCGTCAGGGTGACGATGCCGGCGCAGCGAGAGCGGAATGAGCACCAGGATGATCAGCACCGGGATCAGAAGTCGCGGACCGATCACCAGGCGGTTGGGCAAGACGATGTAGAGCGCTACGCAGGTGAGGAGGGCCAGCGACGCAGGCCAACGAGGTTCGGCGTGGACGCTCATGCACTCAACCTAGTTTGGCGTGCGAGAGCAGTTGCAACAATTGCGAAGGAAGCACCAGCGAACCCAGCGCTCCACTCTTTACCAGCTGGCTCAACAGCGGGCCCGCAGGCGTCGTCGCCCGTGACGGCGGTGGCGCGACGATGGACAGACGCTGGTTGTAGGAAAGCACCCGCAGATTCACAATGGTGGTGTCGGTACTCGACGTCAAACGTGCCCACAGGGCGGTGAACTCCCCTTGTTGCCCGGTCGTCAAAATAAGATCGAGGTTCCCAGGGAGGGTGGGCGACTTCGCCTTCGGCGAGAAAGTCCCGAGGGACACATTCGTCCGCTTCATCTCGTAGATCGTGGAGTAGCCCGAATGAGTGATGCGTGCGTTGGCGAGCACTGTGAGTAGTGCCGTATTCGGTTTCAGCAAAATCGGTCCAAGGGAGGTCAGCGAGGGCCACTGCAGAGACTGCACGTACCAGACGGGACCCGTGGCGTTGGCCAGATTGGGTGAGGTGAGATAGAGCCGATGACCCAGTACGCGGGCGTCGAACTCGGTGGCCGCGGTCAGAACTGGAACCAGCAACGTCGCTTTCGCGGCACTCGTGTCGACGTCGAGCCACACGGTGCCCGATGTACGTAGCGATCCCCCAGTCGACAACGAAAGCGCGAGCTCCACGCCGTGGGGGGTCCTCCCGTTCAGGATCAGCGGATCATTGCGCGCCGAGGACTTCACCGAAAACGAATACACCGTGATGACGATGAGCGCCGCCAACGCCAACGCCAGAGCGAGAAGCGAGGCGAAGCGACGCTTTGAATTCACAGGCTCACCCTAACTGTCCGTTGCGAGGTACCCCGCCGTCCGATTTCAGCCCAAGGGCTCAGAAAGTAGCTCCACCAGCAGTGCGTGTGCGATGTTGCGGCCACTCGCGATGAAGCCGATACGAGAATCTGCGTCGTCCACCAACTCGTGCACGATGGCGGCGTAGGGGGCCGCGGCGGATCCCTCGAGAACTAGGCCGTTAGCTTCGGCGGCCTCACGCACCCCCTGGCGAATGAAGTGCTCCTCCACCAGCACCAGCGCAACGCGATGCGCGACGACGAGCTCATTGGTCACCGCACCGTCGTCGCCGCCACCCGCCAAGCCATCGGCGATGGTTGAACGATGACGTACCTGCTCCATCGAGGAGCCCCTCAACACGTGGTACATCGCCGCGCTCGCTTCGGGTTGAACCCCAGTGACCCGCACGTCTTCGCGACCGTGGCGTGCACGCGCCATCAATACGCCCGACACCAATCCACCGCCGCCAACGGGCACCACGATGTGCTCGATCTCGGGCGCCTGAGTGAGCATCTCGGAAAAGACCGTCGCCTGTCCGGCGATGACGTTGGTGTCGTTGAAGGGTGAGATGTAGTGGATCGACCGCTCGGCGGCGAGTTCGAGCGCGTGGGCCTGCGCGTCGTCGTACGACGAGCCGTACTGAATGAGTTCAATGTCGTAATTGCTCAGTTTCTTGACCTTGACGGCCGAAGCGTTGGCTGGCACCACCACGGTGGCGGGAACGTGCAGAATGCTCGAAGCGTGCGCGATGCCCAGCCCGTGATTGCCCGCTGACGAGGTGATGACTGCCCCGTGAGGGTCTTGACGATGCGCCGCGTCAACGGCGGCCAGGGCCCCACGAATTTTAAAGGAGCCCGTGATTTGCAGGCTCTCGAGTTTGGCGAGCACGGGTCGACCACGAAGTCGAAGAGTCACGGTCGGCGTGGGTTCCAGGTGATCGGCAATGACCCGGGCGGCCGCCTCAAGTTGTGCGGCAGAGGGTGCTTCGACGTGACGCATCATCCTGTCCACACTATCCGTGAGGAATACGAAGGACCCATAACTGCCCAGTAATGTCAGGGCGATGCATTCGATCGTCGTCCTTCTGCTCGTCGGGTCATTCGCCTACATCGGCACGATGATCGACAATCTCTTCGCTTTCGCCGCGCAGTTGACTCTCACGCCGAGGAGTCATTTCTCGTCGACCACGCTGGCCCAGAGCACTGGCGTCGTCGTCCTGGTAGGTCTCGCCGCGGCAGTTGGTTCCACCCTTAGCGTCCTACCGGTGCGCTGGGTCGGGGTGTTAGCCCTTGCGCCGTGGGCGTTGGCGTGGCGCACCTGGCGCCACCGCCGCGACGAGTCGGGCGCCTCCTCACGACGCGGCGCCGTGACGACTTTCCTGATAACCCTCGGTCTGGGCGGTGACAATCTCGCGGTGTGGATCCCCCTACTGCGCGCCAACGGATTCGCGCACGAGATTGCGCTCTGCATCGTCTTCGCACTTTGGCAGGTGCTCTTCATCGCCGTTGCCTGGGCCCTGGCGACGCACCCTCGCGTGATCGGCTGGGGTCAAAAGAGAGGGCGCTACTTCGTCCCGTGGCTCTACGTGGGCCTCGGCTTCGTGATCCTCTTCGAATGTCACGTTCTCTGACAGTTGGTGGCGCCGCGAACTAGCGTGGCGAGGTGCCTGCCTCAACGCCGCGTCAGACGCTCAACCGCCTCACCGTAATCGTACTCATCCAGTGGATGGGGGCGACCTTGGGTCTGCCTCTCCTCGCCCTATTCTTGGAGCACCGCGGTGGATCCCCGCACGTCATTGGCTTCATCGTCGCATCGTTCTTCATCGCGGGAGTCGTCACTCAATATTTTCTCGGGCATCTCGCCGACAAATTCGGACGCCGACCCATTATCGTGCTCAGTCTGCTGACCTACGGCCTGGCTTCAATGACTTACGCCCTGCCGTTGAGCGCCGTGTGGTTCACCCTCACCCGCGTCGTCCAGGGCGCTTCGGCGGGTGCCCTAGAGGTGGCCTCGATGTCTGCGGTGGCGGCCCTCTTCGCCGAGAACGAACGTGGTCGCGCCGTTTCCCGCATCATGGCGGCGCAATTGATGGGTGCGGCCATTGGCCCCCTGGTGGGAGTGGCGGCCTCGGTGAACGATCTCGGGTGGGTCTTCTTCGCCACGGGAATCGTCAGTTTGGTAGCGGCGGTAGTGGCGTACCACACCACTGTGGGGGACCGGGCCTATGATCAGACACCTCTGACCCCGCTCCAGTGGAATCGACCCTTCGCCGGCGCGCTGGTGGCCGCCGCAGCGACAGGATTGGCGGTCGGCGTGTACGAGACCTGTTGGAGTTTGTTGATGCACGCGCACCACGCGACGACACTGCAGATCCGCCTGAGTTGGACGATGTTCGCCCTGCCGTTCGTGCTCCTCAGTCGCACCGGGGGTTGGATTGCCGATCACTTGAATCGACGTAAAACCGCCCTCTTCGGTCTGCTCAATGGAGCGGCTTTTTTGGCCACCTACCCCCACATCCACAACAACGTGATCATGCTCTTTGTTGGTTCAGCCGAATCCTTGGGCGCCGCCCTGTCGTCGCCCTCGATTGTGTCGATGCTGAGCCAGGGTGCGCATGCGCGCGAACTCTCGCGTCGCCAGGGTCTTTACGCCACTTCCACCACGGCGTCACTGGCGCTAGCCTCGATCGCCTCGGGATTCCTCTTTACCGTGAACACCGCCCTACCCTTCACGCTGGTGGCCATCGTTTCTTCGACCCTGGCACTCTCCACGTTGTACTTCTGGCGAGGGGTGGAAGGACGCATTACCTCCCTCGAGGCACCCGACGCGCCCGGAAACTAATTGTCGCCGTACCCCTGGGAGCCATCGCTCGAGCGGTGAGAGTCGTCGTGGTACCCACCCACGACGTGGTACTTGGGAGAAATACTTAGTGTGGGCGTAGCGCTACTGGTCGCCGACGTGGCGGCGGACGTGGTCTTTTCCACCTTGAGCGCCGTCGATGTGGCACCGCTCTGGCTGATCAGGGTGACGCCCAAACCGGTAACGGCGACCAGGCCGAGGGCGGAACTCACGGCGGCGCGGCGCACCCATTGCCTCTTCTTGGGACGGTACATATGATCCTCCTCGGGACTCGTTCTCTGACTATTCCAGTGTGGCGGGCGCAGTTGAATACCTCCCAAGGTCGGACTAATAGCTCAGTAATAAAAAACCTGAGATTTAACAGGACCTCCTATTCCATTCATAAGTTTTAGGTAAGACTGAGCCGGTACGACTAGCCCCTCACGGAGTCGCGACAGATGAAAACCATCTATTAGGGAGGACCACTCAGTGGCAACCAGGGAATTACACGACGGATCGAGCGGTGACGAAGCGTTCAAAATTGAAACGCACGGCATCGACTTCATCCCGGAGAATCAGCGTTGGGCGACCCCACGCAATATTGGCGCCATGTGGGCGGGTTCGGCGATCAACGTCGAATACTTCGTCTACGGCGCATTATTGATGGGTTTTGGCTTCAGTTTCTGGACTGCAGTGAGCATCATCGTGATCGGCAACTTGTCGTTCCTGTTGTTGGGCGTCGCCTCACTGCAGGGTCAAGAAACGGGTACGACGGCATTCACGGCGTCGCGGGCCGCTTTCGGCACCCGAGGTTCGCGCGTTGTCTCATTCTTCAATTGGATCACGCAGTTGGGATTCGAAACCGAGGGTCTCATCTTGATCGTGGGGGCGGCCATTGTCTTGAGCCAGTACGCGGGCTTCGATCCCAACAGCACGGTAAAAGTGCTCTTCATCATCCTCGCCACCGCAATCCAAGCAGTCATGCCGTACCTCGGACACGCGACCATGGTCAAGGTGCTTCGCGCCCTCATTATCCCCTTCGCGGTGATCTTCGTGATCTTCGTGATCTTCGAAGCACAGCACGCGCACCCGGGTGGCGTCTACGTCTTCGCCCACGGCTGGGAACCCTACAGCGCGGGCCTCGCGTTCACTATCGCCCTCTCGGGTTTGGGGTGGACCGAGTGCGGGAACGACTACACGCGTTACTTGCCGCGCAACTCAAAGAAACGGTCGGTCGTTGGTTGGATCTTCGTCGGCACCGCCCTGCCCGAGATCGTCATGATGATTATGGGCGCCCTGGCATTCAGCTTTTTATCCAATTCGGGCGTGTGGAACAGTGCGAACCCCTTCCAGGCGCTCTTTCACCAAAAAGGCCTGCCTTCGTGGTTTGTCGTGATCTTCCTGATCTTCGCCATCGTCCAACTCTTTGGTATCAACTCTCTCGATCTGTACTCCTCAGGCGTGTCGGTCCAGGCCATGGGCATCAGACTCAAGCGCTACCAAGCCGTTCTCATGGACTCGGTGATTGCCTGTGGTCTGACCATCTGGGCGACCTTCGGCTCGTCGTTCTCGATCTATATGAAGGACTTCGTGGGCGTGATCATTGTATGGATTGCCCCATGGTTCGGCATCTACGTGACCGACTGGCTGCTACGCAAGTACCGCTACAGCGCCGCCGAGATGCAGAAGACGACCTCGGACAACATTTATTGGGGCCATGGCGGCTACAACTGGAACGCGATGATCGCCTTCGTGGTGGGACTGGTCCTGGCGACCAGCGCCTACTCCAAGGCTCCGCCGCCCGTGAACTTCCCGCTGCATTGGATGACGCCATTCTCTAACCACTTCGGCGCCTTCTACTGTGATGGCACGGCCAAGGCCAACTGTGGTGCGGCCGGATGGTTCGGTGGCGCTGACATGTCGGTCTTCTTTGGCATCTTGTCCGCCGCGTTGATCTACTTCATCTTGGAAAAGGCCACCGGCAACGTTGCGCGCCAAGTCGCTCGCCAAAAGGAACTCGAGCCCCAGGCCTAGGCGAGATGATCCCCGGCCCCCGTCGTGAGGTGGCCGGGGATCATCTCATGACGGGACCACGAGGTCGCGGGGACCCGGCGCGCGTCGTCGGCTCGGCGTCACGGGCGAAGCCCTTCGCGACGATCAACTGGTAGCTGAGTCGCTTCTCGAGTTCTACTTCTACGTCCAGTGCGGCGACTCCCGACGGACGACGAGCGGAGAAAGTCGCGTCACCAGGTCGTGCCTCATGACGGGTGACGACAGAACGAACCAACGAACCAACGAACCAAGGCCTCACGACACCGCGAAGGGGCACCAGGCAGTCGCACTCGCCACCACGTTTGAGGACATCGCGTGAACATCTTCGTTCCGCGCTCATCTCGATTTGAATTCGACGAGTCGCGGTCAGCCGTGCAGATCGTGGGACAGTCGCAGAATCTACTCGCGCGCGCCATCGCGCGGCGGCCGCCGGTCGATGCTCGTGATGGCTCGCACGCTCACAAGGATCACCATCGACAAGACGCCCACGACGGCGCCGGGTACGACAATGGTGGTGCGCACCCCCACCGACCCAGACACTACGCCAGCCACCGCGACGCCCACGGGCGAAAGGCCCAGCGAGAAGGTCCAGTCCACCGATGACACCCGACCCATCATCTCCGCGGGGACCTCGGACTGCATCAACGAATTCCATAAAATGTTGCCCATCATCAAAAGCGCTCCGATGACCAGAGCAATGCCCGAGGCGGTCCACGCCGAGTTCGCGAGGCCGAAGGCGACATCCAATATCGACGCCACCCCCCAGAACAACCACATGGCACGGACGCGCGCGCTCGGGCGCACGATTGACATCATGGCCAAGGAGCCAACTATTCCGCCCAGCCCCACCGACGCGAACCCGACACCGACCATCCAGTTCGGGGAATGCAGCACTTTCTTGAACAAGAGCGGCAACATGATGGTGGATGGCGTGAAGATGACGGCGTTGGCCACGCCCGCTACGACGATGGTCCAGAACAACCATGAGGTGCGCAGGCAATACACCAGCCCCTCTCGAATCTCAGCAACCATCGAGGTACCTGAGGATGCGGGTCGCGGTGTCGTTCGCATGAGGCCCAAACAGCCGGCCGACACGACGAAGGTACTCGTGTCGATGATGAGCGACCACGACACTCCGATCGTCGAAGCAATCACGCCGCCGATGAGTGGACCGAGCAATCCCCCGGCCAGTGTTCTCGAGAATCCGTTCAGCGAGTTGCTCGCGGTCAGGTGCTCCCCCGTCACCACGTCGGGCAACAGGGCGGTCGACGCGGGATAGAACAAGGCGTCAAAGAGACCGAAGATCACCGCACCAACGACCATCTCAGTGATATTCAACGTGCCGTTGAGGGCGAGGACCCCCAGTGCGGCGCTAATTAGTGCTCGGCTGGCGTCCGAAACCAACATGGCCAGTCGTCGCGAAATCCTGTCGCTGAGAGCTCCTCCGAGCAACAAGAACAAAACCGTCGGCACGAGCCGAGCGGCGACGACCAACCCAAGGTCGCTTGCACTTCGCGTTATAGTCAAGACCAGCAACGGCAAGGCCACCGACATCACGCCGTCACCGAATTGCGAAACGGCCTGTCCAGTCCACAGTAGAGCGAATTGTCGGTTCGAGAGAGCCTCGCGAACCGCGGAGAAAGCGGCCATGGGACATGTTAGCGGTCACTATTTTACCTGGTCACAGACGAATGCGTCGATCGACTCCCGTGGGTCAGCCGACCCAGTCCTCCGTGTAACCACCTTCAGTATCCGGACGGAACACTGGAATTGATCCCAGCGCGTGAACGCGCTGGGCATCCTCACCGAGCGCGTGCTTCCACAACGAAGCTTCCGTCACCAAGGTACCGATCGCCACGACGTTGGCGTCGATGCCATGTAGCAATCGCAGGGCGGCACCCGTCGAGGCACCCGTCGAGATGACGTCGTCGACGAGCGCGACACGCTTGCCCGCGACGTCGCCAATACGGGCGCGGTCGAAGAGCAGGCGCTGATCGACGTCGGTGGTGATGGATCGCACTATTTCAGTGACCGCGTCGGCGAGGTGGATCTTGGGGGTCTTGTGCAGTATGACGTACTGATCGAGACCCAACGCGCGCGTGACTTCTATCGCGACTGGAATGCCCATGGTCGCCACGGTGGCGACGATGTCAATGTCGTAGGGCACGAGGAGTTGCGCCAATTCTTCGCCCGCGCGACGCATGAACTCCACGCCCATGTCCACCGTTATGAGCAACGCCAACGCCAATTCCTCGGACAAGGGCACCAGCGGCAAATCGACGTGTTGAGTGCCAATCGCGACGGGGTAGGTGGAACCACTCACGAGGTTGGAGCATACTGAAGTCCATGACCTCACGAGAACCGCTCGACCGTGCCCTCGCCAGCTCGATGCTCACCACGGCACTCGACGAGGCCCGTACGGGATTGGCCGAAGGTGGCATCCCGATCGGGGCCGCACTCTTCACCCGCGATGGTGAGTTATTGGGTTCGGGCCGTAACCGCCGCGTTCAAGACAATGACGCTTCGATACACGCCGAGACCGACGCCTTTCGCAACGCCGGGCGGCGGAGGAATTACGGTGACACCGTCATGGTGACGACGCTGTCACCGTGTTGGTACTGCTCGGGTCTGGTGCGTCAGTTCAATATCGGCGCCGTCGTGATTGGAGAAGCCGCGAACTTCGCCGGTGGGCACGACGGGCTGAGCGAACTCGGCATCGAGGTCCTCGTGCTCGACGACTGGGCCTGCACCGAATTACTGGCTTCTTTCATCCACGATCATCCGGAACTCTGGCACGAGGATATCGGCCTCTAATCAGCGAACGGGTGGGCCAAAGAGACGGTCACCCGCGTCTCCGAGGCCGGGCGTGATGTATCCAATGGACGTGAGTTCGCGATCGAGTGCGGCGGCCACGATCTGCACGTCGGGATGCGCTTCGCGCACCGCGTCGAGACCGGGCTGGGCCGCGATGAGGCACAGGGCAGTGATCTCACCGGCGTTGCGCCGCCGCAGCATGTCCAGGACTTGGATGAGTGATCCACCCGTTGCGAGCATCGGGTCGCACAGCACCACGGGAGCCATCTCGAGGTCCTCGGGAAGTCCATCGAGGTAGACGTCGGCGAGCAGCGTCTCCTCGTTACGACGCAGGCCGACCAGACACACCCGATGACGTGGCAAGACCTCCTGCACCGCTGGCGTCATACCGAGGCCCGCGCGCAGGATCGGCACGATGACGAACTGCGTGTCAACGCACACCGCCGGAGCGCCGTCGACTACCGGGGTGTCGACCGTGGTCTGCGTGACGGGAATGTCACGAAACGCCTCGTAGGCGAGGAATCGCGATATCTCGCCCGAAAGTCGTAGGAAGTCCGCGTTGGACGTCGACTTGTCACGGATCTGTCGGACCTTGTCCTCGATGATGGGGTGCTGGATGATGAGCGGAGTAGGCACGAGGTCACCTTACGCTTTTCGCGACCCGTAAGGAAGCTCCGCGGCGACACTTCGAGCGACGGTGCCCGCCAAAGAGGCGAGCCGTTCCCATTACGATGGCTCGGTGCCAAACTCCCTCCTTCCCCGCCCGCCGGCGGAGGAGACGGAGGATGCCAATCCTCTCGGTGGAGTGCGCTCCGCGTACCCGGGTCCGCGCGCCTACATCTCACCTGACACGAATCTGGCCTGGTGGCGACGCATCTTGCCGATTATTGCCTCGCACCGGCTCCCCTTCGTGGCGTCCATTGTGCTGTCCTTCGCCAGTCTGATCTTTCAGACCCTGGTACCCAATCTGCTCAACAACGCCATCACCAACTCGCTGGAGAAGCACGCGGCGCCATTGCATCACGCGGTCATCGAAATCGTCCTCTTCGCCGTATTGGCGGGAGTAAGTGGCATCCTCTCTCGTCAGTATTTGTTTCGCACCGCTTACGAGGTCGAGGCGGACTTGCGCTCACTTATCTACGAGCACCTCACCGGGCTCTCCTTTAGTTTCTACGACCGGGTGCAGTCGGGCCAGTTGATCAGTCGCGCCAACTCCGATATTCGCAGCGTGCAGATGTACTCCACCTTCGCTCCCCTCATTCTCGTGCAGACCAGTATCGGCGTGCTCGCCTTTGGCTTCATGCTCAAGATCGACCCGCTACTGGCCTGCATCGCCATGGTGGTCATGCCCATCCTCTACGTCGTGGGCATCAAGATGCGCCGGGTCCTCTTTCCGATCTCGTGGATCACCCAAGCGCGCCTCGCCGATGTCGCGACGATCGTCGATGAGAACGTCAACGGCGTGCGCGTGGTGAAGTCCTTCGCCCAGGAGGAGGCCGAGATCAACCGTCTCGCCGATGCCGCTGAGCGGGTCTCGTGGGCCTACGTCACGGATGCGAAGATTCGCGGACGATGGTCCCCCTGGGTACAAAATCTGCCACAACTCGGGCTCGCCCTCGTCCTGGCCTTCGGTGGCCTCATGGTCATCCACGGCCACCTCAGTATCGGGGCCATTCTGGCCTTCAACGCGTACCTCTTGATGTTGCAGGCCCCCTTCATGATGCTCGGGCAGTTGGTGATGATGGGTCAGCGTGCGAAGGCCAGTGCGGAGAGGATCTTCGAGATCCTGGATGAGAACCCGGAGATCGTCGAGCGACCGGGTGCCTCCGACCTCATCCACGCCAAGGGCGCTCTCGATTTCGACCACGTGTACTTCAGGTATGGACCCGACGTAGCGGTCCTGAAGGACTTTGATCTGCACGTCGGGGCGGGCGAGACCGTGGCGCTCGTGGGGCGCACCGGCTCGGGCAAATCCACCGTCGCGCGCCTCGCCACACGCTTCTACGACGCCAGCGAGGGCAGCGTCCGCGTCGACGGTTACGACGTGCGCGACCTCACGCTCACCTCGCTGAGGTCCAATGTCGGAGTGGTACTCGACGAGCCGTTCTTGTTCTCGGTCAGCGTGCGTGAGAACATCGCCTACGGCGTGCCCACCGCAACCTTCGCCGATATCGAGGCCGCCGCGCGCGCCGCGGCGGCGCACGACTTCATTAGCGAGCTTCCCGAAGGGTACGACACGGTTATCGGCGAGCGCGGCTACACCTTGTCAGGGGGGCAGCGTCAGCGCATCGCCATCGCGCGCACACTCCTGGTCAATCCCCCGATCCTGATTCTCGATGACGCCACCAGCGCCATCGACGTGCACGTGGAGTCGGTCATCTATCAAGCGCTCGCCTCGCTCATGGCGTCACGCACCACGTTGGTCATCGCACACCGCATCTCCACCATCGCCCTCGCCCAACGCGTCATCGTCCTCGAAGACGGTCGCGTAGTCGCCGATGGCACTCACGAACAACTCCTGACCACCTCGACCCTCTACGGCGAGATCCTGGCCCAGACCATGGAGGAGGG
>VFSW01010893.1_pt1 | contig 12842 bp, 10 predicted proteins | sample 5358111 | NCBI WGS metagenome assembly VFSW01 (sample SAMN11554181, study PRJNA540505) | mine drainage metagenome | isolation source: sediment from site ElyBrook_90M | place: USA: Ely Copper Mine, Vershire, VT | collected 2017 | reverse complement strand
GCTTCAGCAGACTGAAAAACCAACTCATCGCAAAAATCATCACGCGCTTCCCCTCGTTGTCGGAACGATTCACGGCTTCCTACGAGCCGTGGAAATCCGTTGACATTCCCTGGACAGAAGTGACGAAACCGCTTGCTCAATGCAAAGTTGCGATCGTGACGACGGCGGGCGTTCACCACCGGGACCAGGAACCCTTCGACATGAAGGACCCGGACGGCGATCCGTCCTACAGAACGATCGATCTGAGGAAACCGCTCTCGAGTCTCATGATCACCCACGACTACTACGATCATGCCGATGCCGATAGAGACATCAACATCGTTTTTCCCGTGGAACGCCTGAAGGAATTCGAACAAGAGGGGCTCATCGGACATGTTGCCGAGCTGCATTACGGCTTCATGGGCCATATCACCGGCAGGCATATTCCGACGCTGATCAACACGACCGGCCGCGACGTCGCACTGCGCCTGAAAAAGGACAAGGTCGATATCGTTCTCCTGACGCCCGGCTGAGGCATCTGCAATCAATCCGTGGGATTGATACAGCGGGAAATAGAGAAGGAGGGCATCCCGACGATCGGCGTGTCGATCGTGCGCGAATACTCGGAGAAGGTCAAGCCGCCGAGGACGGTTTTTCTGAGGTGGCCCTTTGGTCATCCCTTCGGCCTGCCGTTTAACGTTGCCCAGCAGCGGGTGGTTCTGGCGGAAGCATTCCGGGCGTTGCTTACCATAAAGGAGCCGGGTGTGATCATCGATCTGCCGTACCGGTGGAGAAGGGAAACCTACGATGATAAAGATATCCGCGCCATTCTCGCGCAAGGCCGGAAGTGAACCCCGGTCTTCTTCCCCGCCTTTTTTATTGACACGCCGCCGTCCTAGGTGTACAAAGAGCCTACCATTTTCCCGGAGGGTGTGAAAAAATCTATGGCAGAACCGAATAAAATCATCTACTCCATGGTCGGCGTGGGCAAGTTTTACGACAAAAAGCCGGTCCTAAAGGACATTTACCTTTCCTACTTCTACGGCGCCAAGATCGGCGTGCTGGGTTTGAACGGCTCGGGCAAGAGCTCGCTGCTCCGGATCATGGCGGGCCAGGACAAGGAGTTCGTCGGCGAGGTCGTGGTTTCTTCCGGCTACACCATCGGGATTCTCGAACAGGAACCGAAGCTCGATCCGGACAAGACGGTGCGTCAGTGCGTGGAAGAGGGCGTGCAGCAGACCGTTGACCTTTTGCATGAGTACAACAAGATCAACGAAAGCTTCGCCAATCCCATGTCCGACGACGAGATGCAGAAGCTGATCGAGCGTCAGGGCGCGGTGCAGGAGAAGCTCGATCACGCGAACGCCTGGGAACTGGACAGCAGGCTCGACATGGCAATGGACGCCCTGCGCTGCCCGGCGGGGGATACGAAGGTCGCGGTCCTTTCGGGCGGAGAAAAACGCCGGGTGGCGCTCTGCAGGCTGCTGCTGCAGAAGCCCGACATCCTGCTGCTTGACGAGCCCACGAACCATCTCGATGCCGAGTCCGTTGCCTGGCTGGAGCATCATCTCCAGCGATACGAGGGGACGGTGATCGCCGTGACCCATGACCGGTACTTCCTCGACAACGTGGCCGGCTGGATCCTCGAACTCGACCGCGGCCAGGGCATACCGTGGAAAGGCAACTATTCCTCCTGGCTTGCGCAGAAGGGCGAACGTCTGAAGCTGGAAGAAAAGACCGAGAGCGAGCGCCAGAAAACGCTCGCCCGCGAGCTTGAGTGGATCAGGATGTCTCCGAAGGGCAGGCATGCGAAATCAAAGGCGCGCATCAGCTCCTACGAAGAAATGCTCCGCCAGCAGACCGAGGCGCGCGGCAAGGAACTGGAGATCTATATTCCGCCGGGACCGCGGCTCGGCAAGGTGGTGATCGAGGCCGAGAACGTGACCAAGGCCTACGGCGACAATATCCTTGTGGAGAACATGTCCTTCATGCTTCCGCCGGGCGGCATCGTCGGCGTGATCGGGCCGAACGGCGCGGGCAAGACCACGCTGTTCCGCATGATCACGGGCCAGGACAAGCCCGATAAAGGCACGATCAGGATCGGCGAGACCGTGAAGCTGGGCTACGTCGACCAGAGCCGCGACGTTCTCGACCCGAACAAAACCATCTGGGAAGTGATCACCGGCGGCCAGGAGCAGGTCCAGCTCGGCAAACTCCTGATGAATTCACGCGCCTACGTGTCGCGGTTCAACTTCGGGGGAACGGACCAGCAGAAGAAGGTCGGCGTGCTCTCGGGCGGCGAACGGAACCGCGTGCATCTGGCGCGGATCCTGAAGGAAGAAGCGAACGTACTGCTCCTGGACGAGCCCACGAACGACATCGACGTGAATACCATGCGGGCGCTCGAAGAAGGGCTCGAGAACTTTGCGGGCTGCGCGGTCGTCATCAGCCACGACCGCTGGTTCCTCGACAGGATCACGACGCATATGCTCGCTTTTGAAGGCGACAGCAAGGTGGTTTTCTTCGACGGGAACTATTCGGAGTACGAAGAGGACCGGAAGAAGCGGCTCGGGGCCGACGCTGATCAGCCGCACCGGATCAAGTACCGCCATCTGACAAGACAATAAGGACTGCGTGTTGAGGGCTGGGACCGGGTATTGCATCACTCATACCCCAGCCCTCAATCCGCCATATCACCCAACGCTTTCGCCCTCGTTTTTTCCAGCCTTCTCTTCCTTCAATACCGGAATATCCAGACAACGCCTCTCCTCGTTCCACCGCGATTCCGTCCCGAGCTTCTCGCAGAGCCGCTGCATCCGGTCGGCAATGACGACTGCCTCCCGGGGGCCCGCGAGCCGCATCTGCATGTGGCTCACCACCGTGGGATAGAGCGTGAGACCGGTGATGCGGCTGCCCTCGGTCCTGACGACGAAGATGAAGGATTCGTCGTTCCGCTCTATCTCATCGACGGCATAATCGTTCACGAAATCTCCGGTGCCGTACAGGATCGGCCGCTCGCGGTAGATCTCGATGCCGCGAAAAACGTGGCAGGAGTGGCCGAACACGATGTCGGCCCCGCTGTCCACAAGCAGGCGCGCGAAGGGGACGTGGCCGGGCTCGGGCTGGTATCCCCAGTTTCCGCCCCAGTGCGCTGAGACGATAACGATGTCTGCCTGCTCTTTCGTCTTCCTGACCAAATCGAACAGACGGCGGGATCGCTCGTCATTCCGATCCACGGGAACGTGGTAGACGCCTGGATCCCGGTCCGTCGCCTCCCATTCCGGTTCACTGTCCGTAAAGGCAATGAAACCGACGGTGAGGCCGCCTGCCTGAATGAGGGCCGGTTGAGAGGCCTGCCTGAAGTCGGCCCCGGCGCCGGTGTGGCTGATCTCGGCCCTGTCCAGGTGCCTTGCCGTCTCGATCAAGGCCTCATACTCGTAGTCAAGAGCATGGTTGTTGGCAAGGGAAACCACATTAAAGCCGGGAGACTTCAACGACTCGATGTTTTTTGCGTCGGACCGGAAGTGAAAGGTTTTCTGCGTGAGACTCCATGGCGCCCCCCGATCGGAAAGCACGCACTCGAGATTGCAGATGCGCAAATCGCTTTCCCTGAAGACCGGAAGCGTGTTTCCCCAGGGATAGGCCGGCGGCATGCTCTTCAGTGTCTCGTTTACGAGTCGGCCGAGCATGACGTCGCCGACGAAAAGCAGCTTCATGAGGAACGCTCCATCCCGCGCCGCACCGGCAAGAGACTTTCTTTTCAGCAGGCCCTTTGGCTGCGATGCGAAGCACCGTGAATACTTTTTTATGATATCTTCCCGCTGTGCCGGAAGCGCGAACAGGCAGTACGCATACGAACATACCGCTTTCTTAGAATGTAGTTCCTGCGACAGGGGTTGTCAAGGCAGGCGCAAAAATGCGTACTGTTCAGTCGGCAGGCAGCGCCAAAGCACGAACAGGAAAAAAGTTCCCGAGCCCGGGTTCTCCCGCATCTTTTGCATTGACTTTGCCCTGCCTTACAGTGTAAAAAAGACGGTGCGGATTTCCAGGACGTCCGGCTGGCTGGGGAAGCCTGCAATGGAGCTCAGGGGAAAGGGGAGGAGAATGTCGGAATTCAAGGGAGTAGCAATCGTACGCGAGGCAAATATTTATTTTGAGGGCAAAGTGACGAGCAGGACCGTCTTGTTCGCCGACGGGTCCAGGAAGACCCTCGGGGTGATGCTGCCGGGAGAGTTCGAATTCGGCACTGCCGACAAGGAGCTTATGGAGATATTGTCCGGCGAGCTCGATGTGCTCCTGCCCGGGGAAAGCGCCTGGAAAGCCATCAAGGGCGGTCAATCGTTCGAGGTGGCGCCGAACGCGAAATTCAAATTGAAAGTAAAAAAGGTGACCGACTACTGCTGTTCGTTCATCAAGGGATGAATCCCGCGACCTGCAATCCCCCGGCTCCTGCCGGAGGGGGCTCCACTACGATATTCTGCAAGGAGAATGAAGGAAGGGCCGCATTGCTGGGTTGCAGACCCCATGCCGAACTTCGGGCCCTGAAATATCACAAGGAGGATGCATGAAAAAGCTGATGAGCATCATGACCGTACTGGTGTTCGTTTTGAACGTATACGGATGCCAGCAGAAGAAGGAAGAAAAAAGCCAGCTGGCGTATACGCCGCCCGCCGTGCCGTCGACGCTCGAGATCAACCAGTTCGAGCAGGCCGCCAAGATGTCGCCCAAGAGCAAGGAGGCCTGGATCAACCTCGGCAACGCCTTGATGGACGCGCAGCGGTACGGTGAGGCCGTCGAGGCCTACCAGAAGGCGCTCGTCCTTGACCCGAAGAACGTGAGCGTGCGCGTGGATATGGGGACTTGCTACCGCGGGACGGGCAAGTTCGACAAGGCGGTCGAAGAGTACCGGAAAGCGCTCAAGATCGACCCGAACTTCCCGAACGGGCACCGCAATCTTGCCGTGGTCCTCTCGAGTGATCTGCACCGGAATAAAGAGGCTGTCAAGGAGTTCCAGAAATATCTTGAACTCAAGCCCGCCGCGCCCGATGCCGATGCGATCAGGCAGACGATCCAGCAACTCTCTGCAGTGAAGTAACGAAGACCATGGAAAAAGCCCCGGATCGTGAGATCCGGGGCTTTTTTGTGTGCTTGTTTCTACAGCTTCTCACCCCGTCTTACCCGCCGCCAACCGATGCCGCAGGCGCGGTCAAAGTCGCCTTCAGTTTAAAACGGAGGAGGAAGCGGTTAAATCTGTTCCCGGTTCAAGCACCCTGAAAAAAGAACCTTGCGCTTGCCGATTGTCCCGGCAGTTATGATATCTGCGCCAGCTCGTTCAGCTGCTGGTCGAACTCCCGGGATTTTGCGTCATGCTCCTCGGTCTTCTCTTCAAGCTCGGCAAAAAGTTTTTCGATCCCGGCTTTTGCTTCGTTCACCGACTGTGAAAGCTGCTTTATGGTCAGGGCCTTGCCGGCGACCGATGCTTCGAGCAGAGCCTGCGTATCCTGCTCCACGCTTTGCTCAAGTTTCGTGATCTCTTCTTCAATTGCCGCGATCCTGGCCTTGAGCGAGCTTAAGACCTTGGACTTGTCCGATATGATGGCAGCGCGCTGTTTCTTCGAGTCCTTCCGGTTCACGTTCGTGTCCGCTGCCTGCTTCTTGCCTTTCTTTACGCGCACGCCGCCTTCATCGCTCCATCCGACGCGCTCGAGGAAGTCAAGGTAGGTCCCGTCAAAGACCGTGATCGTGTCGTTGTCGTACACAATAAGCTTTGTTGCAAGAGCCTCGAGCATCAGTTCGCTGTGAGTCACGATGATCACCGCGCCGTCAAAGACCTCGATCGCTTCGATCAAAGAATCGATGGATTCCATGTCAAGATGGTTCGTGGGTTCGTCGAGCATGAGCAGGTTCGCCGGCGATACGAGCAGTTTGCCCAGGAGCACGCGGCTCTTCTCCCCGCCCGACAGCACGCTTACTTTCTTGAGCGCGTTGTCGCCTTCGAACATCATGAGCCCGCAGATCGCGCGCGATTCTCCCTGTGCATTGTCCGGGTGCGCATCCATGATCTCCTGGAGCGCGGTCTTTTCCGGCCGCAAACGGTTGATGTTGGTCTGGCCGAAATAGGCGATCTTCGTGTTCGGGTGGAGCCTCACCTCGCCGCCCGTCGGCGCCATTTCTTTTGCGAGCAGGTTCAGGAGCGTGGTCTTTCCCTTGCCGTTCTTGCCGATGACCGCGATCCGGTCCTTTTTGCCGACCCCGAAGGACAGCCCGTCGATCAGCTTCGGCCCGTCCTTGGAAAATCCGAAGGACAGCTCTTCCACGCTCATGAGCCATTTGGCTTCGAAGGGCGCGGACCGGAACTTGAAATCGAGGGACCTGATCTCTTCGAGCTTGTCGAGCTTCTCGTGCCGGGCAAGCGCCTTGACGCGCGACTGGACCGCGCTGGCCTTGGTGGCCTGGGCCCGGAAGCGGTTGATGAACTGTTCCACTTCCTTGCGTTTTTTATCGTCGTTCTGGCGAGTTTTTTCGTAGATTTCTTCTTCCAAAAGGATCTGGTCATAGAGCTTCGACGTGCTGCCGGCAACCTTCCGCATTTTGCAGCGGTGGATGATCATGGTATGGGTGGTGACGCTGTCCATGAATTCGCGGTCGTGCGTGATGATGATCATCTCGTTCCGCCAGGCGCGCAAAAACTGGGTGAGCCAGCGCACCGACACGATGTCGAGGTAGTTCGTGGGCTCGTCCAGGAGCAGCAGGTTCGGCTCCGACACGAGCACCTTGGCGAGGTTCAGGCGCACCTGGTACCCGCCGGACAGCGACGAGGGATGACGGTCGAAGTCGGCGTTTATAAACCCGAGCCCGTGCAGGATGGCCTCGGCCTTGTAGGTCTCGTCGATGTGATCTTCGTTCGGCGGCAGGGCAAGGCACGCCTCCTTGATCACCGTGTCCTCGGTGAAATGAATGTGCTGGGAGAGATGGCCGATGGTGTATCCCGAAGGCGTCGTAATCGTTCCGGCGTCCTGGTGCTCTTCGCCCAGGATCATGCGGAAGAGCGTGGATTTGCCGTGGCCGTTCCGGCCCACGAGCCCCACGCGCTCGCGGGGGTTCACGGTGAAGCCGACGCCGTCAAAAAGCGTCTGCTTGCCGTAGGATTTTTCGATGTTCGTGACCTGAAGCATGTTTTACCCTTTTTCATTGATAAGAGGATTTAAACACAACTTCATATAATAACGCAGCAGGGGAGTTATGGCAAATGGTTTTTCACGGAAGGGGCGGGCTTGTGCCGGACAATAGGGTTTTTGCGCCCCTACGCTGAGAGGGAAAATCGTGCTGTGTCGCGGATACTGCCTCAGGTCTGCTGCAGGAACTCCATTGCCCGTTTTTCCGACCAGTAACTCTTCTCTTTATTGAATTCGATAAAGCCGACATGACCGCCCGAGGAGGGCATTTCGAGGTAGACCTGCTCGTGCTGTGACGTCTCCTGGACCGGATAACAGCCATCGGCGAGAAACGGATCGTCAAGGGCATTCACGATCAACGTGGGAATGTTGATGCGCGAAATGAATGGGCCGGAGCTGCAGGTGCGCCAGTAATCCTCGGCGTCTTTAAAGCCGTGAATCGGCGCGGTATACCGGTCGTCGAACTCCTTGAAAGTCCGGATCTGATAATACCGGTCGTCGTTGATTTCGCCGGGCAGCAGTTCCATCTTTGCTTTGATCTTTCCATGGAGCGTTACCAGGAAATCCATCATATAAAATCTGTTCTTCGGTTTTGCCAGTTCTAAGGCGCTTGCGCGCAGATCGCAGGGCACGGAAAAAACAACGGCTTTTTTTACCCGGACGTCGATGGCATCTGCATTCCGGCCCAAGTAGAGCAGGGAAAGATTTCCGCCGAGACTGAAGCCGATCAACGCAATTGTTTGATAGATGCCGGTTTTGAGCGCATGCTGCACAACACAATCCAGATCATCTATGGAACCGTTGTGGTACATGCGCAGCCTGCGATTGGTCTCGCCGGAGCATCCCCGGTAATTCCAGGCCAGGGCATCCCATCCGTTTCGATTCAGCATCCTCGCCATCCCGACCACATACTGTCGATGGGAATTACCTTCGAGGCCGTGTGAAATGATCGCCACTTTCGTGCCGCCTGCTTTTGACCAGTCAAGATCGAGAAAGTCATTGTCGGGAGTGTCGATGCGCTCCCGTTGATAAAAATTACTTTTTAGTCTGCGTATCAGAGAAGGCGCAATGGTCAGCACGTGACCGTTGCGGAACAGGAAAGGCGCTTTGTACGTTGAGGTATCAATGAGTGGCATAGTGCTCCGTGACGCTCAAACATATCCGGCGCATCAAGAGTGGTTCGTCATTGCCGGATCTTCATGCTGCTTCTGTTAAGCTTATGTTTATCATGATAATTGTTGTTTTGTGATTCTACATGCAACAAACAGTGCGCTGCTTGTCGATAACCAGCATATGGTAACACAACCCGCACAATGAAGCAAAATGAAATCAAGGCCTCTTCATTTCGGAGAGTTGAAGCGGTCCTTTCCCAGTTGCAGTTGCGCTGCCTCTGAACTTCGACTATACTATTAATTAATAGGGTTTTTACTACTGGATAATAGGGTATTTACTACTAAAATAACAGGGTATTTTGACTCAAATTTATTCAGGTCGGGAAGGGAAGTATGGATTGGGGCGGCACGACAAAAGGTGAGGCAACAGGCGCCGGCCGGTGCCGCGAAGACCAATTGGACTATCGCGGGCTGTTCGATACGGCCAAGGACGGGATGGTCCTGATCTCTCCGCTCACAGGCGAGATCATTGAAGTGAACCGGTCTTTCCTCGGCCTGTCCGGCCTGGCCCGCAGCGAGGTGCTGGGCAACCCGTTCTGGGAGATGCAGCCGCTGAAAAATACGGACATCGGACGGGTGATCTTAACGGAGCTGCGCGCCAAGGACTACATCAGTTATGACGACCTGCCCTTCGAATCGAGGGACGGAAAGATCATCTCCGTCGAGATGACCTGCAGCGTCCACAGGCTCGGCAGCGGGAAGTTCATCCAGTGTACGATCCGCGACATAACCCGGCGGAAGTCGATCGAGGAGGCCCTGTGGCGGGCCGAATCGCGGTTTCGGACCCTCTTCAAGGAGGCGGCGATGGGAATTGCCATCGTTGACGTCAGGGGCCGCATTGTCGAGCACAATCATCAGCTGGAAGCGATGCTCGGGTACAGCGGCAATGAGATCGTCGGTAAACACTTCACCGCGTTCAGCCACCACGAAGATCTGGCGCCGGATCTCCTGATGCACAAGGAACTGCTCGCACGGAAGTGTGATTCCTACCGGCAGGCGCTGCGGTGCATCAGGAAGGACGGCGACATTGTCTGGGGACTGCTGGCCGTGTCCCTGATCCGCGACCGCGCGGGCTCACCGCTCTATGCCATCCGCATCATCGAGGACATCACGGACCGAAAGCACGCTGAAGAGTCCATCGTCAAATCCCGCAATTTTTTTCTTACGCTGATCGATGAACTGCCCAACCCGATACGCCGCACCGATGCGAACGGCAAATGTGACTACTTTAACAAGACCTGGCTGAATTTTACGGGCAAGACCATGGCCCAGGAACTGGGCGAGGGGTGGATCCAGGGGGTTCACCAGGAGGACCGGGAGCGTCTTTTAAAAGGTTTTCGCGGCTCCTTCGCATCCCGCAGTCCCTACACCAGGGAATACCGGCTGGCCGCGGGCAACGGGGAATTCCGGTGGGTCTCCGAGTTCGGACGGCCGTTCAACGACATCGACGGGAAATTTGCCGGCTATATCAGCTCCTGCTATGACGTCCATGACCGGAAGAACTACGAGGAGACGCTCCGTTCGGTCTCGGTCACCGATGACCAGACGGGGCTCCTGAACCGGCGGGGGTTCTTTGCCCTTGCCGAACGGCAGCTCAAGATCATCAGCAGGACCAAGAAAGGGGCACTGCTCTTTTATGCGGACCTGGACCGGCTAAAAGAGGTCAATGATACGCTGGGCCATCCCGCCGGCGACGCGGCCATCGTCGAGACCGCCGCGGTCCTGAAAAGGATCTTTCGTGAATCCGACATTATCGCGCGTCTGGGCGGCGACGAGTTTGCCGCTCTCCTGCTGGAGAACACGGAGATCGAGGACGAAAACGTGATCATGAACCGTTTGCATGCCTGCATCCGCACTGAGAATGAGAAGCCGGGGCGGCGGTATGCCCTGTCCTTGAGCGCGGGGATCGCGCGGTATGATCCGGCGCATCCCTGCTCCCTTGATGAGTTCATTTCGCGAGCGGACACCCTCATGTACCGGGAAAAGAAGACAAAACAACTCTCTCTGAACTCCCGCCCTGACCCTCTTCCCTGACCCCGCCGAGTCAGGAAAAAGCCGTTGCGGAAGCATCGCGCTGGTCCCTAAAAACCGCAGACACAGATCGCTACCCCCGGGCGGCTCTTGACTCATGGGGGCCACTGCAGTACAATCAAGACCTTGCGAGTGCTCGCCCCAATGGATCAAAAAGACCTTACAACATTAAAAAACTGGTTTGCCGACTATTGCCTTTCCTTTTCCATGCCCGGCCAGGAAGACCAGCGGAATATCACGATCAAGAAGGACCATACGTATCATGTTTGCCTGAATGCGCTCCGGATCGCCCGCGACCTGAATCTGGACAAGCGGGAACTGCTCCTTGCCGAAACGATCGCCCTGCTCCACGACGTCGGCCGGTTTGCGCAATATCAGCAGTACAAGACTTTCGATGACGGCCTGTCGACGAACCACGCGGCCCTCGGCGTCAAAGTACTCCTGGAAAAGGCGGTGCTCGGGGAACTGCCCGACTACGAGCAGAAGCTGATCCTCCGCGCCGTGACCCTGCATAATGTCTTTACCCTTCCCGCAGAGCTCGACGGTGCGACGAGGCTGTTTGCCAACCTGGTCCGGGACGCGGACAAGCTCGATATCTGGCGGGTGTTGATTGAATATTACGGACAAGACCAGGGGAGCCGGGCGACCGCCGTGGGCCTGGGGCTTCCCGACGCGCCGGAATACTCGCCGAAGATCCTTGCCAGCCTTCGGGGCGGCAAGATGGCCCGGAAGGCCGACCTAAAGACCCTGAACGATTTTAAGCTGCTTCAGCTTACGTGGATCTATGATCTCAATTTTGCCGGTTCCGTGCGAATGGTGGTCGAGCGGGGCTATATCGACAAAATCGTTGATACGCTGCCGAAGAACGATGAGATCAGGCAGGCAGTGGAGGTCGTCCGAGCCCATGTGAACGGGAAACTGCAGGCGCGCTGATGCCGCAGGGCCGGGAAAAAGACAAAATTTGGCTTTACTCGGCACCATGTTTTTTGGTATGATGAACGTGAAAATTACTCAAGCAGATGTTGACGACGGAGCGCGCAGAGGATGATCCTGAATTCCGAGTTTTTCTCCGCACCCCCCTGCAGTACATTGATTTCTGTTTGTTTACCCCCGAAGGAGCTCCATGAGGAATAATATCGTATCGCTGGGCGCCGATGAACTGAAGTATGAGATCCGCGAGATCGTCGCCGTTGCCAAGGAATTCGCCAAACTGGGTCTCGATATCAACTGGGAAAACATCGGCGACCCGGTGCAGAAAGGCGAAAAGCTTCCCGACTGGATCAAGGACATCATCACCTCGACCATGCGGGAAGACATGACCTACGCCTACTCGCCGACCAAGGGGCTTGATGCGACACGGGACTATCTCGCCCAGCGGGCGAACAAAAACGGCGGCGTCAAAATCACGAAAGAGGACATCATCTTTTTCAACGGGCTGGGCGACGCCATCAGCAAGGTCTACGGCCAGCTCCGGAAAGAGTACCGCGTCATCGGTCCCAGCCCGGCCTACAGCACGCATTCGTCCGCGGAAGCGTCGCACGCGGGCTCGGAATACGTGTCCTATAAGCTCGATCCCAACAACCATTGGTACCCCGACCTGAACGACCTGCGGATGAAGGTCAAATACAACCCCTCCATTTCCGGCATCCTGGTGATCAACCCGGACAATCCCACGGGCGCCGTCTATCCGCGCGAGGTGCTGCTTGACATCGTGGCCATCGCGAAAGAGTACGACCTGTTCGTGGTCTGCGACGAGATTTATATAAACCTTACCTACAACGGCAAAAAGGCCGTGCCCCTTGCCGACGTGATCAACGGCGTCTGCGGCATTTCCATGAAGGGCATCTCCAAGGAACTTCCGTGGCCGGGCGCCCGGTGCGGGTGGATCGAAGTCTACAACGCGGACAAGGACCCCGTGTTCGCGAAATACATCAAGAGCATCGTGGACGACAAAATGCTCGAGGTCTGCTCCACGACGCTGCCGCAGCGGGTCATCCCCGCCATCATGAGCGATTCCCGGTACGAGGGCCACATTGCCCGTCGGAACGCGGTCTATGAAAAAAGATCGCGGATCGCCTACGACCTGTTGAAGGACATCAAGGGCATCATCGTGAACCGGACGAACGGCGCGTTCTACCTGACGGTCATGTTCCGCCCGAACGTCCTGACGCCGGATCAGAAGCTCGTTGTCGCGAACGCCGAGGCGAAAAAGAAAGTGGAGCAGCTCGTCAAGGACGTGGCGCTTGACAAGCGGTTCGTTTATTATCTCCTGGGGGCCACCGGCATCTGCGTGGTCCCGCTCACGGGATTCAACTGCTCGCTCCAGGGGTTCCGCGTCACGCTGCTCGAATCGGATGATGCCAAGTTTGAGTGGATTTTCAAAACGCTGAGAGAAAAGATTGCCGAGTATCTTCAGCATGCGTAAGGCGAGACCCGCGCCAGTCCAGGAAGGTTCGCACCGCCGCTGAACCGGCAGTCACGTTCA
>VFSW01010892.1_pt1 | contig 12842 bp, 7 predicted proteins | sample 5358111 | NCBI WGS metagenome assembly VFSW01 (sample SAMN11554181, study PRJNA540505) | mine drainage metagenome | isolation source: sediment from site ElyBrook_90M | place: USA: Ely Copper Mine, Vershire, VT | collected 2017 | reverse complement strand
TGCTGCACACCAACTTCAAGATCATGTCGGACGTGGTGCAGAAGGTGGTGGCGCAGTCGCCCGAATCGATTCTCATCATCGTCTCCAACCCGCTGGACGCCATGGCCCAGGCCGCCTACCGCCAGGCAGGCTTCAACCGCGAGCGTGTGATCGGCATGGCCGGTGTCCTGGACTCTGCCCGCTTCCGCACTTTCATTGCGGATGAGCTGAAAGTCAGCGTGGAGAACGTCACGGCCTTTGTTCTTGGTGGCCACGGAGATACCATGGTGCCGCTGCCCCGCTACTCCACGGTCGCCGGCATTCCCATCACGGAACTCATCGCACCCGCCCGGCTGGAAGAGTTGGTGCAGCGCACCCGCGACGGCGGCGCCGAAATCGTCAAGTACCTGAAGACCGGCAGCGCGTACTACGCGCCCTCCGCTGCCGCAGTCGAGATGGTTGAAGCCATTCTCAAGGACAAGAAGAAAATCCTGCCCTGCGCCGCGTTCCTGCAGGGCGAGTATGGCATCGATGGTTTCTACATCGGCGTTCCCTGCAAACTGGGGGCAGCGGGCCTCGAGCAGATCATCCAGATCAAGCTCTCACCGGAAGAAGAGGCCGGCCTCAAGAAAAGCGCCGCCGCTGTAAAGGAACTCTGCGCCGTAATTGGCGTATAGCTCCCACCCGGCACCCTTAAAAAGGCCGCCTCGTCGCGGCCTTTTTCGTCTCTCAGACATGCAATCTTCGAGCCGTGCAGAATAAGCCACGCAGGATGAGAAGAGTTGTTCTCGCGGGCTGTTGGCGTGAGCGCGACGCCTATGCTCATTCCTTCACAAACTGCACAGCCTGGGGTCCAATCTGCGCTGCGCATTGGCTGGGCGCCAGATGGCCGCACCCGGCAAACACATCCAGATGCGACTGCGGGACCAGCGCATGGATCTTTTCGGCTTGCTCGAGCGGAGTAATGTGATCCAGTGCGCCCCATAAGATGAGCACTGGCATCTTCAGATGGGGCAGTACGCTGTCGGTCGCGTCTCGGCCGGTCAGCATCGCAGCCAAAGCCCTCTGGATGACCCACGCATCGCGTTTGGAAATGCGCAGTATATCGGCTGCGATGAACCCAGGCACGGGTGGCGGATTGGGCATCAGCAGTGCATCCAGTTGGTCCAATTGGGCAGCCGTGGTGGGCGTAAACAGGCTTGTATTCCAGTCCGGCTTCTCGTAGATTCCAGCGCTGTCAAAAAGCATCAGACGCCGCACGCGCTCCGGGTGCCTGGCGGCAACTATTTGCACAATCCAGCCGCCCATCGACCAGCCGCCCAGGTCAACCTGCTTGAGACCCAGCGCATCCAGAAATCCCACTACCACCCCAGCCTCATCGGAGACGGAATAGGAAAAATCCGCAGGCTTCTCGCTTTGGCCATAACCGGGCAGATCCGGCAGATAGACCCTGAAGCCGGCCCTGGAGAAATAAGGAGCCAGATTGGTCCAGTCTTCCGCCCGCGCGCCCAGCCCATGAATCAGAACCACCGGTGTTCCTGACTCCGGCCCCAGAACGTAGTAGTGGACCCGATAGCCCTCCACGGTCGCCCACTTGCTGTGCGCCCCTTCCAGCATTATGCGCAGTTTGTTCGACTCCTGAAAGAAGCGGACAGGGCGTTGCCAGAATGCCAGTCCTGCGAAGAGAACCAGTGCCAGTGCAACCCCGCCGGTCCACTTGAGTTTTTCCCCCAGCCTCAATCTGCCCCCTCTGCGCGCAAGGCCTGTGCGCGCTGCCACCCGGCCTCAATCACACGTACCGTAACAGCATCGAGCATCAACAGGCTATGGCTGTTCCACTCCACCCGCTCCACCCACCTTGCCTCATCCGCATCTGATGCAGCCTGCAGTGAGCCGCCGGCCACGCGGCACAGGTAGTCGGCGATCACATAGTGGTAGCGCACGCGCTCGCCTTCGCGATGGATGCGTTCCAGCAACTCGACCAGCTCGACGGGTTCCACGATCAGGCCGGTCTCTTCCCGCACCTCGCGGACCACTCCCGCGTGCAGGGATTCACCAAGCTCCAACAGCCCGCCCGGCAGCGTCCAATGGCCCTTCATCGGCTCTTTGCCGCGCCGCACCAGCAGCACCCGGCCTTCATCGACGATCACAGCGCCTGCGCCCACCAGCGGCGTCTCAGGAAACTCTCTCTGCATGGTTCTCCATTCTAACGAGTTACCCCGGTCATTTACCTTTTCCCCAGGCTGCCGTTGCATCGATTCTTCCGGCGTATCATCAAAGGCAGCAGGGGGAAATGATGGCGGAGTTCACACTAAGCATTGATGGCATGCACTGCGGTTCCTGCATTCGTCGCGTCACACAGGCCCTGACCTCGGCGGAAGGACTTCAGGTAGAAGAGGTTCGCCTCGGGGCCGCACGCTTAAAAACTTCCGACAACTCTCCCCAGGACAACTCTCCCCAGGTTGAGCTCGCCATTGCGGCTCTGGCTAAAGCAGGTTACACCTCACGCCTGGAGCAGTAGCTCAGACTATGGCCAGTTCCGCGCCAGAATCGCTCACCCTGCCCGTGCTCGGCATGAGTTGCGCTGCCTGCCAGCATCAAGTGGAGCAGGCCTTGCGCTCCACCGCGGGGGTTGAGTCGGCCCGGGTCGATTTAATGGCCCACCGCGCCAGCGTGGTCTTCGATCCAGCCGTTGCTCCGCCTCAGACCCTGGTGGACGCGATTCGCGCCGCGGGCTATGACGCCGTGTTACCCCGCCCCGGTGAGTCAAGTTCCCACAGCGAAGCCGATCCCAATGCCGCCAAGGCTGAACGAAAGGCCGTGGTCACCATCGCCGCCGGAGCTTTGACCATGTTGCTGGCCATGCCCCTCGGTTCGCAGATGGGCGCGCCAGATCACTTCCTCATGGGCTTGCTACCGTGGCTCTACGCCGTACCGGCGGACTTGCTTCGCTGGATGCTGCTCGCGCTGACCGCCGTCCTCCTGGTCTGGGCAGGGCGAAGCATCTATTCCAATGCCGTCCGCTCGCTGCGCCATGGCGCCACCAACATGAATACGCTGGTCAGCCTGGGAACCGGCGCAGCCTTCGCCTACTCCGCCTACGCCACTTTGGTCCCCGCACCCGGCCGGCAGGTCTACTTCGACGCGGTTCTGCTCATTCTTGGATTCCTGCTGCTAGGCAAGGCATTGGAGATGCGCGCCAAGCGTCGCGCCCTCGCCGCATTGGACTCCCTGAGCCGCCTGCGTCCTGAAACAGCTCGCCGCATCGTGGACGGGGTGGAGAGCATCGTCCCGCTGGAAGAGGTGCGGCCCGGAGACAGCGTGCTCGTGCTGCCCGGTGAGCGCTTCCCTGTGGACGCAGAAATCCTTGAGGGCCGCACCACCGTCGATGAATCGATGCTGACTGGCGAATCGACGCCACTCGCCCGCGATCCCGGCGGACGTGTTCTCGCCGGCTCGCTGAACTACGACGGAGCCGTCGTCTGCCGCGCCCAATCCCTAGGCGAGGGAACCGTCCTGGCGCAGATCACCCGCATGGTGCAACAGGCGCAATCCTCGCGTGCCCCTATGGAGCGGATGGCCGACCGCGCCAGTTCCATCTTCGTTCCGGTCGTGCTCGTTCTCGCCGTACTCACCTTTGTCATTTGGATGGAAGCCGCTCATTCCTTCCAGTTAGCGCTGGCCAACACCGTCGCCGTACTGGTCATCGCCTGCCCCTGCGCCATGGGACTGGCTGTTCCCGCCGCCCTCACCGTAGCGGTGGGCCGCGGCGCCCAGCTTGGCGTGCTCTTCAAGGGTGGGGAGGCTTTAGAGCGCCTCGCCAACCTCGACGTCGTCGTCCTCGATAAAACCGGAACTCTCACCGTGGGCCGGCCTGTTCTTATCGCAATTCGCCCGCTGATTGGGTATGTGGATGACGACCTGCTCCGGATTGCCGCCTCCGCGGAGGAGCGCTCCAATCACCCCCTGGCCCATGCAATCGTGGACGCCGCGCGTGAACGAGGTCTTTCCTGGCTGCCCGCCACCAATGTCCAGATCCTGCCCGGCCGCGGCCTCACCGCCACCGTGGATAACTACCGGGTTGTCCTGGGCAATGATGCCCTCTTCCATGAGCTGTCGCTGCGCTTTCCCGACACAATCACCCCCCCAAAACCCGGCGTTACCCGGCTTTGGATGGCCCTGCAGGACCAGCCCGTCGGTTGTTTCGATGCCCGTGATGCCCTGCGCGAGGATGCTTCTGCAGCGGTTGCCTCACTCCGCTTCTCCGGCCTGCGTGTGCTCATGATGACCGGCGACTCCGCCGCAGCCGCCGCCCCCATTGCAGATCAAGCGGGCATCGCCGAGGTCGAGGCGGGACTTGATCCGGCCGGCAAGCTCGTCCGCATCCGCGCGCTGCAGGAGGACGGCCTGCGCGTTGCCATGGTGGGCGACGGAATCAACGACGCGGGCGCACTGGCCCAGGCTGATGCCGGAATTGCAATGGGCACCGGCGCCGATCTCGCTCAGGAGGCAGGCGACGTGCTGCTGCTGCGCGCTCGGCCGTCCGCAATCCCTGCCGCGCTGGATCTGGCCCGCTCCACCTTGCGGATTATGCGCCAGAATCTCCTCTGGGCGATAGGGTACAACCTTCTCGGCATCCCCTTGGCTGCCGGCGTGCTCTATCCGGCATTCCACATCCTTCTCAGCCCCTGGGTGGCAGCCGCCGCCATGGCGCTTAGTTCTGTCAGCGTACTCTCCAACAGCCTTCGCCTGCGGCGCTGGCAGCCCGCTACCCTGCATCCGACCGCGAGCGCGATAGACTAGGTTCAGGCTGCTCCAGTGCGCATTCTCACCCGCTACATTCTCGGCGAAGTCCTCTCCCATACGCTCATCGGATGCGCGCTCTTCACCTTCATTCTCTTCATGCGCGACCTTCCACACATCCTCGAGATGGTGGTCCGCAATAGTTCTACCTTCACCAACGTGATGGAGATTTTCCTCTTCACACTGCCCAACACCTTTCGCGTCACCATCCCCATGGCCGTGCTCGTCGGCATCCTCCTCGGCCTCAGCCGCCTTGCAGCCGACAGTGAGATTGTCGCCATGCGCGCCTCAGGACTTGGCATCGGCTACTTCGTGCGCGTCGCATCCATCGTTGCCATTGCGGGCACGCTGCTCGGTCTCATCAACTCCGTGTATGTTGCCCCGCGCGCCAATCAGGCCATCCTGGATATGCAGCAGGCGCTCGAGACCTCGCAGGCATCCTACGAAATACAGCCGCGCGTCTTTTACGAGGATTTTCGCAATCGTGTTCTCTACGTGCAGGATGTGCGCGGGGGAACCGGAGCGGCCAACTGGCGTCAGGTCTTCATGGCAGACGTCAGCAATCCCACCACTCCACTCATTACTACGGCGGCATCCGCTACGGTGGTCAGTGAGTCGGCTCAAGAGTTGCTCATGCGCCTGCGCAACGGCTCTGAGCATCAGACCGTCGCCGGGCAGCCGCAGCAATACAACATCTCCACCTTTACCAGCACTGACCTCCCACTCACCTTGAGCCAGCAGAGCGACATCCATCTGGGCCGCATGGATACGGCCATCTATGCCCTGCCGCTGGCCGCGCTGCTGCAGCGCACGCACGGCCCCGATGCAAAACGCTTCCTGATCGAGTTGCACACTCGCTTTGCCTATCCCACTGCCTGCCTGGTTCTCATGCTGGTCGGCGTTCCCCTCGGCGTCACATCGCGCCGTGGAGGCAAAAGCTCCGGCCTCGTTTATACGCTTCTGCTCGTCCTCCTCTACTACATCCTTTCCTACACCGGCATCGCCCTCAGCAAACAGGGCAAGATCAGTCCCATGCTGGGTGTTTGGATGGCCAACTTGCTCTTTGCCGCGATTGGCGTCTTCCTGCTTTGGCAGATGGCCAGCGGGGGACGCGTCCTCACCGCCATTAGCGGATGGATCGCGCGCGCCCCAAGCCTGAAGCCGGCCGTCAATCACAATGGCCCTCATCTCACTGACCTGCTTGACAAGTTGCAGCCGCGTTCAACGCGGCATGCCTCACAAAGCGCCTTCCCCAGAATCCTCGACTCCTACGTCATCCGCGAGTTCTTCGGTACATTCCTGCTGGTGCTCACCAGCTTTGTAATGCTCATGCTGGTCTTTACGTTCTTTGAGCTCATCGGCGACATTCTGCGCAACCATATCCGCCTTACTACGGTGGGCGCCTATCTGGTCAACCTCACGCCCAGCATGATCTACCAGATCACTCCACTTGCCGTGCTCATCGCTGTCCTTGTCACCTTTGGCGTACTCAACCGGAACAGCGAAATCATCGCAATGAAAGCCACCGGCATCAGCCTCTATCGCCTCGTGGTGCCCATCGTTTCCATCTCCGCCGTCCTGGCCGTAAGCCTGTTCCTCTTCGACGAGTTCTACCTGCCGCAGGCAAACCGCAGGCAGGAGGCGCTGCGCAGCACCATCAAGGGCCGCCCGCCGCAAACCTTCCTGCATCCTGAACAGAAATGGATCTTCGGCCAGGCACGCCCAGGCGAGCCCGGCCGCATCTTCTATTACCAGTTTTTCGATCCCGACCGCACCGAGTTCGCCAACCTCTCGGTATTCGAGTTCGATCCCGCCACTTTTTCCCTCTCCCGGCGTATCGTTGCGGCGCGCGTCTTCTGGGATTCGGATTCACAGTCCTGGATCTTTCAGGACGGCTGGAAGCGCGACTTCGCGGGAGCCAATGTGATCGAAGGTTCCTATCAGGAGTTCAAGCAGACCACCTTCGCCGAGATTCACGAAGAACCGGGATATTTCAAGAAGGAGAGCTGGCAGTCCCAGGAAATGAACTTCGGGCAGCTTGAACGATATATCAGCGATCTGCGCCAAAGCGGCTTTGACACAATGCGCCTGCGCGTCGCTCTGTGGCACAAACTCGCCTATCCGCTCATCGCGATTGTCATGGCGGTTCTTGCCATCCCCTTCGCACTCTCCATGGGCCGGCGCGGCTCTCTCACCGGCATCGCCGTAGCCATCGCCGTCGCGCTCGCCTACTGGGTAATCGATGGTCTCTTCGGCGCCATGGGCAACGTGAACTATCTGCCTGCCACGCTGGCCGCATGGGCCCCCGATGTCCTGTTCGGCCTCACCGGTGGCTACCTCCTCTTGCGGACGCCCACCTGAGGGAGCCTCGGAATCAGTCAAAGTTCTTTTGCAAGCGCGCGGCTTCTGCCGTGCCGGCCGTGTGCCAATTCACCCGCATCCTACGGTGTGAAGCTCCTGTCTTCGGTCACCTGCAGATCAGCATGCACCGGTAGTTTGTCACTGGAGCCACCCGCCAGCACGCGCACCTGTTCCTTCTCCACGCGCCAAGCGTGGTTCGGTGTATCCCAATACGCAAGGTCGCGAGCCTTCAGTTCCATCGTCACGTCCTGCTCCGCTCCAGCTTCGATCCGCACCCGTTTGAATCCCTTCAACTCCAGTTGAGGTCGCTTCACCGCGGAGCCGAGGTGCTGCACATACATCTCCACCACCTCATCGCTCGCGCGCTGTCCGGTATTCTTCACCTTCACCGTCACTTGCACGCTGCCGTCCGCATTCATCGCCGCGGCGCTCGGGTTCACGCCTTCGTAGGAGAAAGTCGTATAGCTGAGCCCATAGCCAAACGGATACAGCGGCTTGTCCTTGCTGTAAAGATACGTGCGCCCGTCCAGCAGGTTGTAATCCATGATGGGCAGCAGTTGCGCATCGCCGGTGGGCCAGGTCTGCGTCAGCCGGCCCGCAGGCGAATACTCGCCGAACAGCACATCGGCCAGTCCATGACCCTCCTCCTGGCTATTGTGGACCATGTGGACAATCGCCGGCACATTCTGCTCACTCCACACAATGGCGTACGGAAAACTCGACCGCAGCACCTCAATCGTGTGCGGGTTGGCGGCATAAACCTGCTTCACCAGCGACTCCTGCTCCAGCACAATTGTCTTGCGGTCCACATCTTCCTTGCCATTGGACGGCGTTGGGCACTGGTCCCATCCCGCATTGCACTCCGGATGATTCCCCACCACCACAATCGCCACATCAGCCTTGCGCGCCAGTTCCGCCGCACCGGCCGCATCCGAGCCATCGGTAAACAGCACATTCACGCTCTTCCCGGCCGCCTCACGAATCCCATCAAGAATACTCACAGAATACGGCGGCGTGCCGCTGTACCAGTCCAGCAGAACCTGGTCGGTCCAGGGCCCAATCACCGCAATCGTCTTCAGCTTTGTCCGGTCCAGCGGCAGGGCGTTTCCCTCGTTCTTCAGCAGCACAATCGACTCATCCGTCGCCTGGCGTGCCAGTTCCCTGCTGGACGCGCGCTCCCAAGGCGGCATCTCCCCATCTGCCTCCCGGCCAATCTTCGCGTAAGGGTCTGCTCCCACCGGGTCCATTTCGCCCAGCCGTAGATACACGCGCAGCAGATTCTTCAGTGAGGCATCCATATCCGCCTCGGTCAGCAGACCATCCTGCAGCGCCTTCCCTAAATCGTCCTTGTAGATATCCAGAAAATGGTTGATCCCCGCCTTGACCGCCGCCGCAGAGCCCTGTTCCTTGTCAGGAAAGCTCTTGTGCGCGGTAATCAGCAGCCCCAGCGCGCCGCCGTCCGTGCAGATCAATCCGTCGTTGCCCCACTCCTTGATCATTACGTCTTTCAGCACGGGATGAATCATCATGGGGATCCCGTTCCACGAGTTGTACGCCGCCATCACCGCCCGCGAACCGCCCTCCTCAAAGCCCATCCGGAAAGGCACAGAGTAGTATTCGCGAAAGAGCCGCTCATCGAAGTCCGACGAGCTGTGCGACCGCCCATCTTCATTCTCATTTGCCAGAAAGTGCTTCATCAGAGAGGCCGCTTGCCAGTGCTTTGCGTCCGGACCCTGCAGGCCCTGCGCAAAGGCCACCGTCAGAGTGCCCACCAGGTAGGGATCCTCACCGTAAGACTCTTCCGTGCGTCCCCAGCGCGGGTCCCGGCTCAAATCCGCATTCGGTGCCCGCACCACCACACCCCCACGATCAATCACCGCATTCTGGTAGTCATAGCGAGCCTCATAGCCTTCCAGCGAGGCAATCTGCTTTAAAAGCGCCGCATCCCAGGTTGCTCCGAGCCCCTTTTCCTGCGGAAACGTCGTCGTCGGCACCGGCAGCAATCCACGGCCGCCCCAGCCGGCCGGTCCGCCCAGCGCCAGACCATGCAGTCCCTCCACCTGGCCTGAGAACACGATCCCAAGGCGCGGAATCTTCGGGTGATCCGACATCAGATCAATCTTCTCCTGAAGCGTCAAACGGCCCAGCAGGTCCGCAATCCGTTGGTCGTCGCTCAACTTTGGATCGCGAAACGGATAACCCGTCTGCGCACTCGCAACCCGCACCAAGCCAATCGTCAGCGCCGCTCCCGCCAACACCGCTAAACATGAGCCAAGCCGTATCCGCATTGCCGTCCCCTTCCATGGCAGAACAGCGCAGACTATCACACCTCCGGCGCAAATGCCCTTGAGTAAACCGATTGAAGCAGAGACATCGCACCACAAGAAAAAGGGCAAAGCGCGTGTGCGCTTTGCCCTCGCAGGTGAACGGCCCAACCCTTAGTAAAGCCTGAAGTTCACCTCAATCGTGATCATCACCGGCACCGGCGTCCGCCCATCTTTCATGGCCGGCTTGAATTTGTACTTCCGCACCGCCTCCAGGGCCTTCTCGTCCAGCCCCATCCCCAGCGCGCGAATCACACGCGGATTCTGCGGATTCCCCTGCGCATCCACAATCAGCGAAATCAGGCAAATGCCCTGATACTTTGCCCGGCGCGCCTCGTCGGAAAACTCCGCATCCGGCGAAAAGATCGGCACCGGGGCAGACACGCCGCCGCCGATCCGATACAGCCCACCGCCCGTGTTGCCTCCGGTTCCAGGCCCAAATCCATTGCCCGTCCCCGAACCCAGACCGCCACCATAGCCGGTTCCCATCCCCGCTCCGCCACCCTGGCCGTTCGATGCCAGCGCTACATTCGGTGACTTCGTCACGCCGATATTCGGCAGCGTTGGATTGTCCGGAAGCGTAATGTTTTTCTGCACCGCAATGGCGGACTCAATCGGAATCTTCGGATTGTCCAGCACCGGAACCTGCGGAGGCGTCATCGGCTTGTCTTCTATCTTCGGCAGTTTCCCCTTGATCGGATTCACAATGTCGTGTGAACCACCGCCGCCACCGCCGCCTGCCGCCACACCTGCCTTCGGAGCCTTCAGCTCAAATGTGCCTACATCGATCGCGGTCGCCGTCAAAGGAGGCTTCACCGCCTCAATGATCTTCTTCCCCACAAAAAACAGCAGCACCGCAAGAATCGAAAGGTTCACCGCGGTGGAAATCCCAATCGCCCACGGATTGGCCTTCACCGCCAGCCGGTCTGGCACGGGGATCGGCTTTGAAGTCAGTTCGAGTGGCGGCAGCTTGGGGGGAAAGAAAAAGTCGCAGACATTCTCGTAGAGACCGGCAAGTATGGACTTCTCTTCAAATGCCCTGCCGAGAAACGCGTCAAGTTCGTGCCCAGTCGTCAGCACCGCGGCGGCTTCAGTCTCCGAGTCTGGCTGTATGAGTAGGTCGTTTGCCATATTCGCTGAGGGCCCCGCTGACTCCTTCGATTGCCCTGCACGGCAATCGTCCGCTTGCAGGTCCGTCTCTCTATTATGCTCGACAGCGCCCACCCTTGTCTCCAGTCCGCAGGACTCACGTTTTCGGGCTACGCTCTTCAGAGTCTCATATCTTTCCGCAGGGTAGACTCCTATAAACAATAGACGAGCTACTTGCGTTGTGGTTACCGAAAAACTTCCTCCGCCGTTTACACTAACTGTTGACCCATTTCGAATCATCCCAGGGAGTGACGATGTCTCCAGCGCCGGAGTTGAAGGCAACCTTGACCTTGCCTCAAACCGCTTTCCCCATGAAGGCCAATCTGCCGCAGAATGAACCACTTCGCCTGGCTCGCTGGACATCCATGCGCCTTTACCAGGAGCTGCGCAAGGCGGGCCTGGGGCGCCCCGCCTACATCCTTCACGACGGCCCGCCGTACGCCAACGGACCCATCCACCTTGGCCACGCACTCAACAAAGGCCTCAAGGATTTTGTTGTCAAGTCAAAAACCATGGCCGGCTTCGATGCACCTTACGTCCCCGGCTACGACTGCCACGGCCTGCCCATCGAGATCAAGGTGGACGAGCACCTGGGCCGCAAAAAGCTCGAAATGCCCGTCCCAGACGTGCTGGAAGCCTGCCGCGCCTATGCCCAGAAATACGTCGATCTGCAAACCTCCCAGTTTGAGCGCATTGGCTGCTTCGGGCGCTGGGAGCAGCCCTACAGGACCATGTCCCGCGACTACGAAGCCCGCACCCTCGAAGCCTTCTACGGCTTCCTTGAAAAGGGATTCGTCTATCGCGGCCTCAAACCCGTTTACTGGTGCATCCACGACCGCACCGCCCTCGCCGAAGCCGAGGTCGAGTATGAGATGCACACCAGCCCCTCGGTCTACGTGCGCTACCGCCTCACGTCAAACGCCGAGGCGCTGGATGCCACACTTGCCGGCCGCGAGGTCTACACCATCATCTGGACCACCACTCCCTGGACCCTTCCCGCGTCCATGGCCGTCGCCTTCCATCCTGATTTCGATTACGTTGCATTGGCGGCCAGTGGCGACCCAAAATCCCCAGACACGACTGCTGATCCGGTGTACATCGTCGCTGCTGAGTTGGCCGCCCCCGTCGTCGCCGCCTGCAAGCTAGGCCAAACCACCGAACTTGCGCGCTTCAAGGGCGCCACTCTGGAAAAGGCCACCTTCCAGCATCCATTCCTTGAGCGCAGCATCCTCGGCGTCCTGGCAACTTACGTCACCGCCGACACCGGCACAGGCGCCGTCCACACAGCGCCATCGCACGGCGCAGACGACTTCTACACCGGTCAACGCTACAACCTCGATCCCACCTGCCGCGTCGATGCCGCGGGCCGCATTCATGTGGACCAGGCAGCTTGGCCGCGTGTTGCTCCGCCCGCATTCGACGGCAAAAAGGTCTGGGACGCCAACCCCATCATCATCGCCATGCTCGAAGAGCGCCGCGCCCTGTTGGCCACGGCAGATCTGGAGCACTCCTATCCGCACTGCTGGCGCTGCCATCATCCAGTCATCTTCCGCGCGACCGAGCAGTGGTTCATCTCGCTCGACACAGCCATAACGTCCGCCGAGGGCGAAGAGAAAACCTTCCGCCAGCTCACTATCGAGGAGATCGACAAAGTTATATGGGACCCCGCCTGGGGCAAGGAGCGCATCACCAACATGATCGCCACCCGCCCCGACTGGTGCATCAGCCGCCAGCGCATCTGGGGCGTGCCCATCGCGGTCTTCCTCTGCGAAGCCTGCCAGAAGCCCATCCTCGACCCGGCGCTGAATCGCAAAATCGTAGACCTCTTCGAGCGCGAGGGCGCAGAAGCCTGGCACACAACGGAAACAGCATCCCTGCTGCCCGCCGCGGCAAAGTGCGCGCATTGCGGCGCAACGGCGTTCCGCAAAGAGACAGACATCCTCGATGTCTGGTTTGACTCCGGCACAAGCTGGTTCGCCGTCTGCGAGTCCGACCCGGATCTCAAGGCGCCGTACAAGTCCTTCCAAAACCAGAGCGGCACAACGTGCCTCTATCTTGAGGGTGGCGACCAGCACCGCGGCTGGTTCCACTCCTCGTTGCTCACCTCGGTCGCACTCCGCGGCCGCGCGCCCTACTCCCACGTCGCCACCGCCGGCTGGACGCTCGACGAGCAGGGCCGCGCCATGTCCAAGTCGCTCGGCAACGGCGTCGATCCCGTGGATATCG
>VFSW01010891.1_pt1 | contig 12844 bp, 15 predicted proteins | sample 5358111 | NCBI WGS metagenome assembly VFSW01 (sample SAMN11554181, study PRJNA540505) | mine drainage metagenome | isolation source: sediment from site ElyBrook_90M | place: USA: Ely Copper Mine, Vershire, VT | collected 2017 | reverse complement strand
CCAATCCCGGATCATTTTCTTGTCGCCGATGTAGATTTCGTTCGGCGAGTTTGGATCGAGTACCCACTTGATGCGCGCGATTCCTTCGGTCACGTCTTTCATCGAGCCGGCGTAACTGAGGCGCAAGTGTCCTTCCATTCCGAACTCCTTGCCGGGCACGGTGACGACGAACGCTTTCTTGAGCAAGAGATTTGAAAGCTCAACCGAGTTGTTGGTGTACGCGCGAAAATCGGGCAGGCAGTAGAACGTACCGCCCGGCTTGACGCACTTGACGCCGGTAAATGACTTCAGTTCCTGCATGATCACATCGCGATTGTTTTGAATCGACAAGCGCAGGTTTTCCACGACGCTTTGCAAGCCGGTCAGCGCGCCTTCTGCCGCGACTTGCAGAAAGGGCGAAGTCGATGTGGTGACTTGGCTCTGCACGTTCGTCATGATCTCGACGAGCTGCCGATTCGCCACCGCCCAGCCGATGCGAAAGCCGGTCATGCCGTACAATTTCGACACGCCGTTCACCACGATGATCTTGGTCGACTCGATGTCCTTGTCGCTAGAGCGGTACGCCGGCGCGGCTTTTTTCCCATCGAAAACCAGTTTGTGGTAAATGTCGTCCGCGATGAGGTAGATGTTCTTCTTTTCGCAGAACTCGACGAGTTGCGCGATGAACTCGTCCGAAAAAACAACGCCGGACGGATTGTTCGGGCTGTTGACGATGATCGCGCGCGTGGACGAAGTGACGGCTTGCAAAATATCTTCCATCCGCGGATGCAAGCCGCCGTCTTCCGGCGTGACGATGACCGGAACACCGTAGACCATTTTGACCATCTCGGGATAACTCACCCAGTACGGCGCGAGGATGATGACTTCGTCTTGCGGGTTGAGGATCGTGTAGAGAAGATTATAAATCGATTGCTTCGCGCCGCCGGAGACAATCACGTTCTCCGGCGCAACGACCTTGTCGTAGTTCTCCTCGGTGTAGCGGATGATCGCTTTCTTCAGCGAGGGCAGCCCGTCAGTCGGCGTATACTTGATGTCGCCGGTGTTCAGCTTGGCTGCCGCGCTGAGCAGCGCGGTCATCGGCGCGCGGTTCTTCGGCTCGCCGATGCCGAGGTGGATCACGGCTTCGCCGCGCTCGCGCAACAGCCGCGCCTCCTCGTTGAGCCGGATCGTCGGCGATTCGGCGATCGATTTTGCGAGTGTGCTAATACTCATAATGACTCCTGTTCGGACTCGGAATACCTCGAGCGAATCTCTTGCCATTATACAACGCAGCGGGGATTTTTCCAAAAAAAGAAAAACCTTGCGAAGGTTCTGAAACCTTCGCAAGGTTCGAATCATTCTAGCGCAACCCAGATGCGGTCGCCCTCCGTCTTGACCGGAAACGTTTTGATCGGAAACATCGGCGGCAGCGCGATGACCGCGCCCGTCTTGAGATCGAACCGTCCACCGTGCCGCGGACACTCGATTTCGCCGTCGATCAATTCTCCGTCGGCGAGTGTGCCGTTGTCGTGCGTGCAGAGGTCTTGCGTCGCGAAGAATGTCCCTTCCCAATTAGCGATCAAGATCCGTTTGCCATTCACGGCGAACGATTTCATCTGCCCCGGTTTCACGTCGGCGGTCTGGGCGACCGCAACAAAGTTAGCCACAATGCGTCTCCAAAATAAATTCTACTCGTCATCTTCCTCATCGGGCCAGGTCTTGATCCCGTATGCGCCAGCTTTGATCACTTTGAGCGGCAGCAGTGCGCACTTGATGCGCGTGGGTCCGAGCGGAATGCCGAGCAGATCGAGCACGAATTGCTTGTCCATCTTCTTGATCTCGTCAAGCGATTTGCCGATCAATTCATCCGTCAGCATCGACGCGGACGCCTGACTGACCGCACAACCCTTGCCGTTGAATTTCACGTCCTCGACAATGTTGTTCTTCAGCTTGATGTCGATGCGAATCTTGTCCCCGCACAGCGGATTGGAATCTTCGTACGAAATATCGGCGTCCGGAATCTCGCCGTGATTGTGCGGATGCTGATAATGATCGAGAATGAGTTCGCGGTAAAGGTCATCCATCAGGGTTGCTTCTCATTTTGTTTGTCGGAGGGTTTCGATTTCGTGCAGGAAGGTCTCAAAAGCCACTTCATCGCAGGGCTGATGGTCGTCAGTAGAATCGAACTGATGAACATGCCAACCTCTTTTGGCATTGTCTTTGCCGTACAGACGCTTGTTCTTGTTGATCCAGGCAAAAGCGGTTTTGCCGGTTGCCGCGTTGTGGAACGCATTCACAAAGGAACCGTCGGTAAGAAAGACGCGCACGCTCAAAATATCTTCGTCGCTCTCACTTATCGCATATGACGAAACGAGAGAAGATGCTTGGCAGGACTCGACCAGCCGACGAAATACTTCGTCGGTCGTCATGCTGCCAGCCACGCGCGCATATCTTCCAGGCGTGCCTTACGTGTTGCGAGCGCTTCCCATTGCAAATAGTCGTTTTCTGATTCAAACGAATAATCCTTGGGATCGTCTTCCTTCTCCCAGTGTCGCTTGTATTCCTCAAACGGCATCCCGGACTTGGCTGTGAACACCTGATGATTCGCGGTGATTTGTTCCAAGCGATGCTCAACGGCGTCTTTGAGAACGATCAGCATCGCAATGTCGGGATGCGCCTCACCGGTCAATTCAGCGAGCAGGCGTGCTGTCTCTTTGGGCCAAGCGATTGACATGTTCCACCTCCGGTCGCTACCCCTTGAAAATCTGTCTCACTTTCTTCAGCGTCTCCACCAGTTGGTCGATCTCTTCCGGCACGTTGTAGACGTAGAACGATGCGCGCGTCGTCGCGGCAAGCCCGTAGCGCTCGTGCAGCGGCATCGCGCAATGGTGGCCGGCGCGCACGCAAATCCCTTCGCGATCGAAAATCTGCGCGACATCGTGCGGGTGCACCTCCGGCACGGCAAATGCGATCACGCCGCCGCGCTGCGCGGGATCGAGCGGACCCACGATGCGGATGCCGTCAAGATCGCGCAGCTGGTCGAGCGCGTACGCGGCAAGGGCGCGCTCGTGCGCGCGCACGTGCTCCATTCCGAGCGCGCTCAAGTAATCGATGGCGGCGCCCATCGCGATGCCTTCCATAATCGCCGGCGTGCCGGCTTCAAATTTCCACGGCAATTCGTTCCAGGTGGAATGATCCATAAACACTTCGCGGATCATATCGCCGCCGCCGAGAAAGGGGTCCATCGCTTCCAGCAACGCGCGCTTGCCGTAGAGAATCCCGACGAACGGACCGAGCATCTTGTGTCCGCTGAACGCGAGAAAATCCGCATCGAGCGACTGCACGTCCACCGGCATATGCGGCACGGACTGCGCCGCATCGACGACGCACACCGCGCCGACCGCGTGGGCGCGTTCGATGATCTGTTTGATCGGCGTGAGCGTGCCGGTGACATTGGACGCCATCGTCGCGGCAACGAGCTTGGTCTTTTCAGTGACGAGCGTTTCGATTTGCTCGCCGCGCAAAAGTCCGTTCTCGTCTACGTCGATGAATTTCAGCGCGGCGCCTTTTTCTTTGGCGAGCAACTGCCACGGAACGATGTTCGAGTGGTGTTCTAGGAGGGTGGTGACAATTTCGTCGCCGGCGTGAATGTTCTTGCGCCCCCAGGCGTAGGCGACGAGATTGATCGACTCGGTCGTGTTGCGCGTGTAGACGATCTCACGGTACGATTTGGCGTTGATGAATTTCTGAATCTTTTTGCGCGCGCCTTCATACCGCGCGGTGGCTTCTTCGGCGAGCGCGTAGACGCCGCGGTGGACGTTCGCGTTGTATTTGTGGTAATACTCGTCCATCGCCTGAATGACCGCTTCCGGCTTTTGCGTCGTTGCCGCGCTGTCGAGGTAAATCAGCGGTTTGCCGTTGACCGTTTGCTGGAGGATCGGAAAATCCTCGCGGATCGCCGCGACGTTCAATCCTTTTGTCTTAATCGGGTTGGTTGCTGACATCAATGTCCTCAACGACAATTGACAATTGTCAATTGCCAATTCGCAATTTTGCTACCATCCCATCAACAAGCCGGGATCTTCCATGTAATTTGGGTCCCACAGATCAGGAAGCACAGAGATTTTGATTTTCTTGCCCGCGGTCTGTTCCGCCGAATCCTTGACTTGCTGGATCAGCCAGCCGCCGTAAGGGCAGAACGGCGTCGTTAGCATCATCTTGATTTCCGGCTCGTCCGCGCCCAAGTTGATCTCGCGAATCAAGCCGAGTTGAATTACGTCCAGTCCGATCTCAGGGTCCTTCACCTCGCGCAATTTCTCTTTGATTTGACCTTCTGGGCTTGCCGCCTCGTATTCCGGCATCGGGTGAAGCGACTCGGTGGTTACATCGCTCATATCGACCTCTCTTTTTCGATACAATCTGCCGCGACTCGTAATTGCAAACCCCCGTCCATCGCGGACGAGGACGGGGGTTGCATAATGGCTGTGGATAATCAAGCCGTTTTGCCGGGCGATCCCCATTTCTTCTGGAAATCGGCAGCCGACAATTTGAAATAGTCGGCGTTCTTCTGGGTGTACGATTTCCACTCGTCCTTGACATCCGGCTCCGGGAAGATCGCGCTGACCGGGCATTCCGGCACGCACGCGCCGCAATCGATGCACGTATCCGGGTCGATGTACAATTGCTGCACGGGCTCAAAATCGCCTTCATCCTTCTTGGGATGGATGCAGTCGACCGGACACACGTTCACGCATGCCGCGTCTTTGACCGTGATACAGGGTTCAGCAATCACGTACGCCATTGTTTTGCTCCTTTCAAAGAAATTTAAGATTGCTTAATCCGTCGACAGCGTATGAGCGAGCACAATCGGCTGAATGAGTTTTTGACCGGTGGCTTTGCGGCTGGGATATTCGCGCGCGCCGCCTTTCAAAGTATCTATGCCGAGTGTCGCGCAACGCAGTCGGGATTTTACCACATCTTCCCCCATTTGGTCAATCAGCGGCGTGTACGGCATTTCCTCGATTTCTTTGAGTGTCTTGCCCTTGACCAATTCCGTGGCGAGCGATGCGCCCGCCATGCTGATGGTGCAGCCCTTGCCCTCGAACGTGACATCGGTTACCCGATCATTCTCGTCGACCTTGACCCATAGCGATACTACATCGCCGCAACCCGGATTGCCGCCGTTGACCAAAATGTCCGGGTCAGCCAGCTCGCCGTGATTGTGCGGGTTGTTGTAGTGATCGAGAATGAATTCGATGTATTCTTGTCGGTCCATTGGGTAAGTATACCGGTAAACAGGAAAACCAGTAGACAAGTTGCCAAACCTTGTTTACGTGTTTACTTGTCTACTTCTCGATCGGCGCGCCGACGAGATTGCCCCACTCGGTCCACGAGCCGTCATAGTTGCGCACCTTCGGGTAGCCGAGCAGGTATTGCAGCACAAACCAGGTGTGGCTGGAACGCTCGCCGATGCGGCAGTAGGCGATCACGTCCTTGTCCGGCGTGATGCCGAGCGATTGATACAGTGCCTTCAACTCGTCCGCCGATTTGAAGGTGCCGTCCTCGCGCGCGGCTTTCGCCCACGGGATATTCTTCGCCCCCGGGATGTGCCCGCCGCGCAACGCGCCCTCTTGCGGATAGCCCGGCATGTGCAGCAACTCGCCGGTGTACTCCTGCGGCGAGCGCACGTCCACGAGCGGATTGCCGCCGGCAACGTGCTTCATCACCTGGTCGCGGAACGCGCGAATCTTGGTGTCGTCACGCTCGTGCGCGACATAGTTGGTGTGCGGAAAGCTGGACGCTTCTTTCGACAGTGGGCGATTTTCGGCGATCCATTTTTGACGCCCGCCGTTCATCACCACGCATTTCGCGTGACCGAAGAGTTTGAACACCCAGAACGCGTAGCACGCCCACCAATTGTTCTTATCGCCGTAAAAAACCACCGTCGTGTCGTTGCCGATGCCGCGCGTCGACAGGAGCATTTGAAAACTATTGCGGTCGATATAGTCGCGCATCACTGTGTTCTGCAGATCGACATGCCAATCGATTTTGACCGCGCCCGGGACGTGTCCCACTTCGTAGAGCAGAATGTCTTCGTCAGACTCGACGATGCGAATGTCCTTGTCATTCAGATGCTGGGCGACCCAATCGGTCTCGACCAGCACTTCGGGATGAACGTATTCTGTCATGATGTATCTCCCGTAGGACAAGTTTGCAAACTTGTCCTACCCTCCAATCTTCGTTTTGATCACCGCGGTCAACTCATCGCGCACGGATTCGAGCGGAATCTTTTGCATAAGCGGATCGAAAAAACCTTCGGTGATGAGCTGCGCCGCTTCCGGTCGCGGAATGCCGCGCGCCATCAGATAAAAAACCTGTTCTTCGTCGATCGGACCCACCGTTGCGCCGTGCGTGCAGCGCACATCGTTCGCTTCGATCTCAAGTTCCGGGATCGAGTCCGCGTGCGCGTGCTCGCTCAACAAGATGTTCCGATTCGCCTGATAGGCGTCGGAACGCTGCGCGGCGGGATTCACGCGGATCAGTCCGCGGAAGACGGAATAGGCATTGTCCTTGAGTGCGCCTTTGTAGAGCAGGTCGCTCGTCGAATGTCCCACGATGTGATTCTGGAAGGTGTGTTGATCGAAATGCTGCTTGCCGTCGCCGAAGAAAAAGCCAAGCAACGCGGCGTTCGTGCCCGCGCCAAGCATCTTGCAATCGAGGAACGCCTTCGTCGTCTGGCTGCCGAGCGTGCCGACGAGCCAGGTGAGCGACGAATCTTTTTCCAGCAACGCGGCTTGCGACGTGAAATGCCACACGTTCTGCGCGTAATCTTGCAAATGGAAATATTGCAGGTTTGCGCCGGGCTTCAAGATCAACTCAACTGCGCCGTTGGAGAAACGTTGCGTCTCATTTTCCTTCGACGCATAGTTCTCGATCAGTTTCACCGACGCGCCTTCTTCGACCACGACCAGCGTGTGGGTGAACATCGCGAGGTTGGGCGAATCGAAATAGGTCAGCGTTTGCAGCGGCAGATCGATCACGGTGTTACGCGGCACATAGAGGAATGTGCCGCCGCTAAAGAACGCGCCGTGCAGCGCGGCAAACTTCAAGTCTCCCACCGTGTCGCCGTAACCGCCGCCTTCGTGCTTGCCGCTGGTGCCGGTGCGCGGCTTGTCGCTCTTGTAGCGGTTCTCGCTGTACGTCACGGCTTGCGTCATGAAATACTGCTGGACGAGTTCGGGATGGTCGCGAATCGCGGTGTCGATGTCGCAGAAAATTACGCCGCGCTTGATCAGGTCATCCGCCAGCCGCGCGTGCGCGACGCCGGTGTTATACTGTGCGAGAACACCCGCGGCGTTCTGATCGCTGGCGACTTGCTGGAATTTCTCCGGCAGCGCCCTGAGCGCGTCGCGCGCGTCATCGCCCGCGACAAACGGGACGACGGATTCCAGATTTAACTCCTTCAAAGAAGTCCGCCGCCACAACTCGTCATTCGCGGCGGGTGACGGCGTTTCTTCGTACAGATGCCACGCTTCGAGCCGGCGCGCCAGCACCCATTCGGGTTCCTGCTTGATTCTGGACAACGTCTCGATGGCGTCTTTGGTCAATCCGGTTTTTGTGCTCAATGTTGCTACGGTGTCAGCCACGTGCAATGTTCCTCTCGTGAAAATATCAAGTAGACACAGTACATCACAGATTTGAGGAGAGAGGCGTTCTCTAACGCCGATTTCAAGCGTAAACCGCGCTAGAGAGCGCTCACCCCTCCATAGAATTGTGATGTACTGAGACAGGTAAACAGGTGACTTGTCTACCTGTCTACCTGTTTACTTGTTTACGTTCTAACCAACCGACCCTTCCATCTGCAATGAAATCAGCCGGTTCATTTCGACCGCGAACTCCATCGGCAATTCTTTGACAATCGGCTCGATGAAACCGCTGACGATCATCGTCGCGGCTTCCGCTTCGGTCAAGCCGCGCGACATCAGGTAGAAGAGCTGCTCTTCGCCGATTTTTGAAACGCTGGCTTCGTGACCGATGGTCACGTTGTCCTCGTCCACTTCGATGTACGGGTACGTGTCCGAGCGCGACTGCTCGTCGAGCAGCAGCGCGTCGCAGCGCACGTTCGATTTCGAGCGGACCGCGCCAGGGTACACTTTCAGCAAGCCGCGGTACGAGGTGCGCCCGCCATCCTTCGAGATGGATTTGCTAGAAATCAAGGAGGTGGTGTCCGGCGCGCCGTGCACGACCTTGCCGCCGGCGTCCTGATGTTGTCCCTTGCCCGCGAACGCGACTGAGAGAATCTCGCCGTGCGCGCCTTTGCCCATCATATACACGCTGGGATATTTCATCGTCAGCTTGGAGCCGAGGTTGCAGTCCACCCATTCCATCGTCGCATCTTCGTACGCAATCGCGCGCTTGGTGACGAGATTGTAGACGTTCGACGACCAGTTTTGGATCGTGGTGTACCGCACGCGCGCGTTCTTGTTCACGACGATTTCGACGACCGCGCTGTGCAGCGAGTCGGCGGAGTACGTGGGCGCGGTGCAGCCCTCCACGTAATGGACGTACGAACCTTCGTCCGCGATAATCAGCGTGCGCTCGAACTGTCCCATGCTCTGCGCGTTGATGCGGAAATACGCTTGCAGCGGCATATCGACGTGGACGCCCGGCGGGACGTAGATGAACGAGCCGCCCGACCAGACCGCGCTGTTGAGCGCGGAGAATTTGTTGTCCGCGGCGGGAATGATCGTGCCGAAATATTTTTTGACGAGGTCAGGATGCTCCGCCAGCGCCTGGTCCATTCCCAAGAAGATCACGCCCTGCTTGCTGAGCGATTCCTTGATGCTGTGATAGACGACCTCGGATTCGTACTGCGCGCCGACGCCGGAGAGGAATTTCTTTTCCGCTTCGGGAATGCCGAGGCGATCAAACGTGTTCTTGATGTCGGCGGGAACATCGTCCCAAGAACGTTCGGATTTATCGGTGGCGCGCAGGAAATAGTAAATGTCGTCAAAGTCGATGTCGTTGAGGTTGCCACCCCACTGCGGCATCGTTTTCTTGTAGAAGATTTCGAGCGCGCGGAGGCGGTATTGCCGCATCCAATCCGGCTCGTTCTTCATCCACGAAATCTCTTCGACGATCTCGCGGTTCAACCCCTTCTTGGCTTTGAAAACATATTTCTCCGGATCGAAGAATCCGTATTTCTCTTTATAGACTGAACTGGACGCGCCGATGTCGAACGTGCTCTTATTCTGGTCGGTCATTTGTGTCTCCGTCTGAGTAGACAGGTACGCAGGTAAACATGTAAACAAGGAACTTGTTTGCATGTCTTCTGGTGTACCCGCTTACTTTACTGCTTCTGGTTCCTTCAGCCAATCGTACCCTTTTTCTTCGAGCTGCAGCGCAAGCTCCGCGCCCCCGGACATCGCGAGCTTGCCGCTCACCATCACGTGGACGAAATGCGGCTTGATGTAATTCAAGATGCGCTGATAGTGCGTGATGAGCATCACGCCCACGTTCGGACCGGCGAGCGCATTGACGCCTTCCGAGACGATCCGCAGCGCGTCGATGTCCAAGCCGGAATCGGTTTCGTCGAGGACGGCGAGTTCGGGGTTGAGCACCGCCATCTGCAAAATCTCGACGCGCTTTTTTTCGCCGCCGGAGAATCCATCGTTCAGATAGCGCGTAGCGAACGAGCTGTCGAGTTTGAGCAGCTCCATTTTTTGCGTGACCAACTTACGAAACTCCGGGATGCTGATCGCTTTGGCGCTGCCATTGCTGCCCGTTTCGCGCCGGCGCGCGTTGAGCGCGGTGCGCAGAAAGTTGGCGACCGTCACGCCGGGAATCGCCATCGGATACTGGAACGCGAGGAAGATGCCCTTGCGCGCGCGCTCGTCCGGCTTCCAGGCGAGCAGGTTCTCGCCTTTGTAGAGGATTTCTCCAGCGGTCACAACGTACTTGGGATTGCCCGCCAGCGTGTTCGCCAGCGTAGATTTGCCGGAACCATTCGGTCCCATCACCGCGTGAATCTCGCCCTTGTTGACGGTTAGGTCGATGCCCTTGAGGATTTCTTTTCCTTCGACTTGAACGTGCAGGTTCTTGATGACAAGTTCAGATGCCATTTAAATTCGTTCGCTCCTTCGGGATTAAAAACAAATAAGAATGGAATCCGTGGTTGCCCACGGCAGACCCTGATTCCTATCTTAAAGCATTTCTATTCTATTTGCAAACTGTAAGACGAGTATAAGAAAGGGACACTCCTGGTAAAGAATACGTTAGAAACAACCCGTCCGCACTTTTGCGCGCGTAACCCCGTTTGGCGGAATCGCCAGTTGACAGACCGGGAAGGGCGGGGTAGAATGAATCCACTGAACCGTCCGGCGCGCTTTTGATTCGGCGCGCCAGAGAGGTGTCAAAGATGATTGAAGAATCTGCCTCCTATAAAGTCGTCGTGCTCACCGCCCGCCACTCGATAAGTGGTGAGTTGCTGTTCCGCGGCCAACGGCTTTCTGATTTTTTGAATGACCGCCGCGAGACGGTGATCAGTCTGCGAGATGTTCAGGTCGCGCGACTGAGCGAACCCGGCAAAATTCTACAGCAGCATCCGGCGGCGGTTGTTCCCAAAGCGTGGGTGGTCGTCATCTTCGAGCCGCCGCAAAAAGAAATTCCACCCGCCAAGCGTCTGTATGGCTACGTCAAGAAGCAGATGCACGATATCTTCATCGTAATGGAAGGGATGGAAGTGCGCGGCACGCTGCATACGACGACCGATCTGGACCTGCGCCGCATCCTGACCGGCACGACGGGGGATTCTTTCCTTCCGCTCACCAAAGCCGTCGTCACGCTCGACGCTAATGAGCGATTTATCATCGAGCAAGAGGCGATCATGGTGAATGCGAATCTGATTCGCTACATCGCCAAAGTCGAAACGCGCAACACTCCCTTGCCAACGCCAGTCAAATCGATCCCCAGCCCCTGAAAGTGAATCGGCACAAACAAGACGCTTGTGCCGATTTCTTATTCACGCTCCTCGCGTCAGTTCGCGGAATGCCTCTTGAAGCCGGCGGGTCACCGGACCGGGTTTGCCATCTCCGATTTGCCGTTCATCCACTTGAACAATCGGCATAACCTCTGTGGTTGTGCCGAGGAGCATGAGCTCATCCGCGCGCGGCAATTCTTTTTCGCGGATTGGAATCTCGTAGACGGGAATAGAAAGTTCACGGCAGAGGTCCAAGACAACTTGCCACGTGACCCCCGCGAGGATATGGTCGCCCTTTGGATGCGTGACGAGCGCGCCGTCAATCACGGCACAGAAATTGCTGTGCGACCCTTCGGTGATCGCCCCGTCGCTGACAAAGACCGCTTCCTCCGCACCGTTCTCCTTCGCTTGCTGATTGGCGAGCACGTTGGGGAGCAACGCGATTGCTTTGATGTCGCAACGCGCCCAGCGGGTGTCCGGAACGAGAATAATCTTGACGCCGGCTTCTGCTTTTTGCGCGGAAGGAGCCAGCGGCGAGGCAGTAAGATAGACGGTGGGAGGTGTGTCCTTGTCGGGGAAGGAATGCTTGCGCGGGGCAACGCCGCGCGTCACTTGAATGTAGATCGTCGCGTCGCCCGCGCGCAGGTCGTTGCGCTCCAGCAGTTCATTGGCGACATCGCCAAGGTGTGCGACGTCAACGCCGGCAATGCGGATTTCACGCAGACTGCGTTCGAGCCGCTGCAGGTGCGCGTCGGTCTTGAAGAGTTTGCCGCGGTACGCGCGAATAACTTCATAGACGCCATCGCCAAACAAAAAGCCGCGATCGTCAGGCGAGATGCGGATTTCTTCTGTGGGGAGGAAGCGGGAGTTGAAGTAGGAGATCATTTTCCTGGGATTGCCTTGAGCTAAATAACGACTCGCATCAGCGGCGCTGAACGAGCGAAGCGAGTGAAGGCACGAAGCACGTCCGATGAATGCTGTTGTTGGGGCACACTTGCATTTTGCTTTGAGTTCACGCCGCGATTCCCAATATCAAAACAGGGATGTCAATATCAGCAACGCCCCTTTGCTCCAAATCCCAGACAAACTGCTCGAAGATACGCCTGACGACATTTCAACCACAAAATCCTTAACCGGTACAATCTCAATGCCAAAATCAATCAAGCCGAGATTGTGAAAGATGGTCATCTTGGCGCAGACGTTGTAGACCATGAACGCATACTTTCCGAACTGAATTTCGACACCTAACCGATTCTTTACAAAATCTATCTCGCGGAAAGCACCCGCTGAAGACCGAGAAGAGGTGTAACTCGCCGTGTAATACTCTGCCGGATAATCGCATTTGACTCGGTGAGTGTGCCAATTACGCTTCTCAAACTCTATTTTGAAAGCCATGTTCAGAGATGGGGGACTGTACAACGTTCTGCCTGACTTGGTCCTTTCGCGGCTGGCCTTTGTTTTATACTTCATGCTGTCAACTAAAGCGATAACTTGCTCAACTTCGCGCAACTCAGATGTATATTTGGACTCGATGATTTCTCTTCCGCCATTGAATGAGTAAATGCCCGCGATAATCATCCATATCTCCTTTGCTTTTCTAAAAGTTTCTTCTGCGGCTCAGTTTGCCATTCTTCGGGAATTTGCGCTACCTTTTCCTTGCCAGTGGGTTGATGAATGGGCTTTCCTAGGGGTCTTACTTTCAATGTGCCGTTGAGGTAGCCTTGAAGTCGTTCACGAGCAATTTCAACATATGCAGCTTTTTTCTCGCTGCCTGCCACTCGACGGTTATGCATAGTGGCCGCAACAAATGATGTGCCAACACCGGCGTAGGGATCGAACACCCAATCCCCTTCTTCTGTTAGAGCAAGACTACACCGTTCCACCAGT
>VFSW01010890.1_pt1 | contig 12844 bp, 11 predicted proteins | sample 5358111 | NCBI WGS metagenome assembly VFSW01 (sample SAMN11554181, study PRJNA540505) | mine drainage metagenome | isolation source: sediment from site ElyBrook_90M | place: USA: Ely Copper Mine, Vershire, VT | collected 2017 | reverse complement strand
TCCACGCCAGGGCGCCCTGATCGATGGCGAAGCCGAGCTGGATTGCGGCGAGCTGACCGTACGCTTCGTCGTCCGAGCCGGAGTGCACCCCCGCCGCGGCGTGGCGCATCGACCAGGCCAGCCAGGCGGCGTAGGCGCGGCTCTGCTCCACCGCGGTCACCAGTCCCTTCTGCTTCAGCCAGTCCAGATAGAACATCGCCCCCGTCTCCGCCTTGAGCTCCTCGAGCATGGACGCGAGCTTGCCGCCGAAGACCGCTTCGGGCGGCTTGCCGTGCACCGCGTACACGCTGGTCGGACCCAGGTTGTGCGTCGCCTCGTGCAGGATCGTGCCGAGCAGAGCGCCCTGCGGGTCGTCGGACCAGCTGCCCATCGCCGCCGCGTCGAGCAGGCTCTGCACCTGCTGCCGGCGCATCGCCAGGCTGTCGTCGTCCTGCCCGATGTTGACCATCGCGACGGTGCGCCCGCGTCCCTCGTCGGCGACCTTGCCCCAGTTGGGCAGGCTCTCGCCGGCCACCGCGCCCACGGGCTTCCGATCGTCGCCCGCGTTGAAGATGATGTCGATGAAGTCGGGCAAGTGAAAGGTGACCTCGCGCGCCGCGTAGGGCGGCCCGATCAGCGCCGCGAGGGCCCGCTCCATGTCGGCCTCGACCGGCGTCAGCTTCGTCTGCCACGCCAGCGAGGAGGGATTGATGTGCGCGAAGTTCAGGTGGAACTGCGCCTTGAGCTTGCACGGATCGCTCAGAACCTCGTCGGGCGCGATGCGAAGGTAGAAGCGCGAGTTGCGTGCGTTCATTCGCGACCAGGCCTCGTCGGCGGGCCCCCAGTCGTTGGTCGTGAAGCTGGTCGCGGCCGCATCGAGGTAAGCCCGGAGGGCGGCCTCGCCCGGATCGGTCTCGTCGGCCGAGGCGGCGCGCAGCTCGGCGGCGATGGCCTGCATCGGCCCCGGGTACGCTTGCGCGTACGGGGCGCTCACCAGCTTGCCCTCCTGCTCGCGCACCACCGAGAAGTGGTCTCGCAGGGCAGGCGCCGCCTCGATCTGCGCACAGAAGGCGTTGGCTCCGGCGTCGTCGCCCTGCATGTCGGTCGGGTACGCGTCCGCCCGCGCCCTCGGCGCTCCCGGGATGGCCGAGCAGGCGGGGTCGCCCTGGGTCTTCGCGCAAGCGCACGCGGGTCCCCAGTCGCGACGGAAGAGGCTGCGGCCGGCCACGTCGTCGGGTTGCAGCTGGCCCATGAGAGGCTTCATGCCGCGCATCGTGGCGTAGAGATCGTCCAGCGCGCGGGCGGCCTTGAGCATGTGCGCCAGGAGCGTCTTGTCCTGCGGAGATGCAGCGCGCATGTCGGTCTCGACGAGCGTCAGCCGGCCCTGGTCGAGGTCGCGTCCCACGAGATCGCGGCGGTGGGCGGCCTCCGGGATCAGACCGGGGATGACCGGGATCGAGGGGAACGCGACGATGGCATCGTTCGCGCGCGCGAGATCGACCGTGTCGGAAGCGGGGTAGAAGAGCAGCGTCGCGATCTCGTCGGGATCGGCCACGCCGTTGCCGTTGGTGTCGGCGCGCCAGAACACCGGCAGGTTCAACCGCAGGCCGATGCGATTCCAGTCGACGCGGGAGACCGGGGCGGCAGCTGCCGCCGTCGCGCTCGACGACGGCGGCGGGGCGGGGGGTGCCTCTCGCGACTTGCTGCACGCGAGGACAGGGAGGCAGAGCAGGACGAGGGCAGCGCGTCGCATCGGTGCGTCCCCCGTCACGCCGCGAGCCGGGGGACCGGAACGCCCCGCAGGATCTCGTCGATCCGTTCGTCGGCCGAGATGCCCTGGAGCTGCGCGTCGGGGTGCAGCATCACGCGGTGGCGCAACACCGGCGCGACCATGGGTTTGACGTCATCGGGCGTGACGAAGGCGCGCCCCTCGCTGGCGGCGATCACCTGGGCGGCCTTGAGCAGCGCGATGCTCGCGCGCGGGCTCGCGCCCAGCTCGATGGCCTTGTCGTCGCGGGTGCGTCGGACCAGCTCGACGATGTAGGTGATGACGGCGTCGTCGACGCGAATACCGCGCGCGAACTGCTGCATGGCCACGAGCTCTGCGGGGGACGTGGTGGCCTGCAACATCGACAGATCGGTCGGATCGAAGCCATCGGCGTGATGGCGGACGATGGTGCGCTCCATGTCGGACGGTGGGTCGTCCACGGTGAGCTTGAACAGGAAGCGATCGAGCTGCGCCTCGGGCAGCGGGTAGGTGCCCTGCGACTCGACGGGGTTCTGCGTGGCCACGACGACGAACGGCGCGGGCAGGGGGCGCGAGGTGCCGTCGACGGTGACCTGGTGGTCCTGCATGGCCTCGAGCAGCGCGCTCTGCGTCTTTGCCGGCGCGCGGTTGATCTCGTCGGCCAGCAGCAGCTGCGCGAAGATCGGGCCGGCGACGAAGTTGAACTGCCCCGTTTCCCGGCTGTAGACGCTCGAGCCGGTGATGTCGCTGGGCATGAGGTCGGGCGTGAACTGGATGCGCTTGAACGCGCAGCCGCTCACGACGGCCAGCGTGCGCGCCACGAGTGTCTTGCCCAGCCCCGGCGCGCCCTCGACCAGGACGTGCCCCTTGGCCAGCACCGCGGTGAGCAGGCCGTCGACGAGCTCCTGCTGTCCCACCACGACGCGCGCCATCTGCTGCTTCACGCGCTCGTAGGTCTGCTGAAAGAGGTTCGAGTCCACCTTGGGTCTGTCTCCTTTACCGGTCCTGCGCCATCGCCGCAGCATAGAGCGCGCTCAGCTCCCGTAGCACGGTGAGCTCGTCGCCGAGCGGCGGAGCTCCCGCCTTGGCCTGCATCGCTCGCGCCCAGATCTGCTGGCACACGTGCAGCGGCATGCGAGCGCGCGAGGCGAGGAAGCCCGCGATGTCGCCGCTGCCTCGCGGCATGCGGGCCCGGAGCCGCTCGTCGGCGAACCGGGCGTAGGCCGCCAGCGCGTGCGGAGCGCTGCGCGCGCGGGAGTAGAGGGCTCCGACGGCCTCGACGTGCTCGGAGAAGGCTCGACGACGCGGCGGTCGTGTCGGCCGGGGGCGAGCTTGACGCCTGCCAACGGCGACGAACAGCACCAGCGCGAAGACCGCGGCGTGCGCGAGCGGCAGCCCGAGCCCCGCCCGGAGCAAGGCCGCGATGGGCGTGCTCGGCGGCGAGACCCCGTCCTCGGCCTCGGCCAGGCGCATCTCGCTGCGCGAGGCGTTGGAGAGGATGGCGACCAGCGCAGCGGCGTTGCCCGGATGGGCGAGTGCCACGTTCGTGAAGAGCTCGTCCGACCCGATCTCCAGGACGAAGCCGTGTCCGCGAGCGGCGACCGCTGCGTACAGTGTTCCGTCGTCGAACCAGGCGACGCGCTCGACCGTCCCCGTCGCGGTCAGGCCCTCGTCGTCCGTGAGCTCCGCGTGCTCGTCGGTCCGTGCGTAGATGGTCGACTCCTCGTCGTCGTCGCCTTCCTCGCTCTCGCCGCCCTTCTCTTCGGGCGAGGGAGCCGCCCGGGCGAGCAGGTGCTTCGCGGTGATCCTCAGCCTCCCGGGCGTGGGTGCGGTCGCGGAGGCGCGCCCGACCTTCAGCTCCTTCGGCCACGAGCCGGGGTACCCGACGAGCACGAGCACGCCACCCGCGTCGACCCAGCCGAGCAGATGGTCGCGCGTCTCGTCGTCGAGGCTCGTCCGCCACATGTCGACGATCACGGCCGGAGCGCGCTCGCCCGGACCCGGTAGCGGAAGCGTCGAGAGCGAGCTGTCGAGGCCCCGGAGCGTCACGCCCTGTCGCGCCACGACGTCACGAAACAGCTCGAGCCCGGCTGGATCGTCGCCCGCCTGGCGGGGCTTCGGCATGGTCACGCCGCCGCAGCCCAGCGACAGCGACAGGGCCAGCAGCAGCATCGTCACCGGGAGCGCCCGGACGATGGCGATGGCCTTGCGAGCCGCACGGTCGAGGCCCTCGGGCGTTGCAGGCTCGCCGCCGAACTGCACGCGATCGACCTCGCGGACGATGTCGCGCAGCGCGGGCTTCGCCCCGGGATCGCTGCAGGCCCGGACGTACTCGCCGTTGGTGCGATCCTTCGCGATGCGCACGGCCCCGCGCTTGTCGAGCGCGCGCAGGCTGGCCACGAGGTAAAGCTGCATCGACGCGGCGAAGTCCCCCCGGTCCGCCAGCTCGCGTGCCCGCGCCAGGATCTGCTCCTCGTCGGTGAGCGTGACCGCCTCGGCCAGCATGGGGACCGGCTCGAGGTGGCTCGCAGGCCTCTTCGGGTCCGGCGGGAGCGCCTCCTTGCGACGGAAGCGCGCCAGCCCCCTCGCGATCGGGATCACGATGGCGACGATGAGGGCAGCGACGAGCAACCAGACGAACGCCTGGGCAAGGGTCCCGATGAACGGTGGAATCGACAGCCAGCGCGCCCACCACGGCGGCCACGAGGAAGGAGGGGGAGGCGCCGTGGCCCTCGCGCACGCCGCGGCGTAACCCGTGCAACCAGGGATGGCGCTCGCGCCGGGGCACAGATCGACGGCTCGCAACGAGAGAGGTTCGTGCGGCTCACGGCAGAACGGGTAGTCGTGCTCGCGCATGGCCGCGTCGACGTCGGCCTGGGCACGCCCCGGGTCCATGACGGCGAGCGCCGTGCGTGTGGTCACGGTGGCGGTCGCGAGCACCGCGAGCAGCAGCCAACCACGGAGCCTCATGCCGCGCGCCGCTCCAGCGGCTCGGCCTCGGCGCGGGCGGCGATGCCGGCGAAACGCGTCTGGATGTCCCAGCCCTCGGTCCGGGTACGCAGGTCGAGGTACGTGAAGAACCGCGCCGTGGTCAGCAGCGGCAGGGAGAGCCAGAAGCCCGCGAGCGCCAGCCAGTTGCCTCCCGCGTGGAAGAGCGATGCCGGCGGATGGATCTCGAGCACCGTCTGCAGCACCTCGCGCCCTGTCACGTCGGCCAGCATGGCGGAGCCCACCGGAGCCACGAGCATGACCAGCAGCGTGCCCGTCGCAGGGCCGAGGTGCGTGCTCGCGAGGCGCTGGGCGCGCCCGAACGTCGCGGGGACCGAGGCCTGCTCGAGGACGATGACCTCGACGACGAACAGCAGGATGCTGCCGAGCCACAGCCACGGCAGGAAGATCATGAGCGCGCTGGCAGAGAGCGCCAGGAGCATGAGAAGCCTCATGCCGACGAGGGAGGGGACGGCGCGCAGCGCGATGCCCAGCGCCTCGCGCGTGCGCACGGAGTCGGAGAACACGAGCCGCGACGCCAGCGCCACGTACGGCGCCGTGGCGAACGACGCGATGACCAGGCAGCTCCCCCAGCCCAGCCACCAGTTGCCGAATCGAGCAGCGGCCCACGACACGAGAAAGGACGGCAGCAGCACGACCAGCGACAGCTTCGCGTACGCTCTCGCGTGGACGACGCAGAAGCGGAGCGCCAGATCGAACACGTCCAGGAGCGGCCGCTCCCGGAGCGTGACGCGGGAGCGCATCAGGTCCACGACTCGTCCTCCTGCGCGCGCTCGAGCGCCTCAGCCTGCTCGGAGCCCCGACCGGCGAACGTCATGTACGCCATGACGAGCACGAACATCACGATGCCCACGACCCGCTTGACGACGGTGGGCAGGCTCGACGCGGACCAGAACCCCTCGACCGCGGCCGCCATGAAGAGCATCACCGCGGCGCCGAAGACGATGACGACCACGCTGCGCGCCGCGGCCTGCAAGGACGCGATGCGCGTGCGATCGCCGGGGGACACGATGGACCAGCCGAGCGCGAGCCCCGCGCCCCCTGCGAGCACGATGGCCCCGAGCTCGAGGGAGCCGTGGCCCACGACGAACGTGAGGATGTTGCCGCCGGCGCCCTTGGCGGCGACGTAGCCCATGATGGCGCCCGTCGCGAGGCCGTTCTCGACCAGATAGAAGGCCGAGCCCACGCCGAACACCAGGCCGGTGGCGAAGCAGCGCAGGGCGATGCCCACGTTGTTGTTCACGTAGAAGCCCGCCATGAGCGCGTCGGCGCCGGCCCCGCGGCCCGCCGAGAAGCCGTCCTTGTAGGCCTCGACCAGGGGCCGCAGCTGCGTCTCGGGCACGATGCGCAGGGCGAAGCTGGAGTCGGTGAGGGTGGCGATGAGACCCCCGAAGAACGGCAAGAAGAAGAGCAGGAACGCGATGAGCATCGCGACCTTGTGCCGCCGCACGGCGCGGGGGAAGGCCTCCAGCGCGACGCGCAGGGCCGAGCCGCCCCCGGGCGTGGTGAAGCGCCCGCGCGAGTGCCCGTACACCACGGTGTGCGCCGCTGCGGTGAGGCCCTGCAGGTAGTCGATGAGCGGCGCGCTGTAGCGGGCGGCCTCGGCGCGCGACAGGTCGGCGCACACGTCGCGGTAGAGCGGCGACAGCTGCGCCAGCTCGCCCGCGTCGAGCTTGCGCAGACCGCGCGCCTGCACCACGCGGACGAGCGCGTCGAGCCGGTCCCAGTCGCGCTGGCGGCGCCCGACGAACGCGGCCTCGGTGAGCGCGGAGACTAGCGCCATGAGCCCGGGACCTTCGACGACGCGGGGGCGTCGGTGCGGCCGGCGTTGGACGCGCGGTCGTAGAGCAGCGCGAGCGTGCGCGCCGGATCCTCGTTGCGGAGCCCGAAGCGCGCGGCGAGGCCGGGGGCGATCATCTCGGCGAGCTCGAGCTGCCGCGCCCGGCCGAGCCGGGGTCCGCGTCGCAGGAACATCTCGATGGCCTGCCGTTCGTCGGCGTCGAGGCGGACGTCGTCGGGCAGCTGCGCGAGCTCGTGCGGCTGGGCCGGGGGGAAGAGGATGAGAGGGGTCGCGACGGTCGCCCGCTCGGGAACGATGACGATGGTGCCTGCCACGAGGTCGCCCAGGCGCTGGAAGCGGCGCGTGGTCGACATCGACACCAGCCCCGCGATGGACAGGAGCCCTGCGGAGTAGGTCAGCGGCAGCGCGTCCGCAGCGCGCAGCACGTTCCGCAGCGCCGCCGCGCGAAAGCCGATGGGCCTGCCCGTGGCCGTGACCACGCGGAGCCCCAGCGCGCGCTTGCCGGGCGTCCGCCCCTGCCAGGCCTCGAGCACCGCGAAGTACAGCCACTGGATCGCGAAGAGCACGACCAGGAGCAGGCCGATCCCCGTCCCCGCCGCGCCGTCGGCCGCGTCGCTGATCCCCCCGGTGCCCACGAACGCGAGCAGCACGAGCACCGCGAGGGCGAAGAAGACCGCGTAGCAGATGAGCAGATCGAGCAGATACGCGAGGAATCGGCGCGCCGGTCCTGCCACCCGGTGCCTGAACACGATGTGCTCCGGGGTCTCGATCGCGACGTCGGTATCGAGCGGGGCGCTCGGTGGCACCGGCGGAGCATATCAGGGCGGGGGGGTGTCCGGCGCCCGTGGAGCCTCGCGTGGCACGGCGGTCAGCCCCTCGAGCTGCAGCCCGCCCAGGATGCGCGAGCGCGCGTACGCCAGGCGCGTCGAGAGCACGCTGGCATCGCGGGCGGAATCGACCCGGGTCGCGAAGTCGAAGACGTAACACTTGCGCAGGAAGCCGCCGAACGCCATGACGTGGCCCGACACGGGGCTCTGCGGCGTGGGGCCGGGCTCGACGGCCACCCACACGCGAGTGTCGTAGTTCTCCAGCGTGATCTCCACGCTGTCCTCCAGCGTGCTCAGCTCCCCGGAAGGCACGAGCTTGCGGTCGCGCGCGACGGCTTCGCACTCCCGGCGCCCGACGAGCGTGTCGTTGCGGAACACGGTGACCATGACGGAAGACTGCGTGGGCGCGTGCGTCGCGACGAGCTCGGGCCGCGTGTGATCGTCGATGCGCCACTGCTTGCCGTCGGGCAGCGGCAGGTAGAGCGCGAGCCGCACCGAGTGAAACCTCGGCAGCGGCGCGGGATCGTCGGGAAACGAGACCGCCGCGGGTCTCTCCGGCGCCGTGGGCGCGACCACCGGCCCCGTGGTCGCGCAGCCGAGAGTCGGCGCGAGCACGAGCGCGACCGCGAGGAGCGCCGCGGCTAGACTTTGGTGAGCCACTCGGGGTGCGAGGTGTCGCCGCCGCGCACGACGTCGAAGAAGCGGGCCTGGAGGCGCTTGGTGACGGGCCCGGCGGTGCCGTCGCCGACGGTGCGGTTGTCGATCTCGCGGACGGGGGTGACCTCGGCCGCGGTCCCGGTGAAGAAGACCTCGTCCGCGATCCAGAGCTGGTCGCGCGTGAGGCGCGTCTCGACCACCTGGAGGCCCATCTCGCGCGCCAGGGTGATGACCGTGTCGCGCGTGATCCCCTCGAGGATGGAGCAGGACAGGTCGGGCGTGTAGAGCACGCCCTTTCTCACGACGAAGATGTTCTCGCCCGACCCCTCGCTGACGTAGCCGCTGGCGTCGAGCAGGATCGCCTCGTCGTAGCCGCCGAGCTTGGCCTCGCGCTTGGCGAGCACGCTGTTGGTGTACTGGCCCGTCATCTTGGCCTTCGACAGGCTGATGTTGATGTGGTGGCGGGCGAACGAGCTGACCTTGGCGCGGATGCCGTTCTTGAGCGCTTCCTCGCCCAGGTACGCCCCCCACTTCCACGCGATGACCGCGGAGCGGACGGGGTTGGCGGGGGCGTAGATGCCCATGGCGCCCTCGCCGACGTAGACCATGGGCCGCAGGTACCCCTCGGGCATGCCGTTGACGCGCAGCGTCTCGGCGCAGACGCCGACGATCTGCTCCCGGGTGAACTCGGGCTTGAGCAGGCACATCTTGCAGGAGTCGAACAGGCGGTCGACGTGCTCGCGGGCGCGGAAGACGTAGGTCCCGCCGTCGGCCCGCTTGTACGCGCGGATGCCCTCGAAGGCGGCCAGGCCGTAGTGCAGCGAGTGCGTGAGGATGTGGACGCTGGCGTCGTCCCAGTCGACGAAGTGCCCGTCCATCCAGATTTTCTTGACCTTGTCGACCATCGCGGGCGCCTCCCTCGGGGATTGCTCTAGGGGCGAACGCGCGGAATCTAGTCGCGGGTCTTCCCCTCTGCCAGGACAACCCGCATGACGCGCGGTGTCGCGTCAGCGATAGGCCGCGGGCGCGGACCGCGTCAGCCACATGGCCAGCAGATGGGCCAGCAGGTCGACGCCGGACTCGGACGAGGTCTTGACCGTCGTGCTGCTGCCACCCCCCGACAGCGCCGCCCGCTCCGGCGTGGCCTTTCGCCCCACGAGCCGGTCGTCGAAGGACGCGCCCGGCGCACGCGAGCGCAGCGTGGCGACCGTGATGCGGAAGTTGTCCGCCTCGGACGGAGCGAGCGGCTGCCCGTGGCCTGCCCAGACGGTGCCGTGCTCGCGCAGCAGCCAGGGCGTGGCGCCGCCTCGCCGGAACACGTAGAGGACCCTCTCGCGCCCTTCGGTCGTGGCGTGCGACGTCCTGGTGACGGTCTTGGACATCGACAGGCCGCTCGTCATCAGAGCGCGCCCCACCGACAGCTTGGTCTCGTGCGTCACCGTCGTCGTGTCCGTGCGGCTCCGGTGCACGGCCGGCACGAGCGCGACGATGTCGTCGTAGGGCAGCCTCGCGTCGGGATCGTCGTCGAGCGTCACCCCGGCTTCTCCGAGACGGAAGCGGTGCATCCCGGTCATCGTGTCGGACGAGACGACCGCCGACAGGTCGCACGCGACGGCCCCGTGCCCGCGCCCCCTCACGCTCGACAGCAGCTGCAGCGCGGCCTCGCGGTCGGGAGTGCGGCGGAGGATCGCAGGGATGCCGGGGGCCAGGAGCATGCGCGCGTCGTACGCGGTGCACCCGAGATCGCCCGCGAGCGCCGTGGCCTCGTCCTCCAGGGGGCCTCGCAGCTCGGTGATGGCGACGACGAACACGCGCTACTGCGGCTGCACCGTCGGCGCGCAGGTCGACACCCCGGCGCCCACGATGTCAAACCCGATGCTGGTCATGTACGTCGTGTCGATCTTGCCGCTGGTGGGGTCGTAGTCGGTCACGTTGCTGCCGCCGGTGCCGAGCATGCCCTGCGACGTGTAGAGGTAGAAGTGACCGCCCCAGAACGAGAAGGCCCAGTCCTGCGGGGTCTGCACGCCGGTCATCTGCACGGCGTTCATGGCCATGCCGCTCGTCTTGTCGATCTGCGCCACGTAGACCGGCGTGGTGGTGAAGAACGCGAAGAGGCGGCCGTCGCCGGTGCCCGTGAGCTCGGCGGGCACCCCCTGGAACATGCCGCCGAAGGGGCCGATGGGACCGACGGTGCCCTTGCCGAAGTCGACGAGGCCGAGGCCCGAGCCGTTGTTGCCGCCCTGGGCGCCGATGCCGTCGACGTAGAGCGCCTCGCTGGTGGACGAGCCGATGGTCGAGTAGCCCATCCCGATCTGGAACCAGCCCTGCGGCAGGTGCAGCGTGGGCTCGGGCACCGCGCTGCAGCTCGCGTCGGTCGTGCTCACCTTGTAGATGGCGCCCGAGGTCACGCCGCCGAGGCCGCCCGCCTGGATGTAGTTGACGTACGCGTCGGCGTTGCGGTCCACCGCCATCGAGTTCGGCTGCGCGGTGGTCTGGCAGCCGAGCGTCCCGATGAGCGTGAACTGCTTGAGGTTGGGGGCGAAGCTGTAGAGCTTGTTCTCGGCGGAAAGGACGTAGACGTAGTCGGTGGCGGCGGCCGAGCAGCCGTTGCCCCCGCCGCTGCTGCTGCCGCTCGCGTCGCCGGTGAGGCTGCCGCTGCCGCTCCCGGTGAACCCTCCGCTGCTGCCTCCGGAGCTGCCTCCGCTGCTGCTGCCCCCGTCGACGTCCCCGAAGCCGGGCGTGTTGCTGGTGCCTCCGCAGGCGCCCGCCAGCGCCAGGGACAGGGGAAACAGGCCGAGGATCCAGGCGCGCATCCCTCGAAGCTAGCAGCCGTCGCAGCCTGGCGTGCGTCGCGGCGTCGTCTCAACTGAGGCCCACCCACCGTGCTACTCCATGGCCCGGGATCGCGATGGCTTCGAACGTCAGCACGCCCTGCCCCCTGTGCGGCCAGACGGCCCCCATCGTCTTCAAGGGGGTGGTGGCGCACTGCACGGCGTGCGGCGCGGTGCGCTCCCCTCTGTCGAGCGCGTCGGTGAACCTGGCCGGCAAGCCGTCGCGCGTCGGCAGCACCTTCGCCACGGTGATGGGGTGGCTCGTTCTCATCTTCGGTGGGTCGACGGCGCTGGGCGTGTCGCTCTTCTTCCTCGCGCTCGGCTGGACGGCGCTGGCGTACGGGGTGGGCGTTCCCATCGCCCTGCTGTCGCTGCTGCTCGGCGTCGTGCTGCTGCGCAGCGGCAGCTCGCTCGCGAGGTCCGCCACGCACACCGAGAACCAGACCTTGCGGCAGGCGGTGCTCGCCATGGCCGCGCACAAGGGTGCGGTCACGGCGTCCGACGCCGCGCAGGCGCTGGGCATCGGCGTGGCCGAGGCCGACGCGCTGCTCACGCAGCTCGCCAAGAGCGATCCGGATCGCGTGGGCGTCGACGTCGACGACCAGGGCAACGTCTGGTACCGCGTCGCGGCCGGACCGGGCGAGCCGCTGCCCGGCATTCCGCGCGGGCGCGTGGGCGATGGTCCGCGCGTGGCCGAAGACCTCGACGAGCTCGCGTCCGGCGAGGACGCCGGGGCCGCGAAGCGGGCAGGGCGCTGACGGTGTCGGTGGCGGCGCTGCGCGTGCTGCAGGCCGAGCTCGCGGCGTGCAAGGCGTGTCCGAAGATGATCGGCCCGGTGGTGCACGGGCCGCCCGTGAAGAGCCGCGTCATGCTCGTGGGTCAGGCGCCGGGGCCGCGCGAGGGCTCGTTCGGCAGGCCGTTCGCGTGGACCGCGGGGCGCACGATGTTCCGCTGGTTCGAGGAGGCGCTGGGCGTGGACGAGGCCACGTTCCGGCAGCGCATCTACATGGCGGCGGTCGCGCGGTGCTTCCCCGGCAAGGCCAGCGGCGGGGGCGACCGGCGGCCCGACGCGGTCGAGGTCGAGCAGTGCAGGACGTGGCTGCAGCGCGAGGCCGACGTCCTGAAGCCGGAGCTCGTCATCGCGGTGGGGACGCTGGCGATCGAGCAGGTGCTGGGGCTCAAGCTGCCGCTGGCCGAGGCGGTGGCGAGCAACCGGAAGGCGCGGTGGCTGGGGCACGAGGTCGACGTGGCGGCCCTCCCGCACCCGAGCGGGGCGTCGCCTTGGCACAAGATGGAGCCGGGCAAGACGCTGCTGGCGAAGGCGCTGAAGCGGCTCGGCAGGCATCCGGCGATGCGTCGTGCCATCCTCTCCCCATGAACGAGGTGACGCGCCGCCTGCTGCACACCGCCGCGGCGGGGGTCGATCGGGCCGTCGTCGCGGCGATGGAGCTGCGCAACCGCCGGGTGCGGGCGCAGGCCGAGGCGATGTCGCACGAGGAGCGGATGGAGCGGCTCGCGGCCATCCGCGAGATGTACGGGGCGCCTCGGCTGCTGAGCGATCCGGACGCGTTCTTCCCGAGGCCGCCGGCGGTGCCGGTGCGCTCGCAGCGGGTGCGGCGGCTCGAGCTGCCGGGCGGGGACGGGGAGTGCATCCAGCTGTCGTGGGCGAGCGCGTCGGAGCCGTTCGAGGCGGGGGTGCGCGAGCGTTACCTGTCGCACGTGCCGAACCGGACGGCGCACGCGCGGCTGTACGTGAAGGGCAAGGGGCGACCCGCGGCGATCCTCGTGCACGGGTACATGTCCGGGCAGTGGGCGATCGAGGAGCGCGCGTGGCCGATCGAGTGGCTGCAGCGGCGCGGGCTCGACGTGGCGGGGGCGGTGCTTCCGTTCCACGCGCTGCGCGGGCGTCCCGAGGGCGGGGCGCCGCCGTTCCCGGGGGCCGATCCGCGGTTCACCAACGAGGGGTTCCGGCAGGCGGTGGCCGATCTGCGGG
>VFSW01010889.1_pt1 | contig 12845 bp, 9 predicted proteins | sample 5358111 | NCBI WGS metagenome assembly VFSW01 (sample SAMN11554181, study PRJNA540505) | mine drainage metagenome | isolation source: sediment from site ElyBrook_90M | place: USA: Ely Copper Mine, Vershire, VT | collected 2017 | reverse complement strand
GCTTCCGCCGCGCCATCGTTCGCTCCGGCAGCGCCAGTATCCGCGCCCCCGACTCCCCGCTCAGTTGCAGCGTCTCCTGCAAAGCCCACAGCGCCGGCCAAGGCAACCCCGCCCGCACCGCCATCCGCAAATCCTCCGCCGTCCGCAACCTCCCCATCACGTCCGGCCCGCCCAACACCGTCTCAATGCCCGCAAAATTCGCCATCTGACACCCATCCTACCGCCATCTGGCAGCCCACGGCAAGCCTCGCCGTTTAGCGGAACTGTGGCGCCGGTTGGCCCCAGCGCCCGGAGAATACGAACTCGGACGCCGGCTTGCGTTTGCGCGGCGATTTCTCGCGTTGCGCCAGCTTTTCCGGCAGGTCGCCGGTCGGCGCGCCGTAGCCGATGGCGACCGCTGAGACCGGATCGAAGCCTTCCGGAACCCCATACAACTCCCGCACTTTTTCCGGGTGAAAGCCGGCAATCTGATGCACCCACAATCCGAGATCCGTCGCCTCCACCGACAAATAGGCCATCGATTGGCCGAGGTCGTAATAGGCGTGGCGATTGGGCTGTCCGTTGTGCTCGAAGGCGAGCCTCGCCACCGTGATCAGCAACACCGGAGCGTTCCTGGCCCATTCGGCGTTGCCGTCCACCAGACAGCTCAGCATCTTTTCGAACTCGGCGGGGTTGTCGTTGGTGGCGAGGAGAAAGCTCCACGGCTGCGCTCCGAAAGAGGACGCCGACCAGCGCGCGGCTTCAAACAGGCTCCGCAGTTTTTCTTTTTCCACCGGCCGCGAAGAGAACGACAGCGGACTCCAGCGCCTCCGCAGGAGCTCGTTCACCGGCTGATCGACGGGCGCCGGCTTTTCTTTCGCTTCCACTTCGCTCATACTTTAGCCTCCACCGGCGTTTCCACTTCCAGCGGGCGCTTGAATTTACACTCGGCGTTCGGGCACTGCGCCACCGGCCCCGCTTTCAAAAATTTCTCGATCAGATAACTCGATCCGCATTGCGGACACTTTTCCGGGATCGGCTTGCCCCAGGCCACGAAATCGCACTCGGGATAGCGGTTGCAGCCGAAGAACGTCTTGCCGCGCTTGGAACGCCGCTCCACGATCTCGCCTTCGGTGCAGTTGGGACACGCTACGCCGATCGTTTTTTGCTTCACGTATTTGCAGGTTGGGTAGTTGCCGCAAGCGGTGAACTCGCCGAACCGGCCGTGCTTCAGAACCAGGTGATTGCCGCACTGCGGGCACTTCTCCTCCAGCGGCACGTCGGCTTTCTTCTGCTCGCCGCCGATCTGCTTCGTGGTTTTGCATTCCGGATATCCGGAGCAGGCGAAGAACTGGCCGAACCGGCCCTTCTTCAACACCATCGGGCGTCCGCAATTCTCGCAGTATTCGCCTTCGCCCTGCTCGGTGAGATCGGCTTTGTCCACATCGGCCAGATCCACCGGCAGCTCGCGCGTGTTGGAGCACTCGGGGTACCCGGTGCAGGCGATGAAACTCCCATGCCGGCCCCACTTGATCACCATCGGCTTGCCGCACTTTTCGCAAATCAAGTCGGTGGGCTTCTCCATCCGCTTGATGTCGGTCATCGTCCGCGCGGCGTGTTCCAGGCTCTTCTCGAAACGCTCGTAGAACTCCGCCAGCGCCACGCGCCACTCGATCTTGCCGTCTTCGATCTCGTCGAGTTCCTGCTCCATGCGCGCGGTGTAGCGCACGTCGAACAGCTCGTTAAAACTCTCGATCAGCAGATCGGCGACGACCATCCCCAATTCCGTCGGGACGAATTTGCCGCCGTCCTTCTTTACGTACTCGCGCTCCTGGATCGTCGACAAAATAGAGGCGTAGGTGGACGGACGGCCGACGCCGTCGGATTCGAGCTCCTTCACCAGCGTGGCTTCGTTGAAGCGCGGCGGCGGCTCGGTGAAGTGCTGTTCCGGAGCGATCGATTTGAACTTCAACTCCTCGCCCTGCGTCACCGCCGGCAGCCGGTGCTTCAATTCCTCGTCGTCTTCGTCCTTCTGATCCTTGCCCTCCTCGTACACTTCGAGGAACCCTTTGAACTTCGGCACGCTCCCGGTGGCCCGGAACGTATATTCGGCGCCGTCCTTGCCCTTGGCCCCCACGTCGATCGTCGTTTGATCGAAGATGGCCGGCATCATCTGCGAGGCGACAAAGCGCATCCAGATGAGACGGTAGAGTTTGAGTTGATCCTCCTGCAGATAGGGCGCCACGTCCTCCGGCGTCCGCATCGCCGACGATGGCCGCACCGCTTCGTGGGCGTCCTGGGCGTCTTTCTTGCTCTTGTAAAAGTTCGGCGTCTCGGGCCGGAACTCCGCCCCATAACGCGTCGTCACCAGTTCGCGAACCTCGGTCAGGGCGTCCTGGGACACTCGCGTGGAGTCGGTACGCATGTAGGTGATCAAACCCACCGAGCCTTCGCTTCCCACTTCCACGCCCTCGTAAAGCTGCTGCGCCAGCATCATCGTCCGCTTTACGCTGAAACGCAGTTTGCGCGAGGACTCCTGCTGCAGCGTCGACGTGATGAACGGCGGCACCGGATTGCGCTTCTTCTCGCGCGTGGCAACGGTATCGACGATGTAGCGGGCGCCATCGAGCGCCTGAACGAACGACGACGCCGTGGCCTCGTCGGGGATCTCCACCGCTTCCTTGTCGCGTTTGATGAAGCGCGCGGTCAAAACCGGCGGTTTCTTCGCCGCAAGGCTCGCGTCGATCGTCCAATATTCCCGCTTGACGAAGGCGCGGATCTCGCGCTCGCGGTCTACGATCAACCGCAAGGCCACCGTTTGAACGCGTCCGGCCGATAGCCCGCGCCGCACCTTGTCCCACAGCAGCGGCGAGATTTTATATCCCACCAGCCGGTCCAGAATGCGCCGCGTCTGCTGCGCTTCCACCAAATGCAGATTCACCGTCAGCGGCTTCTCGAACGCCCTCCGCACGGCGTTCGCGGTGATTTCGTTAAACATCACCCGGAAGAATTGCGGGCCGCCTTTTTTCGGAGGCGTCCCGCCCAACTCTTCCTGCAGGTGATAACAGATCGCCTCGCCCTCGCGGTCCGGATCGGCCGCCAGATAGACGGAATCGACGCCCTTCGCCGCCTGCCGAAGCTCCCCCATCAACTTCTTCTTGCCTTCGATCACCTCGTACTTCGGCTCGAAGTCCTTGTCCACATCCACCGCCAGATCCTTCTTCGGAAGATCTTTCACGTGACCCAGCGAGGCTTTGACGACGAAGTCCTTGCCTAAATATTTCCCGATCGTTTTCGCCTTCGCCGGGGACTCGACGATGACGAGTGATTTTGCCATTTTAAATTGTGTGCCTTATCTTACAGTGGATGGCCCGTGGAGAACCTACCACACTTTAACAAAGTTCTTGCCGGGCAGTTGCCTCACCAGTCCGAGCATTTCCAATTCGAACAGGGCGGCAATTAATTCTGATGACGAATGGGTCTCTAAAGTTTCGAGCGCCTGGTCGAGGTGGATGGGTTGATCGAGCGGGACGACCTTCAGCAGCTCCCTGGCAACTCCACTGATTTCAATGGTTTCCGACGGACTTCCGTCAATCGGAATCGCGTCGCCCGTCTCCGGAAACAATCGGTGCTGGGCCTTGGCGATCAGCTTCCGGCGGGTATCGGCGGGCAATTCTTCGATGACGTCGTTCCATTCCTGCACCACCTTCGCCCCTTGCTTAATGAGCAGGTTCGGACCCCAGCTCATCTTGGAAGTGATGTTGCCGGGAACGGCGAAGACCTCGCGCTGTTGGTCCAGCGCCATGCGCGCCGTGATGGCCGACCCGCTATGCTGCGCGCCTTCAATGATCAAAACGCCGGCGCTCATGCCGCTGATGATGCGGTTGCGAACGGGAAAGTTTTGAGGATAGGCCGGCGCTCCCAAACAGAACTCCGACAGCAGCAGCCCCTTCTCGGCGATGCGCAGCGCCAGCTTGCGGTTCTCGGCCGGGTAGACTAAATCCACGCCGCAGCCGAAGACGGCCACGGTGTCGCCGCCGTTGTCGAGCGTTACGGTGTGGGCGACGGTGTCGATGCCCCGCGCCATGCCGCTGGCGATGACCAGCCCGGCGCGCGCCAGATCGGCCGACAGCCGCTCGGTGACGCCCAGTCCGTAAGGCGTCGGCCGCCGCGTCCCCACCACGCCCAGCATCACTTCGCCCAGCAGTTCGATGCGGCCGCGCGCAAATAGAAGGATGGGTGGATCGAAAATCTCCTTCAACCGCGCCGGATAGCGCGGATCGGTGATGGGAATGACGGCGGCGCCCACAGCCATGGCCTTCTGTTGCTGCCCGGCGGCGTCGTCGAAGGTACAGCCGCTGGCGATGCTGCGCGCCACGCTGCCGGCGATGCCTTGCCCTTCCAACTCCGACGCCGGGGCGCGGAAAATCGCCTGCGGCGTGCCGTACTCGGACAGAAGGTGGCCGGCCTTGCGCTTCCCCAGGCCCGGCACCAGGTGCAGCGCCAGCCAATGCAGTTCTTCCTCGGAGGTCAGCGCGGAGCGGGCGGGCGCGGTGGTGGGCATCGTCTTCTCATTGCTGTGCGGCGCGGACGCGCAAATTCTCAGGCCGTAAGCAACGCTTCGATCAGTCCGTCGATGGTGAAGCGCTTCGCCTCGGCATCCACGGCGAGTCCGTGGCGGGCGGCCGCGGCGGATGTTACGGGGCCGATGGAGGCGATGCGCACCCCTTCCAGCGCGCCGGGCGGGGCGATGGAGAGGAAGTTGGTCACGGTGGAGGAACTGGTGAACGTCGCCCAATCGGGTTTCCGCGGAGAAGAGAAAAGCTCCCGCGCTCGTTCCGCCGCTCCGTCGGGAACGACGTTGCGATAAGCGGCGGCAACGTCCACTTGCGCGCCCATCGCCCGCAGAGCCTCCGGAAGAACGTCGCGGGCCGCCGCGGCGCGCGGGAGCAAAATGCGCTTCCCCGCGAGATCGAACTTCGCGAAGACCTCGGCCAGCGCTTCGGCGACGAACGATTCCGGGACGAGGTCCGTCTTCAGATGCAGAGCTTCGAGCGTCGCCGCGGTGGCAGGACCGATGGCGGCCAACTTGGCGCGCAGGCTGCGAAGATCGAAGGCGGAGGCGTCCAGGCGCTCCAGGAAAAACCGCACGCCGTTGGCGCTGGTGAACACCAGCCAATCGTAGGTATCGAGCCGGGCGATGGCGGCGTCGAGCGGCGCCGTGTCCAAAGGCGGCACCAGCGAGATCGCCGGAAGCTCGACGGCGTCGGCGCCCAGTGCATGCAGGCGATCCGTCAATTCTCCCGCCTGTTCCGCGGCCCGCGTCACGACAATGCGCTGGCCGAAGAGCGGCAGTTTTTCAAACCAGTTCAACGTCCCGCGCAGCCGGACCACTTCGCCGATGAGGATCGTCGCCGGGGGTTTCATGTGCGCCGCGTCGATGCGATCGGCGATGTCTGCGAGGGTGCCTTCCACGGTCTCCTGCCACGGATACGTGGCCCACCGAACCGCCAGTGCCGGCGTTTCAGGCGAGCGCCCATGCGCCACGATCGCGGCGGCGATGGCGCGAACTTGCGTCAGCCCCATGAACAGCACCACCGTTTCCGCGGCGCCGGCCTTGCTCCAATCGATCGCGTCCACGTTGTGGCCGGTGACGAAAGTCACCGCCGAGGTGTGGGAGCGGTGGGTGAGCGGAACTCCGCTATAGGCGGCGATGCCGAGCGGGGTGGTGACGCCGGGAACCACTTCGAACGGAATGCCGGCGGCGGCCAGCGCTTCGGCTTCCTCGCCGCCGCGGCCGAAGATAAACGGATCTCCGCCCTTCAACCGCACGACGCAAAGGCCGCTCCGCGCGCGCTCGATCAACAGCTCGCAGATTTCTTCCTGCGAGAGTGCGTGCTCGGATTTTTTCTTGCCGACGTAAAGCCGTTCGGCGCGGGCCGGCGCCAGGGCCAGCAGGGCGTCGTTGGCCAGATGATCGTAAAGCACGCAGCCCGCGCGCGAGAGGACATCGCGGCCCTTCACCGTAATCAGGCCGGGATCGCCCGGTCCCGCGCCGACGAGAAATACTTTGCCCGTCATGTCCGGCCGTAAACGGCTTCGAGGATTTCGCGCGCGCCCTGCGCAAGCAGCGCGTCGCCGGCTTCGCGTCCAAGCGCCTCCGCGCGGGCCGGATCGCCGGAAACGCCGGCGCGAATCACGCGCTGTCCATTGGGAGACGCGGCGATGGCGCTCAGATGCAGGATGCCGTTTTCGATATGAGCGTAGGCGCCGGCGGGAACCTGGCACCCTCCGCCCAGAGAGGCCAGCAGCGCGCGCTCGGCGGCGATGGCTGTGTGGGTCGCCGGATGGTCGAGCGTGGCGGCCAACAGATGCGCGGGGCCGCCGTCGTCGCGGGTTTCAATCGCCAGCGCGCCCTGCCCCACGGCCGGGCACATCCGTTCCGGCTCCAGATATTCGGCGATGCGGTCCCGCCAGCCCAGACGGTTGAGCCCGGCCGCGGCCAGCAGAATCGCCTCGTAACGCCCTTCGTCCAACTTGCGCAACCGCGTGTCGACGTTGCCGCGAATGTCGAGAATTTCAAGATCGGGACGCAGCGCCCGAAGCTGCGCGGCGCGGCGCAAGGAACTCGTCCCAACACGCGCTTCCTTGGCCAGCGAAGCCAGCGTTCGCCCCACGACGCAATCGCGCGCGTCCTCGCGTTCCGGAATCGCGGCGAGCGTCAGCCCCGCGGGAAGCTCCGTCGGCATATCCTTCAGGCTATGCACGGCGATGTCGATCGTCCCGTCGAGCAGCGCCTCCTCGATCTCCTTGGTGAACATTCCCTTCGTTCCCACCTTGGCCAGCGACACGTCGTGTACGCGGTCGCCGGTGGTGTGGACGATCTCGATGCGCGCGGCTTCCCCCCGCGCCTCCAGACGCGACAACACCCACCGCGCCTGCCACAGCGCCAGCGCCGAACCGCGCGAGCCGATGGTCAACAACCTTCAGTCTCCAAGGCGGAAGACCTTGCGTATGACGTCGATCATCTGCATGCCTCCAGGCTGCGCCGCCTGATGCCGGAGCTCGGTGACCGGGCCATGGGCGATCTTATTCACGATGCCGCGCGTGAGCTGCTCGACGGCCTCCTCCTGCTCCGCGCTCAGCGTCCCCAACTTGCTTCGAAACCGCAGGAGTTCGGCCGCGCGCATCGTCTCGAGCTGTTCCTGCAGGCTGACGATCACCGGCGTCACTTCGCGCATCTTGAGCCGGCCGATCATCCGCTCGGTCTCCTCCGCCACGATCCGCTCGGCCTCGGTGGCGATCTCGGCGCGATTGCTCACATTGCGGCCCACCACTTCGCGCAGATCGTCGATGTCGTAGAGAAACACGTTCGCCAGCTCGTTCACCGAAGGCTCGACGTTGCGCGGCACGCCGATGTCGATCAGGAAAACGGGACGATTGCGGCGCGCCTCCACCGCGCGCTTTACCTGTTCGCGGGTGAGCACGAATTCCGGCGCGGCGCTGGAGGTGAGCACGATGTCCATCTCCGGCAGCGCTTCCTGCAGACGCGAATAATCGACGATGGAGCCCTGGAACATACGCGCCATCTCCTCCGCGCGCGCCAGGGTGCGGTTGGCGACGAAGATGCGCGTCACGCCGTTGCGCGAAAGATGCCGCGCGGAGGCCTCCGACATCTTCCCCGCGCCGATCAGCAGAATGGACCGGTCCTTCAGCGAGCCGAAGATCTCCCGCGCCAACTCGACCGCGGCGAAGCTGACCGAAACGGCGCTGGAGCCGATCTCGGTTTCGGTACGCACCCGCTTGGCGACGTTGAAGGCGCGGCCGAGCAGCGTTTCAAGAAATCCGCTCACCGCGCCATGCTCGCGCGCGACGGCGTAAGCGCTCTTCAATTGCCCGAGGATCTGCGGCTCGCCCACCACCATCGAATCCAAGCTGCAGGCCACGCGGAACAGATGCCGTATCGCGTCGCCGCCGGAATAGCGGTAGAGATACGGCTGGAAGCGAACCGGCTCCACGTTCCGGGTTTCTGCGAGAAAGCCGTCCACCATCGAGTCGCCGGAGGCGCCTTCTTCGGAGGCCAGGGTCACCTCGACCCGGTTGCATGTCGAAAGGATCATGCCTTCGACGAACCCCGGCCGGCTCTTCAGCGCCTGGAGCGCCACCGGGATCGAGCCGGCGTCGAACGCTAGCAGTTCACGGACCTCAACCGGAGCGCTCTTGTGGTTGAGCCCGGTAATGGAGATCTGCATGGGGCCGGGATTCAAAGTCGGGTCCTCATCGGATCATCAGCGAGCGCAAGCCGACATGCGCCGCCCACGTGAGGGCGGAACAGCCCAGGACGGTGAGCGCCATCACCGCCGCCTTGCGTCCTCGCCATCCGGCCGAGGAACGGAGAAAAACCATGGTCAAATAAAAGACCCAGGTCAGCAGCGAGAGCCCGATCTTCGGTTCGGCGATCCACTTCGTCCCGGATTCGACGAACGCCCACGCGCTGCCGGCGATCACGCCGAGAGTGATAAAGACGAAACCGATGCCCATCGAATTGGTGATGAGATTGTCGAGCGTCGCCAGCGGCGGCAGCCGGTCGAAGAAGCGATCCGGCCGCTTGCTCTTCAATTGGCGCTCCTGGATCAGATAAAACACGGAAGCGAGCGCCGTCACCAGCAGCCCGACATAGCCCAGCAGCACCATCACCACATGGATGAACAGCCATCCGTCGCGCACGCCGCTGCTCGGCCACGAGGCGACCGGCGTTTCCATGGAGCCGATCTGGCTCATGAGAAAAACGAGGGGGAAAATAAACACGCCGAGCGAAGCGAATCGATATCGCCAATAGAGAAACAGGAACGCGATGGCGATCAGCAGCGCGCACAGGGAAATGCTTTCGAAAAAGTTGTCCACCGGAATGCGCCCGACGGCCAGCGCCGTTTCGACAACCGAAACCAGATGCAAAACCACGCCGCAAGCGAAAGCGGCGAACGCGTAGCGGAAAAATCCGGAACGCTTCCGCAGAGCGACGGCGATGGCGTGGACCAACCCGAACGCGTAGAGCACGGTGGCCACGCGCAGCCAGAGAACGGCCGTTTCGTGCATTGTGATACCAGTATAACGCCGGGGATTTCCGGCGCATCGGATAGACCAAGGAGACCGGAGACATTTATGGATACGTTTCTCGAAGGCAAGACCGCCATCGTCACGGGCGGAAGCAAGGGAATTGGATTGGCGATCGCCAAGGCGCTGGCCGGGGCCGGGGCGAACGTGGCGCTCTGCGCGCGGACGGCGGCGGAAGTCGAGCGGGCCGTGGCCGAGGTTACAAAGAGCGCCGGAATCGGCGAAAAAAAAAGCGCCGCGCGCATAATTGGCGCGGCGGTCGATGTTTCCCGCAGCGCCGGGGTTACAAAGTTCTTCGAAACTGTCGATACAGAGTTTGGCGGCGTTGATATTCTCGTGAACAATGCGGGGATCGGAATCTTCCGCAGCGCGGCCGATTTAAGCGTGGAGGAATGGGACCGCACTCTGACGACGAACTTGTCCGGGGTCTTCTATTCGACGCGCGAGGCGTTATCCCGCTTTCAAAAGCGAGGTGGCGGATACATCGTCAACATCAGCAGTCTGGCGGGGAAGAATCCGTTCGCGGGCGGGTCGGCCTACAATGCCTCCAAGTTCGCGCTCAACGGATTTAGCGAAGCGGTGATGCTCGATCATCGCAAGGACAACGTGAAGGTCAGCTACATTATGCCTGGCAGCGTGGATACGGAGTTCGGGGCCAATCGGACGGGGGCGGCATGGAAGATCGCTCCCGAGGACATCGCCGAAATTACGCTGCTATTGCTTCGGATGCCCGCGCGGACGCTGATCAGCCGGGTGGAAGTGCGGCCGGCCAAGCCGCCCAAATGACACAGGGAACGAATCGAAAACCAGGACGGGAACGGGGTTGAGAGTGGAAAGAAGATTGGCACGCGACTTGCTCATTAGACGTACGGAAGGTGCGATAGGAAAGAGGCACAACATGGTGCGAACGAATATTCCCTTAGATCCGACACGAACCGGCCATGCCGCGGAGTCCCTCGAAGACGGCCTCCAGCGCTTGATCGTCGGCCAGAACGAGGCGATCGAACAGATCGTGAACATGTACCAGATGTACATGACGGGATTGACGGCTCCGGGCCGGCCCGTCGGGAATTTCCTGTTCCTCGGTCCAACCGGTTCGGGGAAGACGCGCATCGTGGAGGCCACCGCCGAATGCCTGGTGAAGAACCCACGCTCGATCATCAAGATCGACTGTGCCGAGTTTCAGCACAGCCACGAGATCGCCAAACTCATCGGCTCGCCTCCGGGCTATCTGGGACATCGGGAAACGCATCCTCTTTTGAGCCAGGAGATGCTCAATCAGTTTCAGAGTGAAACATGCAAGCTCAGCTTCGTTCTTTTCGATGAAATCGAGAAGGCGAGCGACGCGCTGTGGAACCTGTTGCTGGGCATTCTGGACAAGGCGACGCTCACCCTCGGCGACAACCGCAAGGTGGATTTCTCCCGCTCGCTCATCTTCATGACCAGTAATCTCGGCGCCTCCGAAATGAGCTCGATTCTGAATCCGAGACTGGGATTCAACGCCGGACCGGATCCGGACGGGGCGATCGACGGCAAACTGGACGGCAAACTATCCCGTACCGGCGTTGAGGCGGCGCGGCGGAAATTCACTCCCGAATTCATCAACCGGCTGGACAAGATCGTCACCTTCCATCCGCTCGGCACCCCGGAACTGCGGCGGATTCTCGACATCGAACTCAGCCAAGTGCAGCAGCGGATCTTTAACACGACCAACGAACGCGCCTTCGTTTTCCAGGCGAGCGAACCCGCCCGCGGATTCCTCCTCGAAGAAGGCACCGACGTCAAATACGGCGCCCGCCATTTGAAACGGGCCATCGAGCGGCTCCTGGTGCAACCCCTGTCGAACCTGATCGCCACCGATCAAATCGAAGGCGGCGATTGCGTCCGCGTCGATTTCGACTCCGAACGCCGCTGCCTCACTTTCCTCAAGGAAGCCGAAGGTCTGGAGGTCCGCACGATGGCCGAAATGGCCGACCTCCCCATGACGATGCCCGCCTTGGCCATGGTCAATGGCGCGGTGATCGAAGCCGCACGCACGCAATCGGCGCGTTCGTCCAAACGCAGTTAACGCTCCGGGCGGGCTTCGCTCTCTAGGCCGCGCATTCTCCGCGGCCTAGCTGCAGCGAGAAGCTCGTCTCGTCGCCCCAGTCCCTATACATCTCCGGCGCCGCGTCCGTCGGCTTAACCAAATCGGCGTTCAGCGCGCGGAACGTCTCCACTTTGTGCCGGACGACATACTCCCGGAACGACTCACCCTCGTTCCGGTTCGCCACATAATGATCCAGAACGCGCACCACCGCAACCGGGATCAGCCTCGCCGGCAGGCTTTGGATGGCCAGTCCGAAGCGTAGAATCCCCTCCCGGTCCTCGCCTCCCCCAAGCAGCATCTGGTAATACGGCACTTCTTTGCCGTCGATCTTCCGGGCATTGCCATAAAACCCCAAACTGCCGGTCCAATGCTGGCCGCAGGCGTTCGGGCAACCGCTGATGTTGATCGTCAGCTTGCGCACCAACGCGTCGGGATACTCGCGAACGGTAGAGGCCAATGCCTCGCCCAGATTCATGGATTTTGTGAGAGCCAGGTTGCAACTATAGGCCCCTGGGCAACTGGTGATATCGGAGATTTCACCCGCGCCCGAATCGGCGAGACCCACCAACCGCAGCGCGGCATACACCCGCTTCAAATTCGCCAAGGGGATGTAGGCGAGCAGAATATTTTGATTTACCGCGATCCGTACCAGCCCGTCGCCGGTTTCCCTGGAAAGATTCGCCAGCCGGATCATTTGACTGGATGTTAGGTTTCCCTGGTCGACGCGCACCGTGACGATTCCATAACCCGCTTGGGCCTGTTCGCGGACATTCGTTTCAAGCCACCGGTCGAACCCGGAATCGGCGGCGGCGAGAATGGGAAGCGCTTGCCCGGTCCCCAGTGGTGGTGGTTCCGCCTGAAAACCACCAAATCCCTCCGGAACCGTCTCGGGCATCGGGATGCCGCCATTCCGCAGAATGTCCTCGTATTCGGAGGCGATTTGATCGCGCACCCATTCGAATCCGCGCTCGCGAACGACGAACTTCAGCCGCGCCTTGTTTTTATTCTTCCGATTGCCGTGCTTGCCGAAAACGCGAATCACCGCTTCGATCTTGTGGATCAGCGCCTCTTCCGGCACGAATTCGTCCAACAAGCGCGCCTCGCTCGGCAATGGCCCCAATCCGCCGCCAACCACCATGCGGAACCCCCGCCGTCCGTCGCGAACGACCGCGCGCAGCCCCACATCGTGGATGGAGGTGAGCATGCAATCCTCCGGGCAGCCCGAGAAAGCGATCTTGAATTTCCGCGGCAGAGAGTCCGTCAATTCCTTGTGCAGAAACGCGAACGCCACCTTGCGGGCATAGGGCTGAACGTCGAATGGCTCCCCAGGGAGCAACCCGCTCAGCGGGCAGGCCGTGACGTTGCGCACCGTGTTGTAGCAGGCCTCCCGCGTCGTCATCCGGTAATCGGCCAGCCGGTGCAGCAGCGGCGCCACTCGCGCCAGCGGGACGAAATGATACTGCACGTTCTGCCGCGTGGTGAGATGCGCTTTGCCGCCGGCGAACTCTTCGGCGATCGAGGCCAGCGCCGTCATCTGCGCCGCCGTCAGAATGCCGCCCGGAATCTTCGTGCGGATCATTTGCACGCCCGGTTGACGCTGCCCGTAAATGCCCCGGCGCAGCCGGTGCGGCCGGAACTCGTCGTCGTTGATCTCGCCCGCCGC
>VFSW01010888.1_pt1 | contig 12845 bp, 10 predicted proteins | sample 5358111 | NCBI WGS metagenome assembly VFSW01 (sample SAMN11554181, study PRJNA540505) | mine drainage metagenome | isolation source: sediment from site ElyBrook_90M | place: USA: Ely Copper Mine, Vershire, VT | collected 2017 | reverse complement strand
CGATCGTGTCGGGGTCATCCTGGGTCCGCCGCCGGTCCAGCACCGGCGTCAGATCAGCGCCGCCGCCGAACCACGCCTTGGTGGTGACGACGAAGCGGGTGTTCATATGCACGGCCGGGACATTCGGATTGCGCATATGCGCGATCAGCGAGATGCCCGATGCCCAGAAAGCGGGATCGTCGGCGGCGCCCGGAATCTGCGCGCGGAACTCGGGCGCGAATTCGCCATGCACCGTCGAGCAATGCACGCCGACTTTTTCGAACAGCCGCCCATGCATCATGCTCATCACGCCGCCGCCGCCGGGCCGGCCGGTATGGTCAGTGCGGTCCCAGGGCGTGCGCACGAAGCGCCCGGCACTACCGGGATAAAGCGATGCCGGGGCGTCATCTTCCAGCCTCTCGAAGGCCGCGCAGATGTCGTCGCGCAGGGTTTCAAACCATGCCCTGGCGCGCGCCTTGCGGTCTTCGATCGCGGAAATATCCATTTACGATTCCTGACCTCGTGAACCGGTCCCGGTTTGCCGTAGCGCCTCGCCCAATGCCATCGCGGCCGCGACAGCGATATTGAGCGATCGCAGTCCTGGCTTGATCGGGATCGCCAGCCGGGCGTCGGCGGCAGCGGCGACCTCGTCGGGGACGCCGGCGCTTTCCCGCCCGAACAGCAGGATGTCGTTCAAGCCATAGTGATAATCAAGATAGGAGCTCGTACCCTTGGTGGTGAACAGGATGAGCCGGAAGCCCCTTTCGTTACGCCATTGCTCGAATTTTGACCATGAGTCGTGGCGCATCAGGGTTACTTGGTCGAGATAGTCCATGCCGGCCCGGCGGAAATGCCGGTCGGATACCGGAAAACCGGCCGGTTCAATGATATGGACGGCCGCGTCCATGCACGCGCAAAGTCGAAGAATCGTCCCGGTGTTCTGGGGGATGTCGGGCTGAAAAAGCGCAATCTGCATTCTGTGACGGCCCTGCGGGTCTGCCATGAAATGTCCGGATAAATCATCGCTCCGCGCGGAATTCGTGCATTGCACGCTGGCCAGCCGATAGCGGGCTTGCGCTCGTCCGGCAAGGGTGCCAATAGAACGATTCTGGACTGCTTGTTCTGCTCCGATTGGGTCGGAAAAAGGGGTCTTTCTGCCGCCGCGGGGGTCGCGGGCGCCGGCAGCCTCCCTTGGGTGTCGTTTATGCGTTGCCTGGGGCGGCTCCACCGGCTGCAGCCGAGAAAGGGTTTGGAATCGTGACGACAGCGTCTTCGGCGGATACGACACGCCGTGATTTCCTCTTTGTTGCAACGGGAGCTGCCGCCGCCGTCGGCGGCGTGGCCACGCTGTGGCCGTTCATTTCCCAGATGAATCCGGATGCCTCGACCATTGCGGCCGGTGCGCCGATCGAGGTCGACCTGACGCCGATCGCTTCAGGGCAGGACATCAAGGTGTTCTGGCGGGGCAAGCCGATCTACATAATGAACCGTACCAAGAAACAGGTCGACGAGGCCCGCGCGGTGCCGGTCGCAAGCCTGCCCGATCCTGCAACCGATCAGTCCCGGGTCAAGGAAGGTCACGATCAATGGCTGGTCGTGATCGGCATCTGCACCCATCTCGGCTGCATTCCGATTGCCTATGAAGGCAATTACGACGGCTTCTTCTGCCCCTGCCACGGCTCGCAATACGACTCCTCCGGTCGCATTCGGCAGGGGCCTGCGCCTGCCAACCTGGCGGTGCCGCCCTATCAATTCGTTTCCGATACCAAAATCCAGATAGGCTGAGCCTCGGATCCGATATCCGAGACTTGGGCCCGTCGCGTCGTCTTATCTTCCTCAGGGATCGCAACATGAGCGGACCATCCGACTACCAGCCGACCAATCCCGCCTTGAAGTGGATTGAACGGCGCCTCCCGATTATGGGTCTCATGCATTCCTCGTTCGTGGCCTATCCGACGCCGCGCAACCTGAACTACTGGTGGACCTTCGGTGCCATCCTCTCGCTGATGCTGGGGTTGCAGATCGTCACCGGCGTGATCCTGGCGATGCATTACACGCCGAACGCCGATCTCGCCTTCAAGTCGGTCGAATTGATCGTGCGCGACGTGAACTACGGCTGGCTGTTGCGCAACATGCACGCCAGCGGCGCATCGATGTTCTTTTTCGCCGTCTATATCCACATGTTCCGTGGCATCTATTACGGGTCGTACAAGGAGCCGCGCGAGGTGCTGTGGATTCTCGGCGTCATCATCTATCTCTTGATGATGGCGACGGGCTTCATGGGTTACGTGCTGCCGTGGGGGCAGATGAGCTTCTGGGGCGCCACCGTCATCACCAACCTGTTCTCGGCCATTCCCTATGTCGGCGACAGCATCGTGACGCTCTTGTGGGGCGGCTACTCCGTCGGTAATCCGACGCTGAACCGCTTCTTCTCGCTGCACTATCTGCTGCCGTTCCTGATCGCCGGCGTAGTGGTGCTGCACGTCTGGGCGCTGCATGTCGCGGGTCAGAACAATCCGGCCGGCGTCGAGGCCAAGACGGAAAAGGACACCGTGCCGTTTACGCCCTACGCGACCATCAAGGACGCGTTCGGCCTGTCCTGTTTCCTGCTGTTCTTCGCCTGGTTCATCTTCTACATGCCGAACTATCTCGGCGACGCCGACAACTACATTCCCGCCAATCCCGGCGTCACGCCGGCGCATATCGTGCCGGAGTGGTATTATCTGCCGTTCTACGCCATCCTGCGCTCGATCCCGAACAAGCTCGCCGGCGTGATCGCGATGTTCTCGGCTATCCTCGTGCTGGCATTCCTGCCCTGGCTCGATACCGCCAGGACGCGCTCGTCGAAATATCGTCCGCTGGCGAAACAATTCTTCTGGATATTCGTCGTGGTCTGCGTGCTGCTCGGCTATCTCGGCGCGCAGCCGCCCGAGGGCATCTACGTCATTGTCGGGCGCATCTTGACGGTCTGCTACTTCGCTTACTTCCTGATCCTGCTGCCGCTCCTGAGCCGGATCGAAAGGCCGAGGCCGGTTCCCAATTCGATCGCCGCCGACGTGCTCGCGAAGTACGGAAGCAAGTCGGCGGCCGCGGTCTCGACGGTGATCATGCTCGCGGTCGCCGGCACCCTGTTCGCCGGCAGCACGCAAAGCGCCCGCGCCGCGGAGGAAGAAACCCCGCCGTCGCTGAAATGGTCGTTCGCAGGTCCGTTCGGCACCTACGATCGCGGGGCATTGCAGCGTGGGCTGAAGGTCTACAAGGAAGTCTGCTCCAACTGCCACGGGCTGTCGTATATCGCGTTCCGCAATCTCGCCGATCCCGGCGGGCCCGGCTATTCGACCGCGCAGGTGGCGGCACTCGCGGCCGAGTACAAGATCAAGGACGGTCCGAACGATCAGGGCGACATGTTCGAGCGGCCCGGCCGGCCCGCCGATTACTTCCCCGCGCCATTCCCCAATGAGCAGACCGCGCGGGCGGCCAATGGCGGGGCCGCGCCTCCCGACCTGTCGTTGATCACCAAGGCGCGCTCCTACGAGCGCGGTTTTCCCTGGTTCGTCTTCGACTTCTTCAGCACGTTCCAGGAACAGGGTCCGAACTATGTCGCGGGAATCCTGCAGGGCTTCGAAGACAAGCCGCCGGCCGGCGTGACCATCCCCGATGGCTCCTACTACAACAAGTATTTCCCCGGCCACTCCATCAAGATGCCGAAGCCGCTGAGCGACGGCCAGGTCACGTTCGACGACGGCTCGCCGGCTACGGTGGCGCAATACGCCAAGGACGTCACCACCTTCCTGATGTGGGCCGCCGAGCCGCAGATGGAGGCCCGCAAGCGGTTGGGATTGCAGGTTTTCGTGTTCCTCATCCTGTTCGCGGGATTGATGTATTTCACCAAGAAGAAGGTGTGGGCCGACGCGCACTGAGTTGGGCGATGATTGCCGAGTGACTGAGAAAAGCCCCTGCGGGGGCTTTTTTGTTGCCGTCACTTTCACTAGCCGGCGATTGCGTTGTGAGCGCTCAGCGGACAAAATGGCCGCTATCGGCGTGTTCAAGAAATCATCGGAGGAATCCCATGGGCACCAGCATTTCGTTCAAGCGTCCGGACGGCAAGGACGCCAATGGCTATCTCGCGAACGCCGCGCGGGGCAACGCGCCGGGCGTCGTCGTGATCCAGGAATGGTGGGGGCTCCAGGAGCAGATCAAGGGGCTGTGTGACCGCTTTGCGGTGGCCGGCTTCGACGCGCTGGCGCCCGATCTCTATAAGGGCAAGGTGGTGCCCTATCACGACACCGACGCGGCGGGCAAAGAAATGAACTCGCTCGACTTCATGGACGCCACCACGCAGACGGTGCGCGGCGCCGCGCAATATCTTGGCCGGAACGGCGCCAAGGTCGGTTTGACCGGCTTCTGCCTCGGTGGCGCGGTCGTCATTATCGGCGCCACCAAAATTCCCGAACTGACGGCGGGCGTCGTGTTCTACGGCATTCCACCCGAGGCGGCGGCGAAGCCCGCGGATGTGAAAATTCCGCTGCAGGCGCATTTCGCCAGCAGGGATGATTGGTGCACGCCGCAGGTGGTCGATGCCTTCGAGAAGGCCATGAACGCGGCCGGCAAATCGCTGGAACTGTTCCGCTATGATGCCGACCACGCCTTCGTCAACGAGCAGCGCATGTCGGTGCACGATCGCAAGGCAGCGGAACTCGCCTGGGGCCGCGCCACGGAGTTTTTCAAGAAGCATCTCGGGTGAGATGCTTGCTGCACCGTCGCCCCTGTGAAAGCAGGGATCCGCCGCGGCAGTCGTGGTAGGACGATTCGGTAGATGCTTTCGCCAGACAACGGCTCCCTGTGGTTATGGGTTCCCGCTTTCCGCGGGAACGACGGACGTTGTTGAACGCCAGTCTTGCTCGCCCGTGCCACCATGCGCAGGGGCCGATCGGTCCGGGGCTGTGCCGCGGTGCCCTTGACGTCGCCCCGCCGCCGTGGTGTTTACGTGATCCATGAGCACCGCTGTCCGCAATTCCCGTCTCTGGTGGCCCACCTTTTAAGGTGGCCGGTGCGATTTCACTTTCCCAGATCGTTCGAGGCCGTCATCGCAGCGCGACGGCCTTTCGTTTGTCCTGTGTGGCGTTCCCTCGGCAAGTTTCGTAAGAGGATCACATGAACAGGACAGCCTTCTCCCTGCCGGCCCGCAGCGAATACCGCACCCGTGGCGGGCTCGCGATCACCCGGTCGGTGGAGCAGTTTTCAGGCGGCGCCAACCGGCTCGATGACCTGATCGACCTGCTCGATCGCCGCCGCGGCGTGGTGCTGTCGTCGGGGACCACGGTGCCCGGCCGCTACGAGAGCTTCGACCTCGGCTTCAGCGACCCGCCCCTGCAGCTGCAGACCACTGGGTCGAATTTTTCGCTTCAGGCGCAAAATGCGCGCGGCGAAATCCTGATCGCCTTCCTCGGCGACGTGGTCCGCGACCCCTGCGTCGTCATCACCGAGAAGAGCGCAAGCCGTCTCGCCGGCCATATCCTGCGTGGGCCTGCGCCGGTGGACGAAGACCAGCGTACCCGGCGCGCCAGCGTGATGTCGCTGGTGCGCGATCTCGTGGCGGCGCTCGGCGCCAACGACGATCCGCTGCTCGGCCTGTTCGGCGCATTCGCCTACGATCTGGTGTTCCAGATCGAGGATCTGGTGCAGAAGCGTGCGCGCGAGAGCGACCAGCGCGATATCGTGCTCTATGTGCCGGATCGCCTGCTCGCCTATGACCGCGCCACCGGGCGCGGCGTGGTGCTGAGCTATGATTTCTCCTGGAACGGAAAATCGTCGGTGGGCCTGCCGCGCGATACCCCGGCAAGCGTCTACGCCAAGACGCCGCGGCAGGGATTTTCCGATCACGCGCCCGGTGAATATCAGGCCACCGTCGAGACCGCGCGTGCCGCGTTCGCGCGCGGCGATCTGTTCGAGGCGGTTCCGGGGCAATTGTTTGCCGAACCCTGCGAGCGAACGCCTGCGGAAGTTTTCCAGCGGCTGTGCCGGATCAATCCGTCGCCTTATGGCGCGCTGATGAATCTCGGCGACGGTGAATTCCTGGTGTCGGCATCGCCGGAAATGTTCGTGCGCTCCGATGGCAGGCGGGTCGAGACCTGTCCGATCTCCGGAACCATCGCACGCGGCGTCGACGCGATCGGCGACGCCGAGCAGATCCGGCAGCTATTGAATTCGGAGAAGGACGAATTCGAGCTCAATATGTGCACCGACGTCGACCGCAACGACAAGGCGCGGGTCTGCGTGCCTGGCACGATCAAGGTTCTGGCGAGGCGTCAGATCGAGACCTACTCGAAGCTGTTCCACACCGTCGATCATGTCGAGGGCATGCTGCGTCCCGGTTTCGATTCACTCGATGCGTTCCTCACCCACGCCTGGGCGGTGACGGTGACCGGGGCGCCGAAATTATGGGCGATGCAATTCGTCGAGGACCATGAGCGCTCATCGCGCCGCTGGTATGCCGGCGCGATCGGGGTTGTGAATTTCGACGGCAGCATCAATACCGGGCTGACCATTCGCACCATCCGGATGAAGGACGGCCTCGCCGAGGTCCGGGTCGGCGCCACCTGCCTGTTCGATTCGGATCCCGCCGCCGAGGATCGCGAGTGCCAGGTCAAGGCAGCCGCGCTGTTTCAGGCGCTGCGCGGCGATCCGCCGAAGCCGCTTTCGGCGTTCGCGCCGGACGCCACCGGCTCGGGCAAGCGGGTACTGCTGATCGATCATGACGACAGCTTCGTGCATATGCTGGCGGATTATTTTCGCCAGGTCGGTGCCGGCGTGACGGTGGTGAGATATATTCACGCCCGGCAAATGCTGGACAGCGAGCGCTACGATCTGTTGGTGCTCTCGCCGGGGCCGGGGAGGCCGGAAGATTTTGACATCGCCAGGACGATCGATGCGGCGCTCGGCAAGAAACTGCCGATCTTCGGCGTCTGCCTCGGCGTGCAGGCGATCGGGGAATATTTCGGCGGCCAATTGGGGCAGCTCCGGCAACCGGCGCATGGACGGCCCTCGCGCGTCCAGGTGCGCGGCGGGCGGCTGATGCAAAACCTGCCCGATGAGATCGTGATCGGCCGCTATCATTCGCTCTATGTCGAGCGCGACAGCATGCCGGACGTGCTGCAGGTGACCGCGAGCACGGAAGACGGTGTCGCGATGGCGATCGAGCACAAGACCTTGCCGGTCGGTGGCGTGCAGTTCCATCCGGAATCGCTGATGTCGCTCGGCGGTGAAGTGGGGCTGCGCATCGTCGAGAACGCGTTCCGGCTCGGCGTGCAAAAGAACTGAAGGCCGCAATTGAAGATGACGAACAGGATTTGAGAGAGACGCCCATGACTCCCGAATACGACCTGAAGGCCACCGTCCGCACCATTGCGGACTATCCGAAGCCGGGAATATTGTTCCGCGACATCACTACGCTGCTCGGCGACGCGCGCGCCTTCCGCCGCGCCGTCGATGAACTGGTGCAGCCCTGGGCCGGATCGAAGATCGACAAGGTTGCCGGCATCGAGGCGCGCGGCTTCATTCTCGGCGGCGCGCTGGCGCATCAGGTCTCCGCGGGCTTCGTGCCGATCCGCAAGCGGGGCAAGCTGCCGCATACCACGGTGCGCATCGCCTATTCGCTGGAATATGGGCTCGATGAAATGGAAATGCACGCCGACGCCATCCACCCCGGCGAGCGCGTGATCCTGGTCGACGACCTGATCGCCACTGGCGGCACCGCGGAGGGCGCGGTCAAGCTGATGCGCCAAATTGGCGCCAATGTGGTTGCGGCCTGCTTTGTCATCGATTTGCCCGACCTCGGCGGCGCGGCGAAGCTGCGGGCGATGGACGTGCCGGTGCGAACGCTGATGGCGTTCGAGGGGCATTGAGGTCAGGATGCCGTCCCAGCGGGCGCAGGGCCGGCGGGGTGGGAGAGTTGCGCGGCACGCCCCCGGGAGGATCCAACACAGCGCAAGCGCGGGGGCGCGGCAGGTATTCTTGCGGATCCATTGATGCAGCTCGGTCGAGGCATCCTTCTCGTGACGCAGGTATTCGGCGAACGAGAATGTCAGCCGATCGATATAGGTCTTCAGGAATACCGGCAGCGCAGCGATGTGAAGCACCCTTCCCTGGACAAAAGCCGGCGGCAGTTCGCCGCGCACGACATATTCGTTGTCGATGGTGACGAGGGCATTGGCGGGAATCTGGCGTTGCAGCATCGGATAGCTGCGCGCCGAGACACGGTCGGTGTCGCCGATGAACAGAACGATGGGCGAGACGCCGCGCCGGGCGGCCTCCTTCATGAAGCCGATTTCCTCGGTCATCTTGAAGAATTCGTCGAACGCGTGGAAGCCGAGATCGATCACCTTGGCGATCCCGTCATTGATGATCAGGCGGTCCATCAGCGCCATCTTGCCGAAGGTATCGTCGATCTCTGCGGCTTCGGTGATATCAGGCAGATACTCCAGCAGCGACGGCTCTTTCAGATTGACGTCGAAAGCCGCGACCGAACCGTTCTTCAGCAGCTGAAATTCGCTCAATAGCCGCGCGATCAGCGTCTTGCCGACCAGCGGACGGGGCGAGCAGATGATGTAAACGGGCGTGGCGCGCATCAGGGGTTATATCGGGCGAATTTGCCGCCTGATCCAGCCCAATCCTATCGACTTGCGCTACTATTTTTCGCCGCGAGTGCTGGATTTGCCGGAACCGACCAGATCGGTCAGCTTGATGCGGTCGAATTCGCTCCAGACGTTGGCCAGCCAGTGGCGGACATAACCGCGCAGCACGAACGAATAGTTCGCGGCCTCGTCGCCCGGACCCTTGTTGGCCACGAATTTGAGGAACGGAACGGAGGCGACCTCGACCTGTTCGTAGGCCATTTCGTTGAGTTTGGGGATGGTGAGTTCGGTGGCGTCCTTGATGCGGTGGAAATAGGAATTGTAGGTCGCCTGATCCCACTGGAAGAACTGGGTATCGTTGATGAAATTCTTCACCAGGAAATACTTCGCGCCCTGCATGAAATTCGCGGTTTCCGCGATTTCGTCGAGCGAGGCGATCGAGGGGCCGAGAATGTGGAACACGGCAAAGGTGATCTGCCCGGATTTGGCGGCATCGAGAAAGCCGATGTCGCGCAGGGAGGCCAGCGCCGGCGACAACAGACCGGCGCGGACGTCGATCACGGTGACCGAGGGGCCGACTGAATTGAGCGTATCGAAGATCTTCATCTGGTCCGATGTCGTCGTCATGTCGACGATCTCGGTGGCGTCGGGGTGGAAGCGCTTCAGGGTGCCGCGCGGGGATTCGGTATCGAAGGCGCGGGTGAGCACGTTGTTGGCGCTGAAATAATCCAGCAGGGTTCGCGAGACCGTCGTCTTGCCGACCCCGCCCTTGTCGGCACCTACCACAATCACTACCGGCTTCGCCATGGACTTCCCTTATGCGCCATTCCTGATGGGGGCATCCCTGAACAAACCATGAGGTCTGTTTTTTGGAAAATGCCCGCCCCGATCATGTCCCCCGAATCCCCGACCGGCAGGGGTGGCCCCATGCGATCGGAACGTCCCCCGCCTGCATTGGGCGCGAACATGGCAGAAACAAGGGAGAATTCAATTCATTAGACCACAGTTAGGGATAATCGTGCCAGCGTCGTTAATGCCGCCGCGGAACAGAGCGGGCAGGGGCGCATGCGCCCCACCGTCGCCGCGGCAGAGCACCCCGTATACTTTAGTGGCTGCCCCACGGGCCGATGGGGTTGCTCCAAGGGCCTCGTGGTTGTGGCGGGCCGGTCGGGTCGGCGGCATCGCTCCAGGGTCCCTTGGGCGGCGGGATTGCACCGGTTGTGGGTTGCGGCTGATCGTCCGGCCCACCCGCTGTATCCGATGGCAGTGCCAGCGGTCCGGGATCGTGCCCGCCGGCGTATTTGACCAGCGCCTGGACGCGCGATTCCACGGAAGGGTGGGTTGCAAACAGGTCGGCAAAGCCCTCGCGCGGGTTGTCGAGGCATAATTCCATCACCGCCGAAGTCGCGCCGGGAAGCTCGCCGCGATTCTCGATCTTGCGCAGCGCCGAGATCATGGCGTCCGGATTTTTGGTCAGTTCGACCGAGCCGGCGTCGGCGAGCAGTTCCCGCGACCGCGACAGCGCCAGCCGCACCAACTGCGACAACAGCCAGGCCAGCGCGATCAGGACGACCGCGACGACGATGACGATGACGGCACCGCCGCCGGAGCCTTTTCGGTTGTTGTCCGATGACGATGACGAGGACGAAGATGAGGATGACCACGAGCCGCGGCTGTAACCGCCATAGCCGCCATAGTAGCCAAAGCTGGTAAAACTCCGAAAGAACAGTTCGGCGAAGAAACCGACCACCCCGGCGATGATCACCGCGATCACCATCATCTGCACGTCGCCGTTGCGGATGTGGGTGAGTTCGTGGCCGAGCACCGCCTCGATCTCCTGATCGTTGAGCGCGTTCAAGAGGCCCGTGGTGACGGTGACGGCATATTGTCTTTGATTGAGCCCGGTCGCGTAGGCGTTGAGCGCCTCGCTTTCGATGATCTTCAGCTTCGGCATCGGGATGCCGCGCGAGATGCAGAGATTTTCCAGGAGATTGTAGAGCCGCGGCGCTTGTTGCCGCGTCACATCCTGCCCGCCGGTCACGGCGTCGACGATCGATTGATGGAAGAAATAGGCGATCACGATCCACAGCACGGCGGCCCCGGTCGCATAGGGGAAAGCCTTGACCAGGTCGCGCGCCGCCGCCGCCAGGTAGTAGTCGGCCGGCGCATTGCTGTAGATCATCACTTCCGCGACCAGCGCGCCGGCGTAGACCATCGCATAGACCAGCGCGAACAGCCCGCCGAGCAGCAGCATCGAACGAAACCTGTTCGATGCGATATGCGTGTAGAGACCGTACGCAGCCATGATGCGCTATCCCGCCGGGATGTCTTGCAAGCTCAGAACTTCACCTGCGGTGCTGTCTCGACTTCGGTCCTGGAGGCGCCGAGATCGAAGAAATCCTTGCGGGTGAAACCGAACATGCCGGCGAACAAGGCAGCAGGCATCTGCTGGATGCCGGTGTTGTATTCCTGGACCGCGTTGTTGAAGAAGCGGCGGCTGGCGGCGATCTTGTTCTCGAGGTCCGACAATTCGCTCGCCAGCTGCTGGAAGTTGGCGTTGGCCTTGAGGTCCGGATAGGCCTCGGACAACGCGATCAGCCGGCCGAGCGCGCCGCTGAGCTGGTTTTCCGCGGCCGATACCTGCGCCGGGCCTTGCGCCGACATCGCGGAGTTGCGGGCCTTGATCACGTCGTCGAGCGTGCCGCGTTCGTGCGCGGCATAGCCCTTCACGGTCTCGACCAGATTCGGGATCAGGTCGTGGCGCTGCTTGAGCTGCACGTCGATATCGGCGAAGGCCTGGCCGACGCGCTGGCTGAGCGCGACCAGCCGGTTATATGCGCCGAGCGCGAAAAGAACGAGAATGACGAGGACGCCGAGAACGATCCAGCCGGTCGACATGGCAAAGCTCCTGATGGGACAACGACTGCCGACAGTGTAACGGATTTTGAGGGCGCGCAGCAGCCGTCACGAGGTGGGTATCTGCTTGGTCAGCCGCAAGGCGCGGGCAGTTCAAAGCCGTGGCCTCAACCTGAGGAGCGGGCTCTTGGCCGCGTCTCGAGAGCGCCTCCTCACCATGAGGGTTCAAACATCAATCCATCGCCGCATCGCCCCAGCGCCAGCGCCGGGCGCGCGCATAGGCCGCTTTGTCGCGGTGCGGAACTTTCGTGATCTTAACTCCGCCGGCGGTGCAGAGTTTCGCAGTCACCTCGACCTTGCTGACGACGGGCTGCGCCAGCACGCGGGCAAAGCGTCGCGCCACCGGAGCGCGCGTCAGCACGACATAGCTGAACTTTTCATCCTCGAAGGGAAGCTCAGCGCCCTTGATCTGCATGTGCGCGCGCAGGCGCGGCAGGCGTTGGGTGAAATGACACCAGTCGGGTGCCGCGAGCGGGCACGCGCCGTCGTGTGGGCAGGGGACTGCGACATGTGCGCCGGACGCGACCAATTGCTGCCGCAGCGCGATCACCCGCGCATAGCCCGCCGGCGTGCCGGGTTCGACGATCAAAAGCGTGTCGCGGGTTCTTGCCCATAATTGCCCGGCGAGCGCGTTTCGCTCGACAACGTCGATCTCGCCGATCATGTAGCTCGCCACCACAAGGTCGGCCGGCCCGGCATCCGCCAGCGCCGTGCCCGCCTGACCCCGATGGTAGGTCATCTCCCTTAGGCGCGCACTGTCGCGGCCAAGATCGAGCGCCAGCGCGCGCAATGCGCCGTTGGCGTCGAGCAGCGCAAAGCTTTGCAGCGAGGCGAATGCGCTGGCCGCGGCCCAACTCGCCGTGCCCGGCCCGGCGCCGACATCGAGCAGGTTTGTCGGCGCGAAGTCCGGCCTCGCCTCGCAAAGCGCGTTCAGGCTTGCGGTCACCGCCGCATAGGTCGCAGGCATCCGCGCCACCGCATAGGCCAGTGCATCGGCCTCGGACGCGATCGCGCCCGAGTTGCCGCCATCGCGATAGGTTCTCGAGATCAGTGCCGCACGTTCGGCGGCATCGTTCCGCGAGAGGCCTTGCAGTTTGGCCTCGAGCGCGGCTCTCAGTTCGGCGGGCAGGTCAGGCGGGGTCATCGTCGTCCTCTTCCCCTCTCCCCTTGTGGGAGAGGGTGGCGCGATGCGAGCGCAGTGAGCCGCGCGACGGGTGAGGGGTTTGCATACGCGGAGAGAGACCCCTCACCCGCCCCCGATACGTAGTATCGTTTGCACCCGAGACCCGCAGGGGGGAGGGGAGGAAGGGCGGACGG
>VFSW01010887.1_pt1 | contig 12845 bp, 19 predicted proteins | sample 5358111 | NCBI WGS metagenome assembly VFSW01 (sample SAMN11554181, study PRJNA540505) | mine drainage metagenome | isolation source: sediment from site ElyBrook_90M | place: USA: Ely Copper Mine, Vershire, VT | collected 2017 | reverse complement strand
CAGCCCGTGCCCCCGACCAAGGTTCCGGCCGGCAACACCAACTCCTCGACCACGACTGGCATTCCGCAGAAGGTGGTCAAGGGTGAGGGCAGTGCTTCGGCTTCGGAGACTGGTGGTATCGATCGGCTGCATGAGGCGATGTCGAAGTCGGAGGCCCGCACGGCCGAGCTGGAGCAGGAGGTCGCGCTTCTGACCCAGGTCGTGGACAGGGTTCTCGGGACCCCCATCCGCAAGAGTCTGAGCGGGATCTCGCAGCTGGGCTTCGTGCCGAGGGCTGGCGAAGGCGCTGCGACTTCGGAAGTGGCGAGCCTCAGCAAGTCCGAGATCACGCGGCGACTGACTGCCGTTTGCGGCAATCCGGAACTCAAGAAGAGTGACCGTCAGCTCGTCAATCAGTTCTACGAGGGAACCATCCCCGTTGAAGGAATCGCACACCTGCTTCGCTAATCCAGGCGAAGGGTTTTGCACGCAGTAGAGGAAGAAGGAGAACGTCATGGCCGGTTCAATCGAAGGACTCCAGCAGCTTGTCAAGGCCCTCGAGGCTGGTGGCTACAACGCTGCCCCCTCCACCCTCGTCCAGGGCTCGGCCCTCCAGATCGAGGATCTGTCGCCAGTCATGCAGAACGTGACGTTTGACGACAGCCACCTCAAGCTGCAGAAGGTCCTGAAGACCGAGACCTGCCGTAGCCAGCTGGCGCAGTTCGACAGGCAGCTCAGCTACGGTGTCTTCGGGGGCTCGGCTCAGCTCGAAGGCAACGTCGGTCAGGAGGAGACCTCTGACTACGCCCGTATCGTGGTCCCGATGTGCTACTACTCGCACGTCCGGCGCGTCACGATCGTGGCGAACATGGTCGCGACCGTCGACGGCATGAAGGCGGAAGAGCGCGCGGCTGCGGACGCGGCGAAGAAGCTCGCTGGTGACATCGAGTTCGACAGCTTCCGCGGCAAGGGCGACTTCTCGAACGCTGGCGTATTCGATGGCAATCCGAACATGATTGCCATCCTCCCGAACATGCTGGGCGTGGATGCCCAGGTTCGGCAGTCGGACAACCAGCGCAACTCCAAGGACCTCATGTTCGGGGAGTACGGATCTGATGACACGGTCGTCTTGGTCGGTGGCGGCACGCTAACGCAGGACAACATCGAGGACAGCTGGACCAGGTCGAATATGAACCTGGGCCAGGCCAACCGGCTCATCGTGGATCCGAAGGTTCTCTCGGCTTACAACAAGATCTCCTTCGGCAAGGAGCGCGTGATCCTGGCCGGGGCGCCGATGGATGCCACCAGCGCCGACCTCCGCAAGCAGTGGGTCAGTGGCGGCAACGTCACCCTGGAGGCGAGCCGTTTCCTCTCCGGGAAGACGCGGCCGGCTCTCCCCCGTAGCAATGGTCCTGCATCTCCGACCATCGCCGCGGGCGCTCAGGCGAGCGGCAGCACGGGCTTCGTCTCGGGACAGGTCTTCAAGTACTACGTCTCCTGTGCGAACGAGATCGGGGAGTCTCCGCTCTCGGCCGTGCTCTCGATCACGGTCTCAGCCTCCGGCAACACCATCCCCATCACCATCACCCCGCCCTCGGGGACGATCCGGTACTTCAACGTGTACAGGACGGCGGCTGGTGGGGCGGCTGGGTCGCAGAGGTTCATCGGCCGTGTCGTCAACTCGGGCGCGTCCACGACCACCTTCACGGACCTCGGCAACGTCTCGCCGGGCTTCGTGACGGGCTACCTGCTCGAGGGCGACACCATGTCCTACAAGCAGTTGGCGCCGTACAGCAGGATCAAGCTGGCGGTGACGGATCTGAGCACTCCGGAGGCTCACTTCAGCTTCCGCACGCTCGCGGTGATGCAGCCCAGGAAGAATGTGATCATCACCAACCTCCGCGGGTCGTTCTAAGCCACCGCGGCAGTTTCTGTTCGGCAGGTCCAAGGCCTCGGTCCCAACGATGGGTACCGGGGCCTTGCCATGTCTGCGCTATAGAGTCTGCATGGGCTGTAAGAGGTACTCGAAGTACAGTGAAGGGCAGAAACGGCAGGCTCTATCCCTCCGAAGCCAAGGCGCCGTCTACAGGGACATCGCCAGGGCCACCGGGATCCCCACCAGCTCGCTCCTCTCTATCTTCACTGCGGCCGGTCTCGTCTCGGCTTCACATCCTCGCAACGTCAAGTACAGCGAAGAGCAGAAGCAGCAGGCGCTGGAGCTGCGGCGTCAGGGGAAGGGCCTCTCGGCGATAGAGACGGCTACCGGGATCGGGAAGGGGAGCCTTAGGTCGCTTTTTAGCGCTGCCGGGCTTGTCCTGAACTCTCAGCAGAGAGGGGTGCTCAATCCTAGAAGGACACCTCCAGAGGTGACGGCAGAGGTCCTGAGGTTGCGGCAGCAGGGGCTTTCCAGAGTGGAGATAGCTCAGAAGACTGGGGTGTCGTCAGGCCAGATCAAGGCCATTCTCGGAAAGAACCGCGTCCTGCTGCCTATGGAGGCCAGGCGCGTCAATGCCGTGGCGGGGAAGCTGAGGGTATCGGGTTTTGACAGCTGGGAAGATAGGATCAGGGCCTCTCTCCCTCCTGGGTATGTCGTACAGGGACATTACGTAGATCAGCAGACTCCCATTGACATTCTATGTCCGCAGGGGCACCTGTGGCGACCAACCCCCAACAACGTCGTTTTTTCCCGTACTCGTTGTGGGGTGTGCCCTGCCTCTAGGGTCTCTGCCGGTGAACTCGAGGTTCTGGAGTTCGTGAGGTCATTGGGGGTTGAGGTTAAGGGGGGTGACCGTGAAGCTGTGGGCCAGGAGTTGGACATCTACGTGCCGGAGGCTGGGCTCGGGATCGAGTACGATGGTCTCTATTGGCATAGCAGCGCCAGTCCGACCTTTAGGAGGGCCCGGCACTGGCAGAAGTATCTGGCCTGCTACGGCAAGGGCGTGTCCCTCTTAGCCATCTACGAGGATGAGTGGAAGAGTAAGAGGCTGCTGCTGGAGGAGATGATCAGGAGCCGCTGTCATCGTCTGCAGGGAGCCGTTATCCTGAACGCCAGGGACCTTGAGGTTGTGCACCTGCAGCGCAACCGCGACTTCGAGGCCTTCTTCGAGGCTAATCACCTCGACGGCCACGTCCGGGCCAGTGAGGCCTGGGGACTGGTCCATGAGGGCAAGCTCGTCTGCTGTGCGAGTTTGCGTCGGAACTTCAACCGGGAGCTGGAGATCGCACGACTGGCGACGGCCACTGGCTACAGGGTCAGGGGTGGGGCTGGTCGCCTCATCGCGAAGATGCCCCGTCCTCTCGTCAGCTTCAGCAACAACCGTCTCAGTGGGAGTGGCGGAGTCTACCGGGCCCTGGGCTTCGCCCACGTCAAGAGCCTTGGCCCCAGTTACTGGTACACGGACCTCAGGATCAGGGTCTGGAGGGCGAGGTGCATGCGTGTCAATGACGCCAGGATCTTGGCTCAGTACCCTACGGAGACGGCGCAGGCTCTGGGCGGAGTCTTCAGCGAAAGGCTCTTCGGGGACAGGCGCCCCCTGTACCGTATCGAGGACTATGGCCACCAGAAGTGGCGGTTGCTGCTATAGCTCTGGTGAACCCAGAACCGAGGAGCCTGTCCGCCATGAGCCACTTCAACACCGACTTCCCCTGCAGCAAGACCGAGTTTATCACCGTCCCCCTGCCGGAGGCCCCGGACCTGTTGGGTGTGGGCTTTGGCCAGGACCTTTTCGGGAGCTTTTCCCAGTTGCGGGAGGTCATGGAGCTGCTGCCGCGGAACCTGGCCGTGATTGCCGGCGGGGCGGTGGCGGCAGCTCTCAGCGGGAAGTTCCGGTCCCACGATATTGACATCTTTTTCCTGACCGAGGACGAGGGCGTCAGGAAGGATGTGGCGGCGGCGCTCGAGAGCAGGGGGTATCAGGCCGCCGAGGCTCCCCCGGGCTGCCAGAACTTCGTCCCCAAGCCGAAGGAGTCTGGGATCGAGGTCGTGGGGGCGTCGGTCCCGGTTCCGGTCCAGCTCGTCGTCGGGGCCTCCTACAGCAGCCCTGACCACGTCCTCGACGGCTTCGACTTGACCTGCTGCCAGTTCGCCATCGGGAAGTCGGAGGACGGGGCCTTCAGGGTCACGACCTCGACAGCGGCTCTGGCTGCGCTTCGGAACAGCACCCTGACCTTCCACAGGCCCAGCTACTCCATCAAGGCGAATGGCGACAGCCTCGACCTGCTGCGCGTCCTCAACTACATGGAGAAGGGGTTCTCCCTGACGGCGAAGGCCGCCATGGTCCTGGCTGATCGCAGCCACACCAGCGTCAGGAACCTCCTCAAGACCTGAGGTAAGGGGAGGGCATAGGGGCCGAGGCTTAGGACCTCCTACGCCCTCCCCGGGTTTCTGCTGCTGGGGCTACGCCGACTTCGGCGCCAGCTGGTAGCGGCGGGGGCTGCCGCGCCCGCGCCCGCGCCCGACCGTGACGAAGCGGGGGTGCTTGGCCTTCAAGGCCTGAGCCAGGCTGCTGCTGAAGAGACTGCTGTCCTTGGGCTGGGGCTGGCGCTCGGGGTGGGTCTTGGCCACGGCCTCCCGCAGCTCGCCCACGGTCCAGGCCCGCTCCGGGGGCGCTCCGGCCATGGCCGCCTCGATGATGCTGAGGAGGCTCGTCCGCGGCGCCGGAGCCGTGCCACCGCCGCCAGTGGCCGTTGCCGCCACGCCCCTGGGCTTCTGCTGCTCGTCCTCGACCCTCTCGCCGAGGAGGCGGAGCAGGGTGTTCTTCTCCAGCAGCATCTTCTGCACGTCGTTGTTGATCTGGACGACCCTGGCCTTGGCTTCGGGCACGTTCAGCCACGTCGGGTAAGAGGACATCGTCGTTTCTCCTTGTCGGGAACCCGGGATTGGGTCATTGCCACTGCAGACGTAACCTAGTCAGTGCCCTTGGCTACGTCAAGGCCGTCTACTTCTCCTCGCTGTAGCCGTCGAACCACGGTCCCAGACGCCGGGTCCGGGCCCTGGCACTGGCGGAGACTGCCGTCTTGCTGCTGGTCTCGGGGTCTCGGCAGTGGGCCTGGGCCTCGGTCAGCGTGAGGTGGCGGCGGACGACGCGAGGCTTGGTGTCGTTGTTGAAGAAGGTGCGAATGACCTTGTAGGTGGTGGGCATGGCGATGTCCTTTCTCTGCGTTAGGGGTTGGGGGCTACTCCAGCACACTCCTCGCTGCAGTGGTTGTTCCAGAACCAGACCGGGGCCCAGACATCGGTGTCGCTGTGCGTGGGGTCGATGGTACCCTTGACGCACCACTGCAGCCAGTGCGTGAGTTCGTGGACGTAGCCGTCGCAGCAGGCACTGCCGTCGGGGTAGGCGATGCCGATCTGGATCTCGTTGAAGTTGTCGAAGCCGTAGACCTCGACGCCGTCCCAGTCCGTCCACTCCCAGGTGGGGTTGACGCTGACCTGGACGCCCGCGCCCATGCAGCTCTGGACCTTGTCGGGGTCGTAGCCGGCACTGCGGCTCAGCTCCCGGATGAGGTAGGCCTCGCCGATGCCCGTGGTCGTGGGCGTGGGGCCGCCGTCCACGTTCCCCTGCAGGTAGACCTCGACGCCGTCCGCGGTGACGAAGTCCGGGGGGCCGCTGGGGCCGCAGCCGCTGCCCCAGGCGCAGAGGATGACGGTGGCAGCGACCCACGCCAGGAACCAGAGCGTGCTGATGCTACCGAGGACGGGGTCCTCCAGGGGGTGCTGCGGCGGCGGCTTGGGGGCGGGCATGGTCTGTCTCCTTTACCATGTCATTATACACCTGTCCCCGAGGCCTTGTCAAGGGGGTTGTTGCCGCACCCTCCTAGAGGCCAGCCACCATGGCCTGCAGTTCCGCCCTCGTGCTTGAGCCAGTCGTCGCCGGGCGTGTTCGCGCAGTGTACGGGGGTGGAGGTCTCGGCGTCGACGATGGTCATGTCCATTCCTTCTCAGTCACGGTAGAAGCTGCGGTGGATGCTGATGCAGAGCTGCTGCAGCTGGCGGCGGTCGGGGCCGTGCGGAAGCGTCGAGGTCTCGTAGTCCTGGGCCATGGCCGCCTCCTCCCTCTCCGCCAGCTCTAGGACCTGGGCGTAGCTGAGGCTGCCCCTCCTGACCTCGAGGAGTTCCTGGGCATCGGGTCTTTTGACGATGACGCCACGCCCCTGCAGGATCTCTCGGCCCATGCGCAGGAGCCGGACCAGGTGCATTGCGTGTTTGGTGTCGTAGCCGAACCTGGCCTCGAGGTCGGCGCGGGCGGGGTTGCGGCAGGCGAGCCAGTTCTGGTAGTGCTCCCACTCGGTTCGGGCCTGCCGGTACGCGCGTTCGTGGTCCAGGAGCAGGAGGAAGTTGTCGTTGAAGCCGAGGCCGTTGCCGATGACGCGGCTCTCGGTATTGCCCGCGAGCAGAGCCCGGACGCGGTCCCGGAGACTGTCCAGCGCCTTCCGGGCCTTGATGGTGTTGACCTCGTCCAGGTCCAGGTCGAGGTTGTAGAGGGCATCGACCTCCTTCTTGATGGTGGCTTCCGCGGCCAGGAGCTGGTCGTAGGGGATGGCGGTCTTCTCCGGCAGTCCGAACTCCACCCGCGTGGGCTCATGCGTGGGCGGGGCCTCGAGGTAGCGGCGATGGAGCCGGATCCGCTTCAGCTGGGCCATGGCGTAGCCGCTGAAGCTGTACCTGGCCCTTCGGCTGAGGAAGAGGTCGCGATGGCTCAGCAGCAGCTCCAGGGCCTCGCCAGTGCGCCTGTAGGGGGCGGGGTGGATGACGTGGTCGGTGTCGTCGGTGTAGAGGATCTCGAGGATGTTGGGGTTGCAGTCGGCCGCCAACCTCATGAACTTCTTGAGGCTGAAGATGGCGGCGTCGGGGTCGTGGAACTCCGCCTGCTCGAAAGTGTCGACGAAGCCGAGGCTGTACTCCTGGGGCTCGATGACGATGCCGCGGTAGTCGGTGTCGCTGGTGGGGGTGGCGGTTCCGTAGGCCTGACTGCCGCCCCTGGTGAGGAGGACGATGCCCTGCCGCAACCACTTGAGATTGCTCTGCTGCAGGCACTCCAGCATCCGCTGGTCGTCGGCGGTCACTTGCTCTGACCCTGGGCCCGGAGGTGGCGGCGGATGAAGGCCTCGACGGCGACGATCTTGGCGGTGCGTGTGGTGTCCATGGCCCTATTCTAGCGCCCGCCACTCTGCCCGTCAACTCGAGGGGCCTCCAGAACCAGGGCCCGTAGGGGAAGTTGACGGGCGAGGCCCAGGTCCAGTAAAGTACAGGGCATGGAAGCGGACGCTGCCCGAAACCTGGCGCTACAGCTGATGCAGCAGCACGGACTCCGGCACTGGAACTTCGGCTTCGACAGGGGCCGCCGTCGTTTCGGCTACTGCCTTGGCTCCAGCCAGAAGATCAGTCTGAGCCTGCCCCTGGTCCTCCTCAACGACGAGACCGAGGTCCGTGACATCTGCCTGCACGAGATCGCCCACGCCCTGGTGGGGACCGAGCACGGCCACGACGACACCTGGAAGGCCAAGGCCCTGGCTATCGGCGGCAGCGGCAACAGCGGCTACATCAGCACCGCCCACGGCGGCAGCGTCAGGGTCGGCTACCGCTGGCAGGCACAGTGCCCAGGCTGCGGTCACTGCCACCGTCGCCACAACTTTCCCCGAGCCCCCCGCGTCTGTACCATGACCAGGAGCTGTCTCGAAAAATGCGTCCCCCTCGTCTGGGTGCGGTGTGACAGAGGGGAGGAGCAAAAACTGCTTGACGTAGGCTGAAGCCCCTCTATACTGTCTGCCATGGACACGAAATTCAAGGCGGCGCTGCAGCGGTGGCTGGAACTGGCCCAGGACGTGGTCGACACCCACATGAAGAAGAACTTCCCCTCCCTCCAGAGGCGCGTCCTCGTCCTCGACAGGCCCGGTCAGCGCTACGTCCGCGTCTTCGAGGAGAGCCAGGGCGGTGGCCGCTCCTGCTGGGCCTTCATCGACCTCGGCAACGGCGACGTGCTCAAGCCCGCGTCCTGGAAGGCCCCGGCCAAGCATAGCCGCGGCAACATCTTCGCCGAGAACCCCGTCGCCGGTCTCAGCTCCTACGGACCCCCTTCCCTGAGGTAGGACCATGCCAACCCCCACCTACGCCTACACCGTCTGCATCAATTCCGAGACCGGATGCTGGGACCTGAAGAGGGTCACCGACGACGACGACGAGACCATGCTGAAGGCCAAGGCCATGCCCGCGGACTACCGCGGCTACGCCGACCGCGTCGCCGTCGAGGCCAGTTGGAACAGCGGGCTCGCGGTACTCGTGCTCGAGCACGACGACGGCAGCAGGGTCCGGGTCGCGGCCGACAACGGCCCCCTGGTCCGAGCCCTGGATTCCGCGTTCTCCTGCATCGCCCCCGGGCATGCCGTGGACGTGGCCCGGCTCCGGGGGCGGCGCATCAGCTACAGCGTGGACGCCATGGGCGCGCTGGAGTCTTTCTTCCCCGAGGAGACCTGACGATGCTCGACCTTCAGACCCTTCATGCCCTCGCCGAGGCCGAGGTCGTGCGTGCTGCCAAGGCCCAGCGCCAGCCCTACGTCTTCTACGATGCCGCCGACCTGGCGCGGTACAAGTCCAGGCGCAGGCACTGGCCCTTCCCCAGCCTCGGCAGCTACCGCCCCGGGGGCTGGAAGCTCGTGGACGCGATCTTCTGTGACAGCAGCGGCATCGGCGAGGAGGGGGAGCCGGCGCTGACGCGGTCACAGCTGTGGCGGCGCCTGGAGCAGGACCTGGACAAGGGCTATGGCTATGCCATTATCGGGGTGGGCGAGTTCCAGGTCTACGTCGGCGTCTTCAGGAAGAAGAGGGCGAAGAGGGTTCGACCGCTGCCGAAGCCGAGGCCGTAGGGGCTACGCTATACAGGGGTTGTGGCAACAAGCAGCACAGTCAGAGGTCCTGGCGGTACTGTCCCCCGGGTTTAGCTCAGTCTGGTCAGAGCGCCGGCCCTAATCAAGCCGGAGGCCGCTGGTTCGAATCCAGCATCCCGGGCCAGAAGTTGAGTCAACACCGGTTCTGGGTTCCAGTTTCTCGAGTGACTGGAATGGGGTTCGATTCCCCAGCCGGTGACTAAAGTCCGGAGAGGAGGGGTTCAAGTCCCCTCCCTGCACCCTGTCAGGCCCTAGTGGCTGGAAACCGCTGCAGCGGGTGGGGTGGAGGTCGTCTAGCAGTGTAGGACACCGGCCGATCTTAATCTAGGTCTCGTCATGCGCGATTAACACCGACATTGACGTAGTAGCTGTAACAGACCCCTGCGGTGGGGTAGCTCAGGCGCTTAGAGCGCCGGCACTTGAGCCGGAGGTCGCTGCCCAGCAAGCAGCCCCCGCCGCCAACCCCTCTATCACTACGTCGTCGTCCGTCGCGACCTACCCGCGGGTGTGGCGATGGCGCAGGCCGTGCACGCCGCCGGCTTCAGCTCGAGGCTGGGGCCAGAGCTGCCCGCGGACACGCACGCCGTCGTCGTCACCGTCGCCGATGAGCCAGCGCTTTCCCGTCTCGAGGCGGCGCTGCAGCAGCAGGGCATTGCCCATTCCCCCATTCGAGAGCCCGACGAGCCCTATGCTGGCGCCCTCATGGCTATAGGGATACAGCCGCAGTCGCGAGGTCACGTCCTCAGGAGTCTAACAGGGGCACTGCCCCTCTACAAGGGAAAGGTAGGGTAGGAGTATGGCAATACCGTTGAAGCAGAGTGCACTGGACCTGGGGCTGCAGTCGGCCGCGGACATCGACTGGAAGAAGCTCCACAGCGCCTGCAGTAACCGCAAGCTCTTCTTCGGCGACAGCTTCAGTGCCGAGGAGTACGTCTTCTACCTGGGAAGGCTCCGGGAGTCTGCGGAGGCCGGGGCCTGGTACGAGCCCACCATCCTCAGCGCCATCTACAGTCTCAGGGCCTGTCTCAGGGGTAAGCTCCACGGCGCCCTCAAGTACAACCCCGACTTCGGCGAGGCCGGTCGCCTCATTCCCTGCCACAGGACCATGAAGCAGCAGGTGGCTCTGCTCCGCGGCTTCTGGCCAGCTTTTGCCACGGCTGAGGCCAGGGCGAGGCTTGCGGCTGCGGGGCAGCGGGTCCCGGAACCGAAGCAGCCGCGGCTATAGCAGTTCAGACTCGTGAAAGGAGCAGGGCCATGGGCGACAAGAAGGAGAACAACGGGAAGGGCAAGAAGCAGCAGACGCGGGTGCGGGCATTTCCGGCCAAGGTCAAGCAGGGGCGCCACGGACCCCTGTACCTGGCGCTGACCGGTGGTCGCAGCCCGAAGTGTGTCCGCACCTTCGACCCCATCTTCTACCGGCAGGGCTGAGGCAATCTCTACCGCGAAAGGGGCTGAGGCCTATGGCGAATGCAGAGACGGTTGTGGTCGGAGCTGAGGTGGCGGCGGCGCTGGCTGAGGGGAAGGGCGCCGTGGAGAAGGCGGAGTCGGTGCCGGCTCTGGCGGAGTCCGTGGTCGTGGGTGCGGCCAAGGAGGAGGTCGCCCAGGCGCAGGCCCAGCTCGAGGGCGATGCCGCGACCCTGAAGCAGAGGGCGGAAGCGCTCGAGGCCGCGGCCGAGGGCGAGGTCAAGAGGCTCGAGGCCATTGCCAAGGCTGAGGCAGAGAAGGCTGCGGCTGCCGTCAAGGCTGAGGCAGAGAAGGCTGCGGCTGCCGTCAAGGCTGAGGCAGAGAAGGCTGCGGCTGCCGTCAAGGCTGAGGCAGAGAAGCTGATGCACCGCCGTCCCGTCCGCATCGCCTAAGGGGAGAGAGTGCAGAACCGGGGCCGGGATCGCGGGGCGCGGTCTCGGCCCTTTCTCTATCTACTGTTTGCTGTGCAGGTACAGGGATGAGTACCGGCTTCGGCTCGGCCGCGGTTGGCGAGCCCGTCCACAACTTCATTCCAGTGGTCTCCGGCGTGTCCCCGCACCCAGCGCCCTCTCCAGGGCCAGCGACTGCGGCGGACGAACTCGCGTAGGGGTAGCGCCAGGTCCAGGTTCTTCTGGGGGTTGCAGTTCTTGGCGAAGGCGATGCTGAGGACGTACTGGCTGTCGCAGACCAGCTCTATGGTCTGGGCCTGGTACAGGAGCTGGGAATAGCCGGCTTCGGCCATGCGCAGGCCGATGATCGCGGCCGTAAGTTCGGCGCGGTTGTTGGTGCCGTGGCAGCCGCAGCCGCAGCCGCAGTCGACGAGGTCCTGACCGTCCCTGATGATGGCCCAGCCGCTGCCCCAGGGGCTGTCGCTGCGACCGTTGCTACTGCCATCGGCGTAGACGCTGATGATCATTGTCTGGGTATAGCGGGCGAAGACGTTGCAGCGGTATCTGGGCCCGGCTATACTGGTCCTGTAGGCGACACCCACCCATCACCAGCAGGAGGCAGTCATGCTGCAGCAGCGTACCGTCGGTTCGGGCAGTGGTCGGCAGCGTCGGGAGCAAGAGGTCGAAGGCGACGGCCGCTGCAGCTACCACTACGTCTACCACGAGGACGTGCGGGAGCACGGCGAGGTCGTGGCCAGGGCCGGGGATGTCGAGACCTGCACCCGTGCCGGCCAGTGCAGCATCTGCGGCCAGTGCGTGCGAGATGGGCGCAGCGGGCACTGCCCCGGGCACCTGGGAGTGCTCCCCTACCTCTTCTCGGACGGGAGTCAGCAGCCGCGGGTGGCGATGTCCTCGGCCAACGTCGAGGAGGCGGCTCGGTCTCGGGCGCTGGAGCAGCAGGAGGGTAAGTAGTCGTGACGAAGAAGACCCATGCCTTCGTGGCCGTTGTCGGTCGCTTCCAGCCCCTACACGACGGCCACCTGCAGCTGCTGCAGGAGGCGCTGCGGATGGGTGGGTCGGTGGTCGTCGTCCTCGGCAGCAGCTTCGGTTCCCGGTCCGTGCGCAATCCCTGGACCTGGGAGGAGAGACGGGAGATGTTTCGGCAGGCGCTGTCGGACGCAGACTTCCGCCGCTGCATCTTCGTCCCCGTCCACGACTACTTCTACGACAACGAGCGGTGGGTGCTGAAGCTGAAGGAAGAGGTCTGGGGCCGGATCGCCGGGCTCTCCGGCAACGCCACCCCAGACCTCGTCTGGCTGGGGGTGGGAAAGGACGCCTCCACGGCCGCCTATCTCCAGGACCTGCGGCGGCATGGGGAGCGAGTCTGTGTCCTGGCCGCAGCCAGGACCTCTGGAAATGCCACCTGTCTCAGGAACCGGATTTTTGGGGACGACAGGTCCGATACCGTCTTCCGGGACCTTGTCGCTGAGGAACGGCTCCACATCCTCGTCGCCAAGTACATCGCCGAGAACCGAGAGCTGCTGCGGGGAGTGCAGGAAGACTGGAACTTCATGGTCGGGGAGCGGGAGCTGTGGGGGCAGACTCCGTACCCGGTTCAGGTTCAGACCGTGGACGCGATCGTCTGCGCCCCTGACTTCGACGTTCTCATGGTCAGGCGAGGGCGCCCCCCGGGGCGTGGCCTGCTTGCGCTCCCGGGCGGCCATGTGGAGGTGGGGGAGACCTTGCTCGAGGCCGTGGTCCGCGAGGTCCGGGAGGAGACGGGGCTGAGGTTGGAGCCCGAGCGGTTCCATAACTACGGCGCCTTCGACCACCCCCATCGCAGCCCCGGCCGCGGTGTCCGCGTCATCACCACCGTCTTCGGCTATAACCTCCTGAGGCGCTGCCGAGTCCGAGCCGGAGACGACGCCTCGGCTCTGCAGTGGGTCCCTGCCTCTCAGGTACCACAGCTCGAGGGTGAGATGTTCGAGGACCACTACCAGATCCTGATGTATGGCAGGTCAACAAACCGATAGAGGGAGGTATGGGTCCATGAGCGACGACATCACCATCAGAGAGGGCGAGGTCCTGGTGCTCAGGACCTGCGAGGACAAGACCCTGCGCAGCCACGGC